>Ga0055584_100006882_pt1 | contig 11145 bp, 6 predicted proteins | sample OSDHelmetaG_FD_58716 | JGI IMG/M metagenome (GOLD analysis project Ga0055584, IMG submission 58716) | Pelagic marine sediment microbial communities from the LTER site Helgoland, North Sea, for post-phytoplankton bloom and carbon turnover... | ecosystem: Environmental > Aquatic > Marine >...
CCAGATTTTAAAAGTTTATTGTCTCTAGTACCGGCAGTTTATTTAACCGATTTCGTTGATGTTAAAACTGAAGGTAAAGTTGCTTTTAATGGAAGTGTGAAAGGGGCTTACGGTGCCGATGGTTCTTTACCAGCTTTCGATGTTAATCTATTGGTTGAAAATGCAATGTTTAAATACCCTGATTTGCCTAAGTCGGTAGATAACATTCAGATTAAAATGAATGCAAAGAACTCAGGAGGAAGCGAAGACAATACAATTTTCGATATAGGTCAATTCCACATTGAAATGGGTAGTAATCCAATTGATATTAAAATGAACATTAAAACTCCTGTTTCTGATCCGAATATGGAGGGGTCAATAAAAGCGCAAGTAAACATAGCTAGCATGAAAGAATTTATCCCTATGGAAGAAGGTGATGATTACAATGGTAATATCACAATGGATATTGATCTTGGCGGAAAGCTTTCAACAATCGATAACGAAGATTATGAAAACTTCAAATTTGAAGGAAATCTAATCATCTTGGACATGAACTACAAGACAGCTAGTTTGCCTTATGAAGTTGACATGAAAAGTATGTATATGGAATTTTCTCCTCATTTTGTAGAATTGACTGCATTCGAAACCAATGTTGGCAAAAGTGATTTTGCAGGAAAAGGTAGGGTAGAAAATTTTTTAGCTTACACGTTTAGAGATGAGCCATTGAAAGGGACCTTCGAAATGCGTTCAAATTACATTGATGTAAATCAGTTTTTGGAAGAGGATGCTTCGGAAGAGGAAGTTAGTGCCGATGAGTCTTGTCAACAAGGAAGTGAAACAACTGAAGAAGGAGTCGCAGAAGTCCCTTCAAACATAAACTTTGTTATGACTATGGATATCAAAGAAATGTTGTATCATGACATCCAAATGAAAGCCGTAAAAGGAGGTGTAACTATTCGAGATTCTCAAATGAAAATGGATAATCTGTTCATCAATATGATTGATGGAAGTGTTAATATGAACGGAACCTACGACACACGTTCAGAATTGCCGAAAATTGATTTTTCTTATGATATCAAACATTTCGATGTACCAACAATGTACAAGATGTTTAACTCTGTTAAAGAGATTGCGCCAATTGCTGAAAATGCTACTGGTAAATTGTCTACTAATCTTGAAATGCATTGCATGCTAGATAATAAAATGGAAGTTGATTTAAATACTCTAACTGGAGGTGGTGTGTTGCATACAGAAAATATTGTGGTTGAGAATTCAGAATCATTATCTCAATTGGCTGATGCTTTAAACCAACCGAAATTTAAAAAAATGGTTTTAAACGACAATAAGATTTTTTATGAATTTAGAGATGGAAGAATGTTCTTGGATCCGTTTGATATGAAAATAAGTAATAGCAAAGCTAAAGTTTCGGGTTCTCAAGGTTTTGACAAATCGATGGATTATAAAATGGCAATGGATATAGCTATTTCAGAATTTGGGTCAGAGGCAAACAATATGGTAAACGGCCTGTTGGCTGAAGGAAATAAATATGGTATTGACGCAAAAATGCCGGAACGTATTAATGTTGACGTATTCATATTAGGAACAGTTACTGAACCAAAAGTTTCTTTAGGTCCAGCAGGAGGCACAAAACCTACGATAGAGGATATTAAAGAACAAGTTATTGAGGAAGTAAAAGAGATTATTGAAGAAAAGGTAGAAGAAGTAATTGAAGACACTAAAGAAAAGGCTAGTGAAGAAGCGGACAAAATATTAGCTAATGCGCAAAAACAGGCAGATAAAATCAAAAAACAAGCAAAGAAAAATGCTGCACAAATTAAGAAAGAGGGCTATGCGCAAGCGAGTGCCTTAGAAAAAGAGGCTAGTAATCCGCTTCAAAAAGCAGCGGCAAAAATAGCTGCAGATAAGGTTCGTAAGGAATCGGATAAAAAAGAACAACAAGCAATAGCTGAAGGTGATAAGCAAGCAAAATCGGTAATGGATGCTGCTAAAAAGCAAGCTAACGAACTATTAAAATAATATGATTGATAAAAAGATTGAATGCCAAAATATTCATTCATTTTATCATTAATGACTTAAATTATCTCATGAAAACAAGGTCAGTTATATCGTTGCTTTGCCTTTTGATAATATCGAGTTTTGTATTCTCTCAGGAAGATCCTTGTCCAACCATTACAGATAAAAAAGCTCTTAAATATTACAAAGAAGGAATTGACAAGAAAAAGAACAAGAAGGACGTCCGAATGGGCTTTTTAAAAAAAGCACTTGACATTGATCCAAACTTCGTTGCTGCTAATTGCCAGTTTGGTAGAGATTTAGCAAGAACACTAAATTATGAAAAAGCTTCTCTCGAACCTTGCAAAAAGTATTTTCAAGCTGTTGTCGATATTTGCCCTGAGTATCATTCCGACCCATATTATTATCTGGGAATTATCGCATACGAAAATGCTGAGTATATAAAGGCAACGGGATATTATAAAAAGTTTATGAACTTTCAGGGCGGAACTGGAGATACATTTGCTCGTGATTATGATCGAAAATACGAGCAGGCTAAGTCAGACTGCAAATGGGCTAGATTTTACGCTTTTCATGAAGGTAAAGAAGTCCCATATAATCCTGTAATTGTAGAAGGCCCTAGTATGGAGCATGACGAATATCTTCCTCTCGTCTCGCCAGATGCGGAGAAAATGTACATTACTCAAAGGTTGAAAATAGAACAACAAGGTCCAAAAGATGGTCTTTATGAGCGCGATGACATCATGATGTCTGAACTTTTTGTTTTCTGCAGAAAGAATGATGCTGGTGGTTTCAAAGAGCCTGAGTTAATGCCAAAGCCTTTTAATATGGACCCTGAAGCAAATTATGGAGGAGCTTCTATCTCGATTGATAATAAACATCTTTTTTTTACCATCTGTGCTGAGGGTAAAATGGGTTATACTAACTGTGATATATATCAGACGGATTTAGTTTATGGGTTTAATGATATTACGGAGGTTAAAGAATGGCACTGGACGGAATTAAGAAACCTGGGCCCAAATATTAATACACCAGATGGCTGGGAATCTCAACCAACCGTTTCGGCTGATGGAAAAATCTTGTATTTTTCTAGCTATAGGGAAGACAGCAGAGGAATTGATATATACTCAAGTAAAAGGCTGTCTGATGGTTCATGGGATGTTGCTGAAAATTTGGGAGAACCTATAAATACAGAATACAATGATAAATCTCCTTTTATGCACACCGATAGTGAGACGTTATATTTTTCATCTGACGGCCACATGGGGTTTGGTAAATACGATGTGTTTTTCGCACGTAAAGATAATGAAGGTAATTGGCTTGAGCCAATGAATATAGGATCGCCTATTAATAATGAAGGTGATCAACATGGATTTGTGGTTAGTACTGATGGCAAAACGGTATATTTTGGTTCCAATTTAATTAAAGAAGGAGGTAAGGGAGGTTATGATATCATTTCTTTTGAACTATATGAAGCTGCTCGCCCAGAGAAAGTTGTTTTCTTAAAAGGAAACGTAAAAGATGAGCATGGAAACGCCGCAAAAGACGCCTCCATAGAAATGAAAAACGTATCTACAGATAATGTAACTTCTTTTGATGTTGACACAGTTGATGGCTCATACGCAGCTGTAGTGACTCTTAAAAAAGATCAAGACGTTATTGTTAGTGTAAAAGCTCAAGACAAGATCTTTAATTCGCACTACTTTAAATCGGAAGATACAATTTCAAATGTATTTACGGAGTTAGAAGTAAAATTAGAACATATTCACCCAGGAAAGCCATTCAAACTGTATGACATCTATTTTGATCATGCTTCTTCGGTGTTAACCAAACCTAGTAAATCGATGCTAGATGAATTCGCTAAATATTTAAAAGAGCATCCTAATTTGGTTATTGCAATATATGGACATACGGATGATAATGGAGAATCGGAAAGTAATCTTCATTTATCAACTGACAGAGCTTTTTCAGTGATGTCATACTTGCAAGAAGACGGTATAGAAAAAGAGCGTATGTCCTTTGAAGGTTATGGGGAAACCAAACCCGTTGCGCCTAATGATACAGCAGAAAATAGAGCAAAAAACAGAAGAACAGAGTTTATGATTATTTCTAATTAATATTAGTTTAATGGTAATGAGGTAGTTAAATCTTATTATTAGAAATAAGGCTGTTTAATCAAAGAAATTTGTATGTTTTTTTGTGCAGAAAAGATATTCGTCCCATCCCAAGCATGGGCTTCTAATTACTCCGAAGTATAGAATTTAGTGATGTTGTAACTAACTAGAAAACTAAGCATATTTCTTTAAATATCTCATGAAAAAAATTAGTTTGGACCTTTTGCATAGAAATTAAGCAGAAAAACGTTCACCTAAGAGATTACAATGTTTAGTGCCCTGAATAGCATAAACATCGTAATGATAGCAATAAGGATAAATAAGCTGCCTTTGGCATACTTTGGTTGCCGTTTTATATCTTTTCGGTATGCCCAAATAAGTATTAACCCGAAGACCAATATAAAAAACACTGAGAAACTGATTTGGCCTTGAGAAAAAGGCATCGCTTACTTTTTTTTGAACTTAGTGCATGTATTTCCAAAGTTCATGTAGTACGTGTCTTTTGGTATGTTAGCAATATTAATTCGGCTATCGTAACCTTTTTTCACAAGATTTCCAAACTTGTCGAATACTTCAAAACTGGTCTTTTCTGTAAATTTTATTTCTTGTTTCTTACCATAAACAATATAAGAAATTTCACGTTTGAGGCTATTGTAAGAAACACTTGGAGTGTATTTGGTTTTGTCTATATAACCTTTTTGTTTAACTCGATACTTATTTCTGCCAGCATGCGGGGATGTTTGAAATTGGTAATTATTTTGAGTTAAATTTCCTTTTCCTTGAACTTGACCTACTTGCACCCATTTGTTCCATTTAAATTGTTCTATAATAAAGGTAAGTTTCGACTTTTCTGTTATTGTTGACCATTGCAAATTACCTTGATTGTCAATACTGATGTTGGTGGTTTCGAAAGTTGGATTGGGTAAAAGGGCATCTGGATTTAATACTTTTGGCACACACCCGTTATTGTTATATTTAATTTCAATTAAAACAGGCGCACCAAGCTCAAGATGAAATTGATCTAAACTTATCTCAAACGCATCAGAATTAATTTCATCTGTTGCAAAAGTTCCATTAACAAGAACAGCGTAGGTACAATATCCAACTCCAGAATAGGAAAGAGAGTTTTGAATGTAGATGTTCCTGCTTTGGTACTCACCTTCAATTACGATAACACCCGCAATCAAATACTGGTTAAGAATAACTGAAATAATTACCAAGATAGATTTCATCATTGTATGATAAAACTAATAATTGTTTTGTTTGAAATTGATTCTTCTTTTAAATTTTTATTAACAATTAACATTAAAATTTAGCAAGTAGTTTGCCAAAATATTTACTTTATTTATCAATTCTTTTATCATGTTTTAATGTTTTTAGCCTAAAAAGAGCAAAATACGTTTCCAACGATTTTAATGTTTTTTCGATTACTTCATTTAACGCGATTACTATGAGGGCCCTAATGGATTCAATGTTGTTAAAAACATCGTGGAAATCAATTTTAATTTTGCCATTACTGTTCATACGAAAAAATCATCAAAATATTATGCGAGATTTGAATTGTATATACTGATAAGAAGTGTAATACGTTTTTTATAGTTTTGCACCTTATTAGACTCGTGGATATGAATATTTCAAAACGACAAATAATAACCGGTGTGGCTATATTAACTTTGGTAGTTGTTATAAGTGCTTGTAAGAAGAACAGATTAAACAAAGAAACAATTTGTTCTGAGGACAACTCTATAGCAGAAAACATGTTTGCTGATATCTTTAATGTGACTTATAAGTTTGATGATACCGAGACCAAAACTTATCTAAATAATACAGCATCATATTGGCCAAATGATACGATTTATGTGCATAATTGGCATAGCTGTTTAACGATAATAAAGCAATTTATTGACTCAGCTACTTTTGAAAGAATAATTACTTTGGATTTTGGTACTAGTGGATGTGATTTAGGTGATGGTAGAATTAGAACCGGTAAGGTAATTGCACATAAAATAGGAAGGTATGGAATAACAGGAAGTACTGCTATAATTACAGCAGATCATTATACTGTAGATGATTATGGACTTAAAGGGACGAAGACCTTGACTAATTTGGGGAAAAATTCAGTAAATCAACAGTATTACTCTGATATTATATCAGGGGGAGAAATAAGTACTCCAGATAGCGAAACAATCACTTGGAAATCAACCTACACCAAAACATGGGTAGAGGGAGCTAGTACATGGTTCTTCGGTACATTAAGTGAAGATGGATTAATAGATTCGCTCTACTTGTTGGGTACAGATGGTATTTATGACGATGTATGGGAAATTACTGGGTCTGGAGATGGTATAAACAGAGATGGTAGAGCATTTGAAGTAGATATAATAGCACCACTCAAATTACAATGGTGCGAGTCATATGTTGAAGTTACTGAAGGTGTTGCTGAAATTCAACCTGAAGATTTAAAACTCAGAAATGTTGATTTTGGTGAAGGAAATTGTGATAACGAAGCAACTGCAACGATTGGTAAGAATAGGTATAAATTCGAAATTCGAAATAACATAAAAAAATAGGGAGAAAGTGATATTAGGTTCGTTTTGTTCATGAAAAAGTTATATACAACACTCGGAATTATTCTACTGTTTCTTAGCTTAGTTGCATTCTTATTATTACGGTTTTATGAACCGGTTTCGCTAGAAGACGATAGTACTTTTATTGAAAACGCCAAAATAATTTCTAAAACTGAATTTAATTTACTTTCGACAGATTCTCCAATATTTATTGGTTGGTCAAGAACTAATTTTACTCCTAATTCTGCTGCTCATAAAACAAGAGGACTTTTTAATGAACCATATGAAGATGTTTTAGATTCTTTATTTATCAATTGTATTTATCTTAAAAAAGATACAGTTCAATTTATAATTCTATCTTATGATCTTTTATTAGTCACTCCAGAATTGGCGTCTTCTCTGAAAAAGAAATTATTATCTCGTGGGATTTCAAATGTTTATTTTTCTGCATCACATTCGCATTCATCGTTTGGTGGTTTCGGAAAAGAATTAGTAGCAGAAATAGCTCTAGGTAAATTTGATCAATCGATATTTGATCGTATAATTGATAGAACGATAGCAACGTTAGATAAGGCCGTCCAGATACAAGACACTCTTCAAAATATTAGTTACAAGGAGAAAAATATAAATAGAGCAATCAATAGATTAAAAAATGAATACTATGTTGAAGAAAAACTAAGGCAAGTTCATTTTTCGTCAACAAGGCAGTTAGCGATAATGAGTTCGTTGAACATACATCCAACATTTATAAATCCTGAGCGAAAGGTAATTTCAAAAGATTATCCAAAAATATTTAGTAAAGAAAAATCCGATGAGTTTGGAATGTTTGTGGCTGGGGCAATGGGAAGTATAAAGCCAATGAGTTTCAAGAAAGATACTAGCCAAATTACTCGATTTAAAACAATAATTGATGAGACACCATATACAGTTGTTGACTCTACTTTAAGAATAGATTTAATTGGTTTTAATTCTATCAAATTAGTGACGCCTGCTTTAAGGCCATTGCTAACAAAAAATATTTGTTCTTCTCATTGGTTATCTTCGATTTTAATCGGAACTCCAAAAACTTCTATTGAGGTACTTCGAATTGGCGAGATTCTTATGCTAGCTCTACCTTGCGAGTTGTCTTCAGAATTTTATCCGGAGCTTCAAAAATTAGCTGAGGCAAAAGGATTACGATTAATAATTACATCGTTTAATGGTTCATATGTAGGTTATACAACACCATCAAGGTATTTTCATATCGACCATATGGAAACAAGAATAATGAATTGGACAGGAAAATACGGTGGTGATTATTATAACGAATTGGTTCGGCTCATTATAGAAATGCAACTTTAGAGTTTAATAATTTTAAATTCAGTTCTTCTGTTCATTTGGCGACCATCAGCATTATCATTTGAAGAGATTGGGTTTGCCTCACCGTATCCTTTCGAAACTAACCTATTTTCAGCTATTCCCTTTTTAATTAGGTAATCTACTACTGATTTGGCTCTTCTGTCCGATAGGTCAAGGTTGTAAGAGTCAGAACCTTGGCTGTCAGTATGTCCAGAAAGTTCAACTTTTATCGATGGGTTATCGGTTAAAATTTTATGAACGTTTTCTAATTCAATCGTAGATTCCGTTCTTAGGGTGGCTTTATCAGTATCGAAGAAAATGTTTTTCAATACGATAACACTACCCACTTCAATTTTCTTTAAATCCACGTCTTTTGTTACTTCTTTGTATGCAGCAGCTTCTGGAATCAGAAAATTTTCTGAATGAAATAAATAACCCTCAGACTTAACAGCAATACCATAATTTTTACCAGCTGGCAAAGAGACTAAATATTTTCCAGTTGTACTATTCGAGACAAAACTCGCTACAACTTTACTCAATTCATTATCTATAACCTCAACCTTAGCTCCAACAGGTTTTTTGGTTTTAATATCTCTAACTATGCCTTTCAAAATTGTAACACGATTGGCAGATACTTCGACAGCTGGTTCGATAACAATTTCTTTAACGGGTTTAGCAACATTAGCAAGTAGATTATCTTCATTGTTGAGTATTACCTCCTTTTCTGGACCCAAAAAAGTAACTAAGTAAATATCTTTTTCTCCCTGACCTTCATTGTGTTTATGAGATGAAAGATAACCATGTTTGCCACTTGCAGACACAACGAAAAAGATGTCATTATCTGGAGAGTTAATAGGGTATCCAATATTCGTAGGCTTTTGCCAAATTTCTCCAACAAGTTTAGAAACAAATACATCGTATCCGCCCATAGTGTTATGACCAGTGGAACTAAAATACATAGTTTGTCCATCAGGGTGCATAAAAACAGCTTCTTCATCGTATTTTGTATTGATGTTTGGTCCAAGATTTTTTGGCACTCCCCAAAATTCTTTCTCCGCATTCCATTCACTTTTATAGATGTCGTGAGACCCCATTCCCCCTTCAGGTTTATTACTCACAAAATATAGTATTTTGCCATCGAAAGAAAATGATGCAGAAGATTCGTGGAATTTGGTGTTAACATTTTTTCCAAGTTTTTTTGGCTTGCTCCATTCATCACCATTTAAAAAACACTCATAAATGTTGCCATCTCCTTTATCATCAAGGTATATAAGTAGTTTTGTCCCATCTGGTGAGAGTCCAATTGTCGCATCATGCCCATCACTATTAATTTGTTTTCCCATGTTTTCAGGAGCACTCCACGAATCCCCATTGTGGTGAGACACGTAAACGTCTTCAAAGTATTCTTGCGTAAGCGGATCTTTTTTATCTCCAGTAGAACCCTCTCGACGAGACGTAAACATCATAATTGACTCATCAGCAGATATAATTGCACCGTATTCTGGATGTTTCCCGTTTATGATACTACCCATATTGTCTATAAAAACGCGAGTAGGCTCAGCTTCCAATTTTTTTCCAGTACCACATTCTTGTATCTTTTTTAAGATATCCGCTTTTGATTTCGGAGATGCGTCTGCCGGCATCATTTTTTGATATTTTTTATATTCGTTAATTGCTTTGTCCCATTCTCCTTTTAGGTGATATCCCCTGCCAATCATATAAAATATTTGTTTATCCACCCTTGGATCAAGCTTGTAGGATTTTAAGAAATATTGAAGCGATTCTGTTTTGTCATTTGTCCCTTTTAGATAACATTTTCCAATCTTAAAGTTTAAGGAGGCATTATTTGGATTAAACTTTTGAGCTTGTTCGTATAATGGTAATGAAAGTTTGTAGCCTGCTCTCATTGTAACACCATCCTCTCGCGTAAACTGCATAATATGATCATCACCTTCTTTAATTTGATTGATGGCGACTTTCATTTCTTTTTTATTGTCTGGAAAATTATCTTTGATGAATTCAATATTTTTTTGCGCAAACAGCAGATTTGAAATCCCAATAAGTATGACTATAGCTATGTTTTTGAATGTTTTCATAATTAGTCGTTACAAGTGTTGTCAACGTATGTTTGTCCGTTGTTAATTCCTAATTCTGCCGCTCTGCTCCAGTCAATACAAGCACCATCTTTATCTCTGACCATCTCTTTAGAAATACCTCTATTTAAATAAGCTTCCCCATATTTTTTGTCAATTTTAATTGCTTGATCGCAGTCGCTAATTGCCCCTTGGTAATCTCGCAGTTTATATTTAGCCGTTGCTCTGTTGTTTAATGCAAAAGCATATTGAGGTTCTATTTTCAATGCTTTATTAAAGTCTTTTATTGCTTCTGTATATTCTCCTAATTCAAATTTAGCACTACCTCTATTGTTATATGCAACATAATAATCTGGTTTTAACCTAATTGCTTGGTTGTACTCTTCAATAGCACCTTTTGAATCACCTGTTTTTCTTTTTATACTTCCTAAATTGTTGTATGCAAAGGCCAGAGAGGGGTCACTAATAATCGCTTTTTCGTAATCAGTCATAGCACCTTTGTAATCTTCAAGTTTACGTTTAGCACTTCCACGGTCATTATATGCGTATGCATATTTTTTGTCAACAATTAATGCCTTGTTAAAGGCGAAAACAGATTCTTTAAATTTTCCTTGTTCAAATTTTATTAATCCACTATAGTAGTAATAGTCGGCATTTTTTGGATTTATCTTAGAGGCCGCCTTATAATCACTTAATGCTTCGTCTGATTTTCCAGATTCGTATTTGGCTTTCCCTCTTTGATATAGCGCTGCGTCATTTTCAAATAAGGTGTCATTTTCGATAACAATATCAAAGTCGCTAATTGCTCCTTTGTAATCTTTAGTTTCTGTTCTAACTAAGGCACGATTATAATAAGGAGCAATGAATCTTGGTTCGATAGATATGGCTTGACTAAACCTGTCAACAGCAATGTTGTATTTTTTATTTTGAAATGCTTTTACTCCTTCATTATACTTTTCCTGAGCTTCTATAGGAATAATTAATGTATCGCTCTCTGAAATAACAAGGGAATCAATTGAA
>Ga0055584_100006883_pt1 | contig 11144 bp, 9 predicted proteins | sample OSDHelmetaG_FD_58716 | JGI IMG/M metagenome (GOLD analysis project Ga0055584, IMG submission 58716) | Pelagic marine sediment microbial communities from the LTER site Helgoland, North Sea, for post-phytoplankton bloom and carbon turnover... | ecosystem: Environmental > Aquatic > Marine >...
CAGCTATAAGTAAGCAAATTATTATGGCAATAGGAACTTGCCACGAATTATAATGATCAATGACATTCTCTGGTGGAGCCATTGTAGTGCCAAAGATTTTATTCCAAACTGGAATGCTGGTGGAGAAGGTTATTTGGATACTTGAAATCACCAGAATCAACATTCCAATGAACATCCAAAATTCTCTTGAATACAAACTGTCTTCCTTGGAACTTGAATATAATGCTTTTCGATTTTTTATGATAAGGTACAATGCCTGTAGGGCGAAGAAAGCCATGTACAAAAGGAGCTGCCCCGACATTCCAAGATCAGTGAATGCATGAACTGATGTGTCACCTAAAATTCCGCTCCTTGTTAAAAAGGTTGAGTATAGAATGAGAATAAAAGTAAGGGTGACCAATATAATACTACTCAGCAATGCTGATTTATTCCTTTTGTTGATGAGCATAACATGTGCTGCTCCAACGAGCATAAGCCATGGTACAAGTGAAGCATTTTCTACCGGGTCCCAAGCCCAGAAGCCACCAAAACTCAATGCTTCATATGCCCATGCCGCACCCATTAATATGCCAGTACCCAAAGTGAGGATAGCGAAATATGCCCATGGTAACGCTGGAGTAACCCATTCCTTTTGATTTCCTGTCATCAAACCAGCCATAGCAAATGCAAAAGGAAACAATGAGGCAGCAAAGCCAAGGAAAAGAGTAGGAGGGTGGATAACCATCCAATAATTTTGTAGTAATGGGTTTAATCCTCTGCCATCATTAATTCGGCTCAAGTAGTCAGGCATGTTTATAAATGGCAACCCAGCCATATCAGGATGATCACGGAGTAATATGAATGGGTTGCTTCCTATCTTTAAATCACCAAGATTTAACCCAAGTACCATTGATGCGAGAAATACCTGAACTAAGCAAACAGTTACCATAACTGGTGCTTCCCATTTTCCGGAATATCGTATTACAAAGATTGAGAGTAAAATATGCCAGAAGGTCCATAGTAAAAAACTTCCTTCCTGGCCTTCCCAGAAACAGGAGAATATATATTGTAGAGGTAGTGTAGTGGAAGAATGTTGCCAAACATAATAGTATTCGAATCGATGATCCAGTATGAGGTAGCAAAGAAGAGTAAATATTCCTATAACGGAAAATGCATGCAAGGCAAATGAAATGCGACTAAAATTCAGCCATGATTTATTCAGTTCGTTGCTGCTGAAGGAAAAGAAATAGGAGATAGCTGCAATAAGGGATGAAGCAAATGATATTGCTAAAAGGAGATTTCCTATATTTCCAAATGCAAGCTTTTCGCCTAAGTAAACTACTTCATTCATGGTATGGATTGCTCAGTAAATAGTAAATTTTGGGATAGTACACAATCAACCTTGTGGCAACATGTTTTGTTGTTGTGTTTCATTGCCATTGTATTTGGACGGACATTTCATGAGAACATCCTTGGCTATAAAAGAATCATTAGCAAATTTGCCTACCACCACAACTTGTTCTGATTTTTCGAAATCCTGTGGTTTAGTTCCATTATACAAGACTTTCATTTCTCTTCCTTCAATATCAACTAAATAAAATCCGAACAGATTAGCATTTTCTTCTGGATTGTATTCAAATTCCTTGTCCAGATTCAGCTTGCCAACAACATGATATGTTTTGCCTTCATTTTCTATAGCTGTTGAAAATGGAGCATAAGTGCTTGATTCAGAAATGGTAGAAAAAATCACACCAATGAGTACTGCAACTACTATGAGCCCGATTATATATGACGTTTTCATTGTTCTTTTCGATCTAAATCTTTTTCAATTTGCCTAACTTTTTTATCAAGTAAGGATATATATACTATCATACCTACTAAGACAACAGTTACTACAGCAACTACTACATATATCTTGCCATTAGAACGCATTAAGTCGGCCATCTCTATGTCCTGAGCATTACAGAAGTCTGGTATGATAAATAACGCAAGGAAAAATATTAAATATTGAATTCTTTTCATTTGATGATCATGTTATTTATTTTATTGATCCTAAGTTTTATATTTAATAACCACACACCCAATAGTGTCCATCCTATAATGGCAGGATAAAAGATCAACCTTAAGTTACTGTCAAGATCATAAGTGCTAAACCCAGGGTTACCTCCCTTTCCGGGATGAAGTGAGTCGGTCATTCTTGGAAGTACAATAATAAAAACCACCATCATAGTAAATGCAAATATGCTATACACCGATGATATTCTTGCTCTTTTACTTTCATCTTCTATAGCTCCTCTCAATAGAAAATAGGCCGTGTATACTAACATGGTTCCAGCAGCACCATTCAGTTGAACATCATTCACCCACCAAGCTCCCCATGTGTATTTTGCCCATACCATACCTGTGAGTAAGCCAAGGATTCCAAACACCATTGCAACTCTCACGCTTTCAACTGCTATTTCATCATGACGAATAGTAAATGTGCCAAGGTATTTAATACTGTGAATCAAGCTGACAATCAATAAGATCATCATGCTAAACCACATAGTTACATGGAAAAATAGGTTTCGAATCGTTTCATTTAATATAGCCATCCTAGGTGCTTCCACAAGGAACCCATAGATCACCGTATAAATTAGCAGTAAGATGGCCGATACCTTCCACCAAGTCAACTTCATAAACAGCTGATTAACAATTTATTAATATAAAAAAACAATTTTTTTTAATCTTTCCAAAGGTACGGAAATAAAAGAATGGCTAGAACTAATGATAAAATGAAAAGTGTACCTAGCACAATCAGATATTGCATGTTCACCGACCAGGCGAGTCCGTCAATAGCATTTTTGGAAGATCTGATCACAGTGAGTAGGGTAGGGAGTATTACTGGAAACCCCAGTATAGCTACCAGTGATGGGTTTCCACCTGCGCTCGATGCGATCGCCGACATGAGAGTTAGAATTGATGAAAGACACGCGGTGCCTAAAAAAGCGGAAATCAAAAACATAGGAATGTCCTGAACCAGATTGCCTAGGAAAAGAGCATAAAACAAATAAGTTACCATGGCAATACTGAACAGATATATAACATTGAACAAAATTCTTGAAATGATAAAAGAAGAAGGTGAGAAGATCAGATAATTGTAAAGTTGAATCCCTCGAGTTTCTACCAGGAAGTTTCGTGCAACAGCATTTACTGCGGCAAATAATAATATAATCCAATAAAGTGCATTCCAGGTTGGTACATCTATGATCAGACGAAAACTCAAGTAGCATACATAAACAGTACCGATAACATAAACCAGAATTCCTGCAAAGGATGTTTTTCTTCTGGCTTCCAAAAGGGCATCTTTTAGGAATATAGAAAGTACAGAGTTTATCATCGTTATTTATTGTGGCTAAATTAGTTTCTTTTTTAAGAACTGTATATTTTACCCCTTTCAAATATATTCAAATATGAAAATTGACATATTAGCATTTGCCGCCCATCCGGATGATGTAGAGCTCTGTTGTTCAGGCACATTGATTAAACATGCCCAAAAAGGACATAAAACAGGTGTTATAGATCTGACACGAGGAGAACTTGGTACCCGAGGAACTGCAGATACCAGGACTGAAGAATCTAAAATTGCCACACAGGTAATGAATCTTAGTGTTAGGGAAAACCTTGATCTTGAGGATGGTTTTTTTGAATCAAATAGTAAAAATAAATTATTGGTTGTGCAGATGATTCGAAAGTATCGTCCTGACATTGTATTGGCAAATGCTGTATATGACCGTCATCCCGATCATGCAAGGGCTTCGGAATTGGTATCGGATGCTTGCTTTCTTTCCGGGCTTATAAAAATTGAAACCAGTTTAAACGGAGAGCTTCAAAAAGCCTGGCGTCCTAAAGTAGTTTATCATTACATTCAGGACAGATATATCAAGCCTGATTTCATTGTTGATATATCTGATGTTTTTGAAAAACGTAATGAAGCTATCAAAGCATACGGTTCACAATTTTACGATCCAAATTCAAAGGAACCTCAAACTGTAATTTCAACAAAACAGTTTTTCGAATCTTTATCTGCCCGAGCACTTGAGATGGGAAGAATTATAGGCGCAGAATACGGTGAAGGCTTTGTAACTGAAAGGATACCAGGAGTCTCCGATCTTGATGCGATGATATAAAAAAAGGGCTGCATTTGCAGCCCTTTTTTTATTGGTATAATCTTTTATTAGTTCTTCACGAACTTATTTGAGTAAACTGCATCACCAATAATTGTGTTTACAGTGTACATGCCTGCAGCGTATGAAGCAAGGTTAACATCAAAATTATGAGTACCGGAATTCAGCTCTCTTTTCGAATAACTTTCAACAAGTTGTCCCATAATATTTCTGATCTCAATCACTACATCAACCGGCTTGTTAACAGTGTAGTTTAAGCTTACAAAGTTAGTGGCAGGATTAGGGAAGATTGTGATAGAAACATCTTCGTTAAGCAATTCATTTACAGATTGCGGCCCTAAGATTGTTGTAACATCCATGCATTCGTAAATGATCTCACTCTGACCAATTGGGTGCTCACCATTTGGTGGAACAGAGTGACCTGGAGCACCATCTTGCTGCCAGATCATACTAACACAATTGTCAACGTCTCTAGCAACGTAGTTGAAGACACCTTCATCAAAGTCACTGTCTGAAACATTGATCGGAGTGCTCCATGTAGCACCACCATCAGCAGAACCTTGAACCAATACATTCCTGAAACTGAATGCTAACGGTGATGGGTTTCCTGAGTCAGTTAACTCCATCAAAGCAGAATAAGTAACGAAAATATTGTCATTAGCGTCAATGCCGATACTTGGCATAGAACATATTCCATCATTACCATAACGACCACCTAAATCCATAGCGAACATGGAAGCAATGCCATCGCCATCACGATCTGGTGCAGTTGCAATTACTACAGGAGGATTTGCACCCATAGTTTCATTCCAGTAAAATAAACCATCGGTAGAAAGGAATAAACCTAATGGATCTGTTGGGTTTTCATCAAGAACGAGCATTGCACCGGCTAATACGTGTACAACACCGTTATTGTCAATTGCAATTGCATAAGCACCATCAGTAGTTTCTAATGTGTCAGCAATGCCATCAAAATCGATATCAGTGATTTGAGTTGCATCGTCATACTTTGTGAAAGGGAAATCCAATATTACAGTTCTTGTCCAGGTAGTACCATTGTCAGTAGACTTCCAAAGTGCCCAGTCGTCAGTGATATTTCCAGAAGTAAATGCAACAACATCGTCACGCGAATCAATTGCATATCCATCAGCACGAAAGCCGATATACTCCTGATCATTAACACCTGGAGGAATAGCTCTGTCAATGTCCCATGTAGCACCACCGTCAGGTGAACGGCTATAATTTATGCAGCCATCAAGTCCATTAACTAAAGCTCCACCATTACCTGTTGGGTATGAAATATCAATAACATGCAAAGTGTTTCCATTAGCACCACCAGCAGCCGTTCTAACCCAAAGAGTAGTCTCACCACCAGGGAAAGTAGAAAGCAGGTTTTGAGAGAACCCACCTGCACCTGCAGTTGTATTAATGTTAGTAGCAGTAGCAGTTGATACACTTTGGTGTGAAACGACCGCTTCACCACCATTAGCAAATTTTACAATTGAAGGCCAGCCACGTCGGTCAGATTCAATTCTTGTTGTTGGGAAAGAACCCCAATTTGATCCGTCAAAATAGTTGTAACCAGCGCCACGGTCAGGATAAGTACCACCTAAATCGGTAGAAAATGTCCAAACAGCACCTAGTGTACCATTGTCCTTGTAAAGCCTGTTCTGAACCGAACCATTTGACTGTAAGTCATATGTAGTGTTTCCAACAACTACTTGAGCTGCAGACCCTTTGTGGGAATTTGCTGGCTGTGTTGTAACTACCGGATTAATCTTGTTTACTGGGGTTTCATTTCCTGATACAGCTTCCTGATAAGGAGAAGTACCATAATGTTGTGTGGCTTTAAGCCTTTCTTTAATAGACTGAATTGACTGAGCTTGCCTGTTTTGTGCAAATAAAACACTGGCACCAGCAGAAACCAATACAGCAGTTAGTAATAATCTTTTCATAGGGTTTATGTTTTTGTTTTGAAATTCAAAGATAGTTCAAATGATTAAAAATGAAGGTCTGTATAGCATCTATATGGGATATTTGACATAATAAAAACAAAAAGCCCCGAATTTCGGGGCTTTTTGGTATTCTAATAAAGATGATTATTACTGAATAATCACTCTTTCACTGTATACTTTATCGTTGATAGTAGTAGTTAACATGTAAACGCCTGTAGCATAGTCACTAACAGGGATTCTTACATTATTAACTCCAGTTACTGATCTTAATTCCTGAGAATAAGCAACTTGTCCAAGAGTGTTAACAAGTTGAACTGTATACATTTCAGCACTTTCAAATGTATAATCAACATTTAGTACTGAAGAAACAGGATTAGGATAGATTACAGCTTTAACGTTGCCTAATTCAAGCTCATTGATACCAACGAATGGATTTGAAACTCCATTGTAGATCACTTCACACAAAGATGCTGGATCTTCATCAGGACCTATCTGAGTTCCTGGCTCACCATCTTTGTGATAGATTACATGGAAATTATCATCAACACGCTTACCAGCAGATACAAAAACCTGCTCATCAAAATCACTTTCTTCGATAGTAACCGGAGTAGTCCAAGTCATTCCACCATCGGCAGAATTCATGTAATAAGCGTTTCTGTATGACTGAGGGTCAACAGCAGCACCATTAGTTGTTAGTTCCTGCAAAGAAGAAAAGGCAAGGTGAACGTTATTGGCTGCGTCAACTGCAATAGCTGGCATACCTGTAAGGCTGCACTGATATAAGGCGATAGCGGGTTCAACATCAATTGTACCGTTTCCATCTCTATCCTGAATCTCAGCGATCACGTTATTTATGATAGTGTTAGCACCCATTCCTTCATTCCAGTAAATTAAGCCATCAGTACCAGGGAAATAAGAATAGCTACCACCAGCAGCGGGATCATCATCAAGTACTCTCATTAAACCACAGGCTACATGAACCATTCCATTGTTGTCAATAACAACTGAAGGACCTGAATCTGAAGTTAATACAGTATCAGCTATTCCATCATTATCAACATCTGAAATAGATCCGCTAGCAGTGTAATCGTAAGGAGCTAATGGGAACGTGTTGATCTCAGTAGTTGTCCAAGTAGCACCGTTGTCCATTGATTTCCAAAGAGTAAGGTTCTCAGTCCATCCTCCCATAACAATCGCTACAACATCACCTTTAGCATCAAGGTCATAACCATCAACAGCACCTTCGAAGAAACGTGTAGTTAAATCAGGCAGTAACAAATCGATATCAACCCAGGTAGCACCTGCATCAGTTGAACGAGAATAGGTCATCCAAAAGTTAGTTGCATTGTCATTACCGATAACGTGTACAGTAGTTCCGTTTGCACCTCCAGCAACTACACGTGGCCATGTTACCAATGCGCCGGCTGAATCTTCAGTCCAAGCACCAGTACCTTTAGAATTTCTGTTGAGGAAATTTGTGGTGTAATTACCAGCGTGATTAACTATAAATTCAGCATTCATAGAAGTACCAGCAACGTTTGGCCAACCGGTTCTAGCTGATTCAGCACGCATTGTTGGAGAAGCACCCCAATTGGTTCCGTCCCAGTAATTATAACCAGTTCCACGATCCGGATAGCTAGGACCGTCAATACCGCGAGTCCATGTAGCAGAAAGTGTACCATCATCCCAGATCTTTACACGATTACCACATGTGCCATAGTTAGATTGTAGATCATATTCTGTTGTACCAATTACAACTTCTACACCGGAAGTCTTTGAAGTTGAAACGGTAGTAGAGTTGATTTGTCTTAGAGGGGTAATGTCATCTACTGGTCTTACTCTCTCAAGTCTTTGGTTAGCTATGGATGCAGGAAGTTTATCCTGAGCTTTTTTGGCAGCATCTTGTGCGAATGCTGACATACATACAGCCAAAGCAACACCACTAAGTAGTAGTTTTTTCATGTCGATTTGATTTTTAGGTTAAAAATATTTGATTATCAGTTATTTAAAGTATGTGATATAGATATCTCCAAACACATAATCTATGGACTCAAAAGTAAATAAATTAACCTTAAAATGTGGTATGTAGACAATTTTTTCGTCAACTATTATAAGTACTCGGATTATCAAATTCTTTGGATAGAAATTGATGAATTATTTTTTAGTAATTTTTTTTAATTCATATGCAAAAAGCTGAAAATCAGATACTTTTGGAATAAGCTCTCGAAGTTTGAGACCCACATCCTGTTTAAAGATCACTAAATAGAGAATTGTTGTGCCAATGTAAGAGCTGCTAACACTAATTGCTGCTCCATTAATACCCATTGAGGGTATAAGAACTACTGAGAGCACAATTGTCATCAATAGTCCAACAGAGGAAATGAGGAGGTTTATTGAATTTCTCCCAAAGCCAGCAAAGTAATGCGCCAAAATAGTTGAAAAGGAAAATGCCAAAATCCCCGGTGAAAATAATATCACCTGAGTGCCAATTTCTTTGAATTCGACACCAAAAATGAAAGCAAAAATATTCTCCGGAATAAATAGTAATGGAATGTAAATTATAGTACTTGCAGCCAAACTCAGTTTTGCAAATCGAATGGTTGACCTTCTTGCAATGGTCTTATCTTTAGAACCTGCTATCTCTGCATACTGTATCATTGAAATACTTTTACTAATTAACCAAACCGATTCAGCTAGTGCAGTTGCAGTAGCAAAAACTCCAAGTATTCCAATGCCTAATTCTTTTTCAAGAATGAAATAGGCGAATCTGTAGTTTAATAATTGTACAATGTTGCAAACTTGAATGATTACCCCAAGGTTAAGTATGGATCTAATTGTGGACCTGAACTCTAAAGTAAATTCAAGGTTTATAAACTTGATTAGAAACCAGTAGGTGCTAAGTGTTTGTAAGATAAATGATATATACATCGCCGTTATGTAATCACTAACTGTACGCATGTCTAATAAGAACATGAAGACAGAGATTACGGTGAATAAAACAAGAACCTGGAGTAGGTTTATAATATTAAATAGATAATATTTCTTGAGCCCCAGAAACAGATTTAAATTTACTGATCCAAGTGATTGTATCAGTGAAATAAAAAAGATGTGATATAGTAAATGATATGAAATATTTGTTGTTGCAAGAAGTGTGATAGGGATCAGGATTGAAGAAACAATAGCCCACAAATAAGATGGGATAAGAAGTTGTAGGGGTTTTTTATCGGATGCAAGTAAAACTAGTGCGCTGCCTCCGATTATATTATTCAATAACAGGGACAGGGTGATTCCTAATACAAAAAGACTTATTTCACCACGGCCTTCTGCACCTATCAATTTTGAAGTTATAATAACTATCAGAAAACTGAAGACGGCAGCTAGAAATTTCGAAATAAACGTTACCAGAACTTTCGGAAGCATCAGGACCAGAGGGCTATTTTGTAGAGGGAATGGAATTGATTCGAAATGGATTCCTTGCCAAAATTCTCAATTCCATAATTCCTTATTGAGGATCTATCAAATGTCTTTTCACCTTTTAGGATGGCATTCATAGCATCTCTTAATTCAGAGGTGTTTTGTTTCTTAACTAATATTCCTTCATTGGTACCAACAAATTCACTTATCCCGCCAACATCACTTGATATAACCGGTACTCCACTTATCAAAGATTCACAAATAGTGCAAGGTAAATTTTCGTAGTTACTGAACATTACAAAAGCATCTGCGTTACGAAGGCGGGATGCAAGCTGTTCGCCTTCAAGTAGTCCTGAAAAATATAATTGTTCGGTTGAAATGTTTGATGATTGCGCATAATTATTCACTTCCATAAAGTCCGGGCCATCGCCAATGATCTCCATTTGGAAATCCTGACGTTCAGCTAAAAGTAGTTCAATGGTGTCAATGATCCCTTTTACGTTTTTCGCTTTTTCATCGAAACATGAAATGTGAACAAATTTCTTTTTATGATTTTCGACGGCTGCTTTCGGCGGGTGAAAAAGATCTGCATCTGCAACATTAGGAATTGTAGTATAGTTGCTGTGTTTAAGTCCTGCACTAATCATTGCGCTGGAAAGATTTTTAGTGACAGTTGTTATTCCTGAAGAGTACTGAACAATAAGTTTTGTGAAAAACTTTCTAAGCCATCCATTATATGACCCTGATTTGACGTTTTCCGGAAGATACCTTGACCAATGTTCGGTGATCACATATGGTATTCTTTTACATGCTTTTAATATCAAGGGAAATATACCTGTACGTGTTAGAACATGTATATGATTGATATCAGGAGATCCGTGTTTTTTAATACATTGATTGTAGATTTTATTTGTTCCTGCTATATACCTGAATAAGTTGATTATTGATGATTCACTTTTCTTGTAATAGCAAGTTATTTCTGTGATTCCATCATGTTTGTTCTCTGTCAATTCATAAGTATTGTTACATCTGTCAGATGGTGTTGTATAAAGCACAAATACATCGTGTTTCAACTGAACTGCTTCAGCATGCCGTCTGATAAATAAGCCAAACATGCTGTCATCTCTATCTGGATACCATCGAGGGAAAAACCAGATTTTATAACGTTTATCTGGTTCCATTTATTTTTTTATAATTCAGTCGGATCGAATTCCCGATGACTATTACATCGGAAAAGGCCATAGATAATGCTGCCACCATTGGGCTCAAGAATCCCATAGCAGCAAATGGAATTGCAATAACATTATAAAAGAATGCCCAAAAGAAATTTTGTTTAATAGTTAGGAGTGTTTGCTTACCAATTAGTAACGCATTGTGCACCTGATATATTTCATCTGATTTTAGCAGTACAACTTCTGCTGAATTAATTGCAATTTTAGAAGCATCAGAAAATGATACTCCAATGTCTGCACTTGCAAGTGAAGGAGCATCATTGATGCCATCTCCAACCATTAACAATCTTCCATTTTTCTTAAGCTCTGAGATTATTTTAGATTTTTCATCAGGGAGTTTTGAGGCGAGTATAGCTTTAATTCCAACCTTTGCACCAACTTCTTTACATCTCTTTTCG
>Ga0055584_100006885_pt1 | contig 11144 bp, 9 predicted proteins | sample OSDHelmetaG_FD_58716 | JGI IMG/M metagenome (GOLD analysis project Ga0055584, IMG submission 58716) | Pelagic marine sediment microbial communities from the LTER site Helgoland, North Sea, for post-phytoplankton bloom and carbon turnover... | ecosystem: Environmental > Aquatic > Marine >...
GTAATACGCGTCGACCTGCATCGTTCGCGACAACCAACCGATGGCCGCATAGATAACAACTGTAAAGGCGACAAACAGAATACCAATGGTATCTGCCTCAACGCCCATTTGTTCCAACACCGCCATCAAGGCGACGAAGACTAAAAAACCACCCGTATAAAGACCGTATATACGCGGTAGATTATCGATAAAACTTCCACTCGGATTAAAGAAACTCATGTCGCGCCCCCATCATTCTTCTTCCGCCATGCCGCAATCGCGATCGATAGCGTCTTGCTGACGCACGAACACGAAGAGCTGCACAACGAAGATAAATAACGACCCCTGCGCAGCCATATAATAGCCGAGCGGGAAGCCAAGGAACGACATACCGTTTAATTCCGACGCGAAAATATGCACGCCGTACGAAAAGACAAACCAGATCACTAAATTAAGGATCATCAGTGATCGAGTTCGTCTCCAATGTTCTGCTTTTTGCGAACTATCCTCAGACATGGACCGTCCTCCTCTCACGGGTTTAGGCCATAGTGAAACCACCCAATAGAGCACGCGATGCAGCGGAGACTTAAGTCTCTCTCGTGAAAACACCGCATGAAGCCAATATTTCGGCATCTTTTTGTAAGGATGTCGAGAATATTCTATATTGTATACCTGCGTGAGAATTGCGGGAATCGGGCGAAATCGTTGAAAATACTGGAAGCTATGAAAACCATCAGGGCCGCTTTTGCCGATTATTTCGGCAAGTTTCGGAGACAAAAACAGCGGGAAATCTCCGACTCGCAGGCACTGGGGGTATTCCTGGAAACCCGAGCCAGTCACGTCGCACAGACATCTCTTTACGGTTATCTCCGCACCCGCGCGGGCAGTCGCTTCCCCGAACTCTTCGAGAATGACGCGTTCGTCACCGCCATCAATATTGCTAAATGGCAGTTATGGATATCATGCCTTTCCGACCTGACCGTCTACGCCGGCGGGCTGCTATCGTGCCAAGCCGATAAGGAAACCAGCGCCCGGACGACCACGGCCATTATAAAGGAGACGGCGCGAGATATTCTCGAGCGCACCCAAGTCCCGGAGGACGCAGGGGAAGAATTTCCGCAAAGTTGCGCGACTTATTTATCCCGCTTGGACGCCGTACAATGGGAAGAAGTCGGCGATAACGAAGCGGCTTTTACGGAAAGTCCCGAGGCGTTGGTTTATTGGGCGCCGATCGTCGACGAATTGAAGGCGCTCGACGGCGAGATCGTCCGCAATTCAGTCCGCTTCCGTTGGCAGGAAGTCCGACGAGACCTTCGGCGCATGTTGGACGCTCGCGCGGTATTCGAGGCGCGCTCCTCGCATTAGGTATGTTAGTTGGAAGAGGCGTTTCGATTTAGCGCGCCGTCCTGGACGCCACGCCCCAGACCGAAAAATACCTGTATGCCGCCAAGGAATTGCCGCGACAGCGACAGCTGAGTCTCCAACGCCCCATCGCCTTTCTCCTCATCCAACAAGCGCATATTCCGTAGCTGGCGTTCGGCCAACACATCGCTTAATTGGTCCGCCATCGCAGGCCGTCTAAGCATGAGGGGTTCGAGGTCGGAGCGCGTTATTTCGAACACCACGCTATCGACCGACGGCGCGACCGTGGCCGAACGGGGTGCCCCGGTAAGCAATGACATTTCACCAAAAAACATTCCCGGATTCAGCCGACCCACGACCGTGCTGATGCCGCTCTCGCCCGTGATCGACGCTTCGAGGGTGCCTTCTTTCACCACGAAGAGCGAATCACCCTCTTCGCCCTGACGCACGACCGGCTGTCCGGCATGGCAGAGATGGCGGCGCATCTTCCGGCCGATCTCATCTAGTTCTTCGGTGGTCAATGGGCCGAGCGGGGTTATGCCGTGCAGGAAGTCGATATCCTCGCGCTCTTCATCTTGACGCGCCGCCGTCCGGCGTGGGCTGAACATATCTATCTTCGCGTGCGGCACGTCGATGCCCGCATAGTACAAGTTCCGCAACACATTGCGTTGCACTTCATACCGGGTCACGGCCATCTGCGGGTAATCGGGGACCCAAAAACGCACCCGCCATTCGGTCCCTCTTTCGGTATAGTCGCCGATCAACAGGACGGGTTGACGCGGAATATTCGCCGAGGCCGGAACCTGCGCCACGGCAGACAACAGAATTCTTTCCGCCTGGCGGTACGTCACGTCGTAGGGCAACACGATTTCGAAATCGTCCCGCCAGTATTCATTCGGTTGACTATAGTTGCGAAACGCCGCGGTCGCGAGCTGACTATTCGGCACCACGACCGAGACCTCATCCATTGTAATCAGTCGGGCCGCGCGCCAGTTGATTTCCACGACCTTGCCCGGCGGACCCTCGTCGAACTGAATCCAATCGCCGATCTGGAGTGGACGTTCGATACCGAGCGCAATGCCCGTAAAGACATCGGCGATCAAGTTTCGTAGCGCAAAGCCGATAACCGCGATTATTATACCGGACGTGGTCAGGAAACCTGCAACCGGCACGTCGTAGACAACCGCTAAAAGAATGATCGCCGTTGTAATCCAAATCGCCAACCCGGCCAACTGGGTCAGCAATTTTGGCACCGGCACGCCACTGCGCCGTCGCGCGCGGCTGTTCCAAACAAAGACGGTCAGCAGACCATCCACCGCGTAGCCGAGAACAATCCAAACCGCGGTTGCGACCACGGTGCCGAATGTCCCGGTAAGCTCGGCGCTTAACGAGATTCCGACAAAGCGGAGCGACTCCGGCCATGTCTGGTCGAGTACCAACAACAAAACGGCCAGTATAACCGAGGCCCAAACCCGTATCGGCGAGCACGAAACACTGTTGTCAGCTGCTCCCGGTCGGCTCAAAGCGTCACCCCGCCATCCACGACAAAGGCGGAGCCGGTCGCGTAAGCCGATTCGTCACTGGCCAGATACACGGCCATCGCTGCGATCTCCTCCGCCGTGCCCAATCGGCCCATGGGTTGGCGCGCAATAAAATTACGACGCGCCAGTTCCGGATCGTCGAATGCCGCAATGCGCGCTTCCAAGGACGGACTCTCGACCGTGCCCGGACAGATACAGTTACAGCGAACACCATCCGCCACACAATCCGCCGCCACGGATTTTGTCAGCCCGATCACCGCCGCCTTGCTGGCGCCATATACGAAACGATAGGGCAGCCCGCGCAAGGACGAAGCAACGGAGGCCATATTGATGATCGAGCCGCCGCCGGCTTCCAGCATCGCCGGTAAAAATGCCCGAATGGTCCGATACATCGATTTGACGTTTAGGTCGAAGGAGAAGTCCCAATCTTCGTCCGTCACATCCAAAACACTGCCGTGATGCACAAAGCCCGCGACGTTGCACAACACGTCTACTCTGCCCATGGCCACAGCCAGATCATTGATGGCTGCAGCATCGGTTACGTCTAAAATGCGCGTCGTAATACGTTCGTGGGATCGAAGTTTCGCGAGTTCATCACCGTCCATATCTGTGGCCATCACTGTCGCGCCCTCGTCCGCGAAGCGTTCCGTAATCGCCTTGCCAATGCCGCGCGCGGCTGCCGTTACAAGCACAGATTTACCTTGGAGTCGTTCCGTCACGCCATCCCTCCTTGAGAGTCCCAACCCTGCCGGATCGCAATATCCCACGCCAGTTGACCATATGAATTCCAGTGCGGACAAGAGGTATCGGTTTCGCGACGACAATCTTTCGAACGGCCATCTCTCACGATTCCAAACACACCTCGAAGACCTGCACCGCTTCAATCTTGCCGCGAATTGTAGCACCGGATATTTGCCGCAAACTGACATCCGACACCAGCGCCGCCGTCGACCCGCCGATCAGAATACGGGTACCTAATTCCTTGTTCATGGCTTCGAGCCGGGCCGCGATATTCACTGCATCGCCGTGAACCGTGTAGCTGAGTCTGTCACTCGCGCCGACATTGCCGGCGAATACCTCGCCGGTATTTACCCCTACCCTGATCGCAAGTTGATGACCCGCAAAGCGACGCTGTGAGACCGCGATATACATTTCCTTCGCAGCCTTTACCGCGTTGCCCGCGTGATTCGGATCACTTACCGGTACATTAAAGGTCGCCAGAATTGCGTCACCCTGAAATTGCGTGACGACTCCGCGATGGCGCTCGATGATAGCGACGACGGTAGAAAAATATTCGTTCAACAGGTCAGTAATCTGTTGCGGCTTCAAGGATTCCGACAAACGTGTGAACCCTTCAAGATCAATGAACAGAATGGTCGCCTCGGCGCTCTGCGGCGCCACACTATCGTCGCCGTCGAGCAGGCGCGCCGCCACGCTTTCCGGCAGATACTTTCCGAAAAGATTTCGGATGCGCGCGCGTTCCTTCAAACCGACGATCATTTCGTTGAAGGACACCGATGCATCGTCTACTTCGCGAATGGCGCTCGTCGGCAGTACCGGAACGGATTCCAAATCGTTCGTATGCGCCGCGCGGGCCGCAGCCGCGAGCCGCCGAATTGGTTTCGAAGTCAACGCGCCGATGATCGCCGCCGAAACAACCGCTAAGATCAAGACGCCGATGCTTAGAGAGCCATACTTCTGCAACCGTTCGATCTCCGGCGACAGCAAATCACTGCTAAAATGAGCGCCGACAATCCAATCCGATTCGCCAAGCCTCGAATGATCGCGATAGACAAAGAACTCGCGTTCGTCGTTCTCATCATATTGGCTGATATGCGTCTCTTTTGATTCCCCGTCACCGAGGGTCAGAAGTTCCTTGGCTTGCCAAAATAGGCTGATCTTTTCATTCGAAAGCGTATCGATACTCGGTAAGAAGGCGACGTCTTGTCCACGGGAAAATGCCATTTCTCCAGCCACCAGCGTCGGCGCCGGTGTCCAATCCACGATTGCCGGATGCACCAAGAGCCAGTTGTTGTCGTACAGCACGAAAGGGGTCAATCCACTGCCCTTCATGGTTTCCGTAATCCGTTTCGAAAAATCCGCGAGCGCGATCACCGCGACATGAATTCCGATTAACCGGTCCCCACGGTAGAGTGGCACGGCAATCGGAATTATCGCCTGGCCGACGGTTGGCGACCAAAGGGGACGGAGCCATTGCGGTTTCCGCGACTCCCTCGCACGTTGAAAAAGCTTTGTCGCTCGCGGCAGCATCGAAAAATCACGCCCTATGGCGCCGGTGCTATGCGCGTTGAAAATTCGCCCTTGCAAATCTGTGCCGATGAAGGCGACACCAGTGACCTGCGGCAGCGTCACTGGCAGTTCCGAAACGACCTGCTCCCACTGGGCGGCATTCTGGGGATCAAAGTCTCCGCTCAATACGCGCGTCGATAATTGCGTGGCATGACGATAAATCGGATCAAGTTGATGTCCTATATCCTTAACGATGTTATCTATCATTCGCTCCGCGCGCTGATAAAGAAGCGCGCGGGTGTTTTCGATGGCCCCGGAGAATCCCAAATAGAGCGCCAACGTCACCGCGACGAAGGTCATGCCGGCAATACCGAATATGAGCACCCCAGTGATGGGTATCCGAATTTTCGTCACGCCTTCTTCTTTCGTTTCGGCATTTTGTGAAACGGTGTCAGGAGAAATAGATTGCCGGTCGTAATTGAGCATGCCCGAACCCAAAACGACAAGCGGCGCGCACAATCCGATTGCGGATGAGTTGCATCACGGGCCCCGAGACTCCATGTTCGGAACAGCGTGGAACTCGATCACAATTTGTACTTAATTTTCCTGGTATCCCCCGTATGGGTCGCGTCGCCAAAGTTTTTAGATTCCTGCTGAAATTATGCGTCGGCGGCTTATTGCTGATGGGGCTCGCATGGGCGCTCCTTTTTCTTATCCTGGCCCCCGACCTCCCGGACACCAGCAATTTATTCCACCGATCCGGCAACCCAGAGGTCATCATTCTCGCCCGGGACGGCAGCGCGCTATCGAGGAGCGGGGGCAACGCCAAAATCGTCACGGTGGAGGAGCTTCCTCCCCATTTACCGCAAGCGGTTTTAGCAACCGAAGATCGGCGTTTTTATCGCCATTTTGGAATGGACGTGATCGGCTTCGCGCGCGCATTAGTCGCGAATGCCCGCGCCGGGCGCGTGGTCCAAGGCGGCAGCACGATCACTCAACAATTGGCAAAGAATCTGTGGCTAACCCCGGAACGTTCCATCATCCGAAAACTAAAGGAGCTGATGCTGGCCATTTGGCTGGAAGCACGATTGGAAAAGCGGGAAATTCTGACACTCTATCTCAACCGGGTGTATCTCGGCGCCGGCAGTTTCGGTGTCGAAGCCGCATCACAGCGATATTTCGGCAAATCCGCGCGGCGCGTCACGTTGGGCGAAGCAGCACTGTTGGCCGGCCTTCTCAAGGCACCGTCGCGCTACGCCCCGACGAATGATCTGCCACGCGCGCACCGCCGCGCGGCCGAGGTGATCGATAATATGGTGGAAGCCGGATACCTGAAAGAAAAGCAAGCCGCCGCCACTAAACGCGCCCCGGCCCGGCTTTCGAAATCTGCGGGCTCTTCCGGCAGGGGCAACGGTTATTTCGTCGATTGGATCGAGACACAAATACCGCTTTTCGTCGGCCGCGTCGACGCGGGCATCATCGTGGAGACCACTCTCGATCCGGCCGCACAAGGTTTCGCGGAGAGTGCTCTTGTGCGGACCTTGAAACGCCACGGTAAATCCAGAGCGGTCTCCCAAGGAGCGGTCATCGCATTTGCGCCGGACGGCGCTGTCCAGGCGATGGTCGGCGGTCGGTCTTACAAAGCGAGCCAGTTCAATCGCGCCTCACAGGCACGCCGCCAGCCGGGTTCCGCTTTCAAGGCCATCGTTTACCTCGCGGGTTTGGAAGAGGGTCTACGGCCGAACAGCATATTCAAAGATGCGCCGATCAATATCGACGGATGGCGGCCAAAAAATTTCGACGGCAAGTATGCGGGTAAGGTGACGATAGAGCGGGCGCTCGCGAAATCGATCAACACCGTCGCCGTCAAGGTTGCGAAACGCGTCGGCCCGAAGAAAATAATCTCCACCGCCAGGAGATTAGGTATCACGGCCCCCCTTTCGGCCGACTTGTCCTTGGCGCTCGGCACGTCGGAAATTAGCCTGTTTGAGATGACGGCCGCGTATATACCGCTGGCGAATGGCGGAACGGGGGTTTTCCCCTATGGAATCGACCGCATCCGCACGACCGACGGCCAAGTCTTGTATCAACGATCGGGCAACTCACTTGGACGGCTGATCGAGCCCAAGCACGTCGGGCAAATGAACCGCATGCTCTCCACCGCGGTGACGGACGGCACCGGACGGCGCGCCCGCCTAAAAGGACGCGAAGTGGCCGGAAAGACCGGCACCAGTCAGGACTATAGAGACGGATGGTTTATCGGTTACTCGGCCGACATGGTCGCGGGCGTTTGGGTCGGCAACGACAACAATAAGCCGACGAAGCGGGTGACGGGCGGTCAATTGCCGGCGACAGTCTGGCGGGATTTCGTCTCTCGGGCGAATATCGGACAGACCGCGCGTGCGCTACCACGGGGCGAGGCAGCACCCGAGACGAGTTCGCCGTCGACCGCAAGCATGAGCAACTTACTGAACGAAATATCGAATTTCTTCTCGAGAAGTGGGCCGACGAAAGGAAGTGAAGATACCTCGGATTTCTCGCCGAATGACCAGGAATAGCGGATCTTGTTAACCCCGGGTTTTGGCCGCCTTCAACAAATATATGATAACCCAGATGGGAATGACGACGATGGCGCCGATCAATATGTAAGTTACAGCCCAAGCGAAGAATTCGCCGCCGACCTCGATTAACCATTCAATCGCCGCCTGACCACTGGCCAGTATATTCCGCGGATCAATGTCCAAGGTCGACAACACCAGTCCGACAAGTAGACAGGCGATGATCAATTTGACGATCGTGCTTACGGTGATTTTTGGCATCGACGGAGCGCCGCTTGGTTGGGAATAGGAATGGGGTCGTTTTGCAGCATGCATTTCTGCACCAAGAAATCCGCCGCGTCCATAATCTTGCGATTTCGACCGCCTTATCCGTGAGCTGGCATCAGGGCCTTTTCACCGCCTGACCCGCAACCAATCGAACCTTGCGAGGCGCGACCTTCCAGACCGCGCCGATGGAGACAAAAGAGATGGCCATCGCAAGCCACCACGCATAATCGTAACTGTCGGTCACATCGTAGATATAACCAGCGACCCACGGGCCGATACCGGCGCCGAGATTGGCGGCAATGCTGACAATGCCAAGAATCGCGGCGAACCGTGCCCCTTGAAACACGTCGGCGGGCATAGCGCCGAACATTGCAGCAATTCCATAGCCGAGCATGCCCTGCGCCGCCGCCATTGCGTACATCAAATAGGGTGACGGGTGCGTCTTCATCAACAGTAGGATTCCGTAGCAGATAACGTACCCCGAGAGGCTGAGCGTCCAGGCCCATTCTCGACCGATTCGATCAGACAAATGTCCGAGCCCAATTTGGCCCACGACACCGCTCATCACGACAACCCCCAAGGCCAAGGCCACTTGGTCGGCATCAAAACCGAGTTGGATCAAATATTGGCTTTGATGAACTTGAACGGTGTACCAAGCGAATAGACCGGTGCCCATCGTCACCGCGAGCCACCAGAACCGCGCGGTTCGAATGGCAAGGCGCGGAGTCCATTCGGTCTCCGCCCATCCGCGGTCGACAATCGCGTCGGGACGCGATCCCGCATCGCTCGTATCGCTCTCGGCGGCATCGCCGTCGGGCTCAAGCCCGAGTTCCTGGGGCCTTTGGCGCTGCAGGAGAAAATTCAGCGGCACCACCACAGCGATCAACAGGCCCGCCATGGCCCAGCACGAAGCGCGCCAGTCAAATGTCGTAATCAATTGTTGGATCCACCAAAACATCACGATGCCGCCGCAACCGACGCCGGAAAACGCGATGCCAACCGCCAGGCCGCGCTTGCGCTGGAACCAATTGGCCAGAAACATCGAATGACCGATATAGCTAATAAAAATACTGCCGCCGATTACCAAAACACCAAGCGTCAGATAGAAATGCCACAACGCGGTCGCCACGGTCGCCAATATCAATCCCGCCGCAACCAAGACAGCACCGAGCGGGATCGCGATCCGAGGACCGAAACGCCCCATCATCACGCCAATGAAGGGTGTCGCGATCATCGAGACGATAAATCCGATCGAAAATATCGAAGCGGTATCACCGCGGCTCCATCCGAATTCGTCTAGGATCGGTGGATAGAGTAACGAAAACGACGTCCGGGCATTCACGCCGATCCCCATGGTCACAAAGGCCACGGCGATAATCACCCAACCGTAGAAAAAAGGCAGGCGATGCGCGAAGGATTGCGATTTTGACGGCAATGGATTTTCGGGCATGGAAGATTCGGCGACAGAGTTTCTATCCGCAGAGTGCGCCATCCGGTCTATCCGGGAAAGCGAAATCCGTCCTTTACTTTGACAATGCCGCGCACGAAGTCGGATAACCTTTTGGCGGCGAACGCATGTATAAGGATTTAGCCATGTTCGATTCGGAAGAGCACAACCAGCTCCGCGCCACGACACGGCGCATTATCGACGAGCACATCAACCCCTATTGCGCCGAATGGGAAAAGGCCGGAATGTTTCCGGCGCATCAGGTATTTCGCCGTTTGGGAGATGCCGGACTTCTGGGCATTACAAAACCGGAAGCCTTCGGCGGCCTTGGCTTGGACTACACGTTCGAAGTCGCGTTTGCGGAGGAATTGGGCCATATAAAATCCGGCGGCGTCTCCATGGCCATCGGCGTGCAGACAGATATGTGCACGCCCGCATTGGCCGCCCACGGTAGCGACGAATTGCGCGCCGAATGGCTGGCACCGTCGATCACCGGCGAGCTCGTCGGCTGTATCGGTGTGACCGAGGAAGGCTCGGGATCGGATGTCGCCAACGTGCGCGCCTTCGCGCGGCGCGACGGCGATGACTACGTCATCACTGGCAATAAGAAATACATCACCAACGGCATGCAGGCGGACTGGATGTGCATGCTCTGCAATACCGACGACGCCAACGGTCCGCATCGCAATAAAACCTTGATCGTCGTTCCCTTGGCGGCCAAGGGTGTCGAGCGCCAGGGGCCGATGAAGAAACTCGGCATGCATGCATCGGATACCGCGCAAATATTCTTCGATGAGGTCCGAGTCCCACAACGCAACCGAATTGGCGAGGAGAACAAAGGTTTCTTCTACCAGATGGAACAGTTTCAGGAAGAACGCTTGCTTGCCGGTGCAAAATACATTTGCTTCCTTGAGGACATCATCGAAGAGACAATCGAATATGCGCGGGCGCGAAAAGCTTTCGGCAAATCAATTTTGGACAACCAAGCGGTTCGATTCAAATTGGCCGAAATGCAAACCGAGGTCGAAACATTGCGGTCTCTTTTATATCGGACCGTTCACGAATACAGTCGCGGAGAAGACGTCACGAAGCTCGCGTCGATGGTGAAACTCAAAGTTGGCCAAATGACTCAAACCATCCCCAGCGCCTGTCTCCAATATTGGGGAGGAGCAGGTTTCATGGCTGAAAACCGGGTCTCGCAAGTCTATCGAGATTCCCGCCTCGCATCGATTGGCGGCGGCGCTAGCGAAATCATGTTGGAAGTAATATGCAAACGCATGGGCATTCACCCATCTTAAAAATCAAATCGGCAACGCCGATTTAATTTTCCCGCGGAAGAATGACGGCACCTGTTCCATTTGGATACCAGACACCCAGCGTTAACCATTTTATCTAATTAATATTGTTAATTTTATAGTGCGGGATCAATGTCTGAGCCTTAATTCGAATAATGAAACCATAAATGCGCCTTTTTACTTCAATGTTTGGATTTTTATTTGAACCGCAAATGTAGTATAGAAATCTAATGAAATTTCCTCTAGAATACTTTAATTGAAATGACCGGTAGTTGGGAGCGGTGCTTGGACAATCAAAATTTGTCCAGACAAAGCGTTCTTTATTGCGTTCGAAATTTCGAACGCCTTGGGAAACGATGATTGTTTAGCGCAATAGACGGAAAAAGGAAAGGGGCTGTCCCAGATAACCGAGATTAGAGGTTATCATGGTATCCATGCGCAAGAG
>Ga0055584_100006886_pt1 | contig 11143 bp, 13 predicted proteins | sample OSDHelmetaG_FD_58716 | JGI IMG/M metagenome (GOLD analysis project Ga0055584, IMG submission 58716) | Pelagic marine sediment microbial communities from the LTER site Helgoland, North Sea, for post-phytoplankton bloom and carbon turnover... | ecosystem: Environmental > Aquatic > Marine >...
TACTGATAGAAAATTCGAAATAGATAGTTACTTCCCGTCTTAGAAAGCAGACCATCTTTTTAAAGATAATATGAAATGGTTTTGTCTGCTTTCTTTTACCCCCATTAAGCATTAATTCAATACCTCGATTAACTTCCGAGGTCTTGTTTTTATTTAGCGTAATCTCAGAGGATTTTTTTCCCTTTGAGGAATCTGATTGTGTCAACACATCCTCCTACAACACTATTATCACAAATAACTTGTGGAAAAGTAGATTGTTCACCAAACTTATCATAAAAATTTTCTTTGGTAAATTCTCTATCCAATAAGTATACCACATGTTTTTGTTCTGTCAACTCTAAAACAGTCTTAATTTTATCACAATAAGGACATCCTGTTTTTGAATATATTATAAATGTCATTTTCTTAAACCTCAATCATGTAAGAACGAACATCAGTCAAATCATCATCTCGTTTCATTATATTAACTACAGATTCATCAATTAAATCTGGATGGTACCACCAATCTTCAAAAGAACTACGATCATTTAAAGATACATCAGATACAAGCATCTTATATCCTTTATTCAAAAGATATTCTCTAGATTTTCTTCTATAACTATCAGTAAGATCTACATAATGATCATGCTCATAAGTGATTAGAGAAAATTTATACTTTTCAAAAGGAATTTTTAAAAGTATTTGATATGTACTTTCAGAAGGTTCACAGTCAATTTGAAGATAATCAAATACAGTTTCCTGAGTAAAATTGGAAAGAATCTGATCATAGTCTATATTCAAAGCATCTTCACATAGAATAGTATTATTACGTTCTCTGGCAAATTGATCACATAAATCTTTCTTTATTTCGATAGAAATTCCATCCCAATGGAATTTAGTTTCAAGTAGTGCAGTATTGTTTTGATAAAAAGGTTGTTGAGCACCTATTTCCAAATACAATCCATTTTTCTTCCCATTTAAAGCAGAAAGAACAAATAAATCTTGAAATGCTTGAGAGTAATTAGCATCTACATTATCCCAACCATTAAATTTAAATCTTAATTTTTGATTTCTATTCTTATTGTATTTTAATTCTTCTTCAGAAATATATCCAGTGGAAAGTTGTAGTAGACTTGCTTGAACAACATCAAAATAATTCTTTTCTTTGATATCTTGATGGTGCTCCATTCTAATTTTTTGTACGAGTTGCCTACATTCACTTTCCTTTCCCCACCACCATGCTGCTAATGATTGCTCATAAAAAATACCCCATTTCCCAGGATATTCAATATCAGTTCTCAATGATTCAAGTTCAAATGAACAATTCTTCAAAGCAAAATAGCATGTAGTGTAACAATCTTGCCACCATTGCATTCTTTCAGCATATCTGGCAAGAAGAAAATATGCTTCCGGTCTATTCGGCAACATCATTTGAGCCTGCCATAATAGTCCTCGACCACTTTGATCTCTTGTACCTTGCTTAAAGTAACAATAAGATCCTTTAATTAGTGCTTCATATCCCAAATCTGGATCAGAGACAACAGATCTTTCAGCACACCTAAGAAAATATGACAATGCAGGAGCAGTATGCCCAGAATCATAGTAATAAACACCAAGATTAAAATTATTTTCTGGACTCTCAGTATCACATGAATATTCTACCAATAGGTTCTCAAGATCAGTTTTTTCTACTTTTGTTGGAATATTTTTTTCGGCATTTTTCCACAAATCTAAAACTAATTCTGAAGCAATTTTGTGATTATTTTTACTACCACCATTCACATCATCATCACGATTCTCAAATGTAGAAATAAATTTAACATTTTCAACAAATAAAGGAATAGTATATGCATCACCTAAAGAAAAAATTAAAGTTTCTACTAATGGTTGAACATTAGACCCAGGAACTTCTAAATGATATTCATCACCTTTAATGTAAGTATCAATAATCTTTTTAGCATAGTCTCTATTAAGAATATATGCGGTTACACCCCAATCATTCCAATCTCTTTTACGTATCTTTATTGAAGAATATTGATCTCTTATAGTAAGGAGTTGAATACAATCAGCATCTTTTGGAATTTTTTCAATAAATTCATTCCATGTAAAGTTCCAATATTGAATCGTCTCTAAACTTAAATCATCTTCTCCAAAAAATCCATATTCATCATTAGTATTTTCATACCAATCTTGTATCATCTTCAAATGAGATACTGCACATCCTTTAGTACCTTCATTTAATGTGTGTACATATTTTCCCACCACCTTATCATTAGATTCATGAAATCTTTTTCCTATGTAACATTTAGAATCAATTCCACATGATATGAGCGACTCAGTTAGTTCTTCTCTTCTATCAATACTTTCTTCTAAAGATATGTATCTAAGCAATGGAAACTTAGATCTATGCTCTACATGTTTATGGTTAGTAATATAATCATTAATCCATAAAGATAATTTATCCCTGAATACAATATCATTTTCTAAAAGTTGATCAATACTTTTTTTAGTAACTTCAATTTTCATAATTTACCTCAAACTTTTTTTGCTTTGTATAGTTGGTCAGTATACTGATCTATTTCCCATTTGATTTCTTTACAATCTGTATTTTTTTTATAATCTTCAAGACTTCTTTGTATGTGTCTTTGTGCTATTACATACTCAGATTGCCATCGAAGTTGTTCTCCACTATAACTTTTTGATAACTCATTATATACTTGATCATTCATATCTTTATCAGTATGATAAGCTTCAAAATTTTCAATCCTCTTTTTGTCTGTATGTGGAATATGAAAAACTGTGTATGCTTGAGTTAATAATTTCTTTTGAAGACCTAAAGATTCCAATCTATCAACCAGTTCATCATCTTCATTACCATAATACTTAGATTCTCCTCCACGATAACCACCAACTTTTAGAAAATTTTCTCTAGTTACATAAAGAATTCCCCTCAAATAATAAAAAATAGGTTCTTTAGTCCTAGGATCAGATTCATAATCTGCCATACCACATAGAAAAGAATTGTTATCTATTGGATACCTATCAAAAAAATTAAACTCTGAATATGGATTAAAAAAGTAATCTGTTGCCATTGTCATAACGGCATCTCCAGTAGCAATACTTGCCGCCAGATTCAGTGGTTGAGGCATATTAAAGTATGCTTCATTATCGACTCTGATTAATTTGACTCTGGGATCAAATTTAATTATATCATGAATAGATTGATCTGACGACCAATCTACAACTATAACTTCATGTACTTCTTTTTTGAGTAACCATGATTGTATAGATGTATATAATGGTTCAACTCTGTTTTTACATGCACAAATTATTGAAACTTTCATATAGTATAAAATTGTTTGATACAATCACAAGTATATTCAATTTCATTATCAGTTAACCAAGGATGCATTGGTAAACTAAAAATTTTATCTGAATTCTCGATTGTTTTTGGATTATTGTATATATTTAAGTATTCAAATGGTTTAGTTTTCTGAATAGGAACTGGATAATGTATTCCAGTCTGAATACCTTTTTCATCTAGGAATTGTTGAAGTTCTTCTCTACGGTCGACTAGTAAGCAGTAGATATGATAAACATGCAAACCTACATGATCATCTTCTTCTGGTCTCTGAACAAAGTTTGAAATAAAATCATCACATAAAAGTTCATTATATTTTTTTACAATCTCTTGTTTAGATTGATTCCATAAATCCAGATATGTTAATTTTTCGCTCAAAATGATTGCCTGAAGTGGATCCATTCTATGGTTCCATCCAATGTCATCATAATAATATTTTTTAGATGATCCATAATTTCTTAAGGAACACAATATATCTTTATACTCATCACTATCGGTTGTAATAATACCAGCATCACCAATAGCACCTAAGTTCTTCCCAGGATACAATGAGTATACTGTCATGTCAGAATACTTTCCAATCATCTCACCATTTGTCATTGCTCCATGTGCCTGAGATGCATCTTCAATGATCTTGCAATTATATTTTTTTGCAATTTCAGACACTCTTAGCATATTTGTAGGATGTCCATATAAATGAACTGATAATATAATACAATGATCATACTTGTCACGAGTATTATCTAAATGTTCTATGAGTAAATCAAGATCCATTTGAAAATAATTATCATGGTCAATCAGTGAGATGTTAAATTCTCCTTTGACTTGATAGTAAACTGCAAGAGGATCTGCGATAAACGTATTTGCTGGCATTACAACATCAGTTGTTCCTTTATATAAATTTAATGCCTGAATTGCCATCTTTAATCCATCAGTGCCATTAGAAACACCAATAGAATATTTTCTTCCAGTCCACTTTGAAAAACTAGTTTCAAATTTTTCAAGATATGGTCCACAAATATATGCAGAAGAATTAAAAAACTCCTGAATTTTTGGATTTACTTCATCTTTAATTTGATCCCACTGTTTTACAAGATCATTAAATTTTACTTTCATGAGAACAAATTTTAGTAACAATTTCGGTAAGTTTCTTCTGATCATATGACATCTCAGAAGTTTTGCAATAGTTTAAAAATTCATAAATTGAATTTTTTAGAGGAGAATTTCTATTTTGTTTACTTATAATTTCTCCATCAAATTTTAATAATTGTTTTGAATCGTCCCAGATCAAAAATCCCCTTTCAAATTCAAACAAACACTTTCTAAACTTTTTTCCATATTGCCAACTAGAATTTATTATACAATCAAATGTATCATAATTCAAGATACCTACAGAAGTATCATCTTGAAATCCAATTTTGTCTCTCCTATAATTCACCCAAGTTATATTTTCTGGAGAAACATTATCAAAAATATATTGAATAATACTTACGTCGTGAGAAGATAGATCCCATCGTGCATCTACATCATTTCTAACTGGACCAAAATTGAGACGATTCATTTCAATGGATTTAATCTCACCAAAATAATCTTTCAAATATAACTCTTTAATTAATTTTACATCCTCATTGAATGTAAAAATCCAATCAACAAATAATCTAGAATTATTTTGTTCTGACAAATTGTAGAGATATTTTACATCTTGGATGTTTAAGCAAAGTGGTTTTTCACAAAATACATGAACTTGTTTTTTTAGAAAAAATTCTACAACTTTTCTATGGTATTTTGCAGGAACAACTACAAAAGCACAATCAACATCATAATCATAATACTTACTGTCAATAACCTCATCTACACCATCAATGTTTTGTCCAGCAAGTAATGGATCACATATTTTTATTTGAGTAATTTCCGAAACTTGTTTTAAATTTTTATAAATTATTTTTCCCCAATATCCAAAACCAATTAATGCTACTCTCATTTTTCAATCTTTGATAAGTTTAACATTGTAGTCTATTGTAGATACAACTATAGAAATTTCATCTTCACTAATTATAGATCCAGGTTTTTCAAAACTCTTTATTTTAGTTGAAGTTGCTTGTCGTATCACTTTTCCATCAAACACAGGCATTTGATACACTCTAAAAGTATATGCTCTAAATTGATTAACCACTTCAAATGCAGTTTTTTTGAAATCAATACTTATATTTTTGAAATCAATTGCTGCTTTTGAATAATACGTGGATCCATAATATGGTTGTTCTAAAGAAACATAATGATTGTTAATAATACTATCAAAATGTTTTACAAATAAGTTAAAACCATTCTGCAAATACTTACTATACAGAACTTCAGCAGTATCTTCAGAATCTATTAAAAATGATTCTTGTGCAATTATATTTCCAGTATCAATACCAGCATCCATCTCATGAAGAGTAACACCTGTAATATCTTTTCCATGAAGAATAGGTAAACATGATGTATACATCCCTTTATATTCTGGGAGTAAAGAAAAATGTATGTTGAATAATTTTTCAGATTTAAATCTATCAGGTTTGACAATCGTATCAAACTCTAAAGAGAAAAAATATAAATTATCAACTTCATACAAATCCTCTAAAGATACTTGTGTCAATCCATGATCAATACAATGTTTTTTAAATGAAGGTTGCCAACTATGTTCTCCATTGTCAATTTCAATAGGAACAAATAAAAAATTATCAATTTTATAATTGGATAAGATATAATCAACCGCATCTACCGCGATTTGATTTCTTCCACCAATACAAAGAGTTAAATTATTCATTAGGATCATTCATTCTGAAAAAATATAATTTTTTACAAATTCTTGGTTAACTCTCACAAGATACGCAGCATTATCTTGGAACCCAAATGTAATTAGATAATCCGCACCATACTCACACATACCAACAGCAAACTCAATCTCACCTTCCAAGAAAGAAAATCTTCTTGAGACTTTTACAATATTCCAATCTTTATCCCAGACTACAAAACGATGGCGATATGTTCCATCTTTTCTTCCTGCAGGACTCTTGAAAAGAAAAGTCTCATGACATAATGCAAAATGATACTCACCAAAAGGAAGGACTTGAGAACCTCCCCGAAGATCAATACACCCCAAATCTTTAAAATCTGTAACTACAACTTGTTTGGTAGTTCCAGTTTCAATATCATACTTAACAATCTCAGTTCCATTTGTCCACTTCACAAAATGATATGGCATATCAAGAATTGGCATCCAATTCTTCTCACAATATGATTTATTTGGTGGAGGTGTAGGAATCCTATGTTGATTAATTTCTTTTACAATCCCATCATTAGAAATTTCAATTTCGCAGAGTTCCATACGACCAGTGCCAATAGTATCTAAATCACGGCGAACTCCACAGGTATAAAGTTTATCATCCCACCTAAAGATGCGAGCATCTTCAAGACCCACAAACTCCCACAATTCTTTATCGGGGTGTTTTGATGTGTCAATATGAGTATGCCACTTCAATCTCATATTATTATCCATTTCTCCGATTACATTCCATGTACGAAGACGTAGATCATTTTCTGGGTGAATGTATACAAGAGGTCCCCAAGGATGTTCAAAGATATTTTTTTCTGAGTGATAAAGAGTATAATTAATATTTCTGAGGTTAACAATAATCCTTCCATTATCATTATAAATGGAAGGATTTGTAATTGAAGGACCTTTTAGACTGTCTGATGGGATTATTAAAGGATGTATAGAACCACCATCTTTTAATACTAGATTTACGAAATTTTTAGTCATTTAATATTTTTTAAATAATTTATAATTATCTTGCCATGTCATTTGCACAGTGACATCTAATTCCATCAGCAAGAACATAATGGAAAAATATTTGATGATAATATAGATCATCTTGTTTATTTTTTTTAAAGAAATTCCAAAATCTTTTTTTACTTGGAATTGGCAGTATTCCTGGCATCGCATCTCTCCAATGAGGTCTTTCGCATCCTTTATATAATAAACCATCACCAGGTTTCAATATTAATGAATGAGATTCTCCAATTACACTAACTTCTCTTTTAGTTTTATCAGTATATGTATCTGGTGTTTTAATTTGGAAAGGCCAATCAGCATCTTTTCCTTTTAAATTTGTGCCGACATGAACAGACACTGAAATTTCACATGCATCACGATCCGAATGTTTAGTGAGTTCTTGTCCCGGATAATAAAATCTATCGTAATAATAGGTATTATAAAGTTTTTTTCCGATCACCTGTTCTAGTTTCATGCGAATACCAGAATGAATACTGCGATATTGTGGGTGCCAATATCTGGAAGTAGATCCTTCTACTTGACGTTCTAATGGGTCATATTTAAATTGATCTAATTTTTTCCCCCAATAATTATATTGACCTTTTTCCGAAGGAACTGGAGAATACAGTTCATCTACACTCCATAAATCTTTAATTATAAAGTACCCATTTTTTTCGAAAGATTCATTTTTTGTTGGGGAAGTACCCGTATTTAATCTTTCTTGTAATGCGTTTTGAAATTCATTCATTTGTTCTGCCATTACTTTCTCCTCCTGCCTTCACTAATGGATTTTTTGTGTTCATCAGTCATTTTTTTACCTTTATTCCAGGGAATTCTTTTTTTAAATTTCTCTTTTGTTTCTTCTGAATGCTTTCTACCAGTCCAAGGGTGCCCCTCTTGTTTGTAGTGTTCTTTCAGAGTCTTAGAGATACTTTCTCGTGCTTCAGGGGTTTGACTTTTGCCATAAAATGGATTGGAATCCCCTTCATAACTGCGCCTGTTTTTGGCAGCAGTGCCACCCATATGTTTGGGGATAATATGGTGAAGGTGTTTCATATTTGTAGGAGCAGGTTGGTAGTCTAAAATATTTAGATTATTTCCACCTTGGCCCCACTGTCCAACCAACAATAGATTTACGAACTCCTTTTGTTACTTTGAGAACACGGTGTTGTGTACGAGAGTCGAATAAAATAACAGTGCCACGTTTACGAGGAGCAAAATAAGATTTTCCAGCTTCATCAAGCATTTGTAAATTTCCACCTTCATAATCATCTGGATTGGAAAGTTGCATTACAAATGATAGTTTTCTAACGAGTTCGATATTTTCATTTAAAAAATCTTGTGCCAATCCATCCGCACGATTACCAACACTTACGGGTTTGTACTGTGTTGCTAATCCTGCATCATTATGCCATCCATAAAATTGTCCTTCTTCATATCGAGTATATTGCATCGATTCTCCATCAATACAACGAAGGTCATACATAAAATTTTCTCTATTGGCACGTTCAATATAGTGCCAAAGAAATCCACCAACCCAATGAAAACTTGGAATCCATGCATTTTGAGAGTTTCTTTTGTCTTTGTTTAATGCATCCCCATGAAGTCTAGAATCTTGCATTTGAGGATCAAAAGATGTCTTAAGATCTTTTTCTATAATATCTACAACATCATCTGGTAAATCACTAAAATACCAAAGAGTTTGATATGCCATTCAATTATACTTAATGTTTATACCTAATTATACCATAATAATTAAAATTATGCAATTAAGATGATTGTAAAAACCACATATAATGTATTTTAGTTTCTAACATCTCTTGGGTAACTTCAACAGTCTCGTCTTGACTTAGAACCTCTATAGCATGATAATATCCTTCTTCATTCCATTCATATTTTCTACGGTACAATATATCATCCGATGTTAATGATGGGGATTCGATTGGAGGTTTCCATTCAAATCTATTTGTTTCCTCAGAAAATAAATTCCATGATGGATGTGGTTGAGCAACAGTAAATATTCCGTCAGGATATCCAGAAATACTATACGAAGATAGTCGATCGACATTAACATATTGTTGACCAATACCCGGATAACGATTATGCTTATTACCATTATATGATACTTGAATCCAATTGGTATCATTTCCATAGAATGATTTGCAGTAACTCACTCCAATACTTTCATTCTCATTTCCATCAGCATCGATGCAGTTAGAATTATCAATCGGATGGACTGCTATGACAATATTATTTTCATCTAAACGAGCAAAATGTGCCATTAAAGTTCTCCTATATTATACTTTAAATCTCATAACAAAGATGCCAGATCCACCAGCACCGATCCGAGTACTACCAGAACCTCCTCCACCACCAGTATTTACTGTTCCATTACTATCATCTGCTGGTATAGGATAAGTAGTATAGGGATTACTAGAATCGAATAACGTACCACCGCCACCACCTCCGGCACCACCAAAAGCTGTAGGTGCAGGTCCAGAGCATCCTCCACCACCAAAGTATCTTCCCGTATCTGGTCCAGGTGTTCCATAATCTGTTGGTAGACCAGTATCACCAGACCATATTCTCCCACCAACACCACCCGAAGTTGGCGTCTGCGGCGTAGGTATTGCTGTGTTTAATCCTCCGGCACCACCCCATCCGCCTCCACCACCACCTTCGGAATATGGACTAGAACCTGTTGCTCCACTATTTCCTTGCGGTGTTATTTGCTGTGGGAGAACAGGAATGGAGGTTGGATTGCCAGTTGTCCTATTACCAAGACTAATTGGTTCAGGACCAGGAGCTGCAGTACCACCACCGGATCCACCAGGGATTCCAGGTTGTAATGGTGAACCATTACTATCACTACCACCACCAGCTCCACCACCATATGCCGTGAGTGTTGTAAATTCTCCTGCTGGATTGGAAAATGTAGAAGGAGTTCCGTTATTTCCACGAGTAGCGATATAAGGGGGATTGGCATCAACAACAGAAGCGGCACCGCCACCACCAATAGATACTTGGTGTGTTCCGGTAGGTAGAGGATAACCAAATAATTCTAAACATCCTCCAGCTCCTCCTCCTCCTCCAAATCGTCCCTGCCGAGTCGGATTGAATGGTGGAGTGGAATCGGGAAACAATTGGTTAGTAAAATTACCCCCACCTCCTCCACCACCAACTAAAAGAATATCTACAAATCCACCCCTTTCTACGGTCATTACTCCAGGGCCAGTATATACAACATACTGATATCCATTTCCTGGTATGAATGTAGAAGCTGCCCCAAATGATGCCCCAATTCCTATGATAGGAAAATCATCTTCAATACTATCACTAGAAATTGAAAGAAATTTATTATTTGTATTTTTTAATGGCATTTTAATTACTCCTCTTTATCACCTAAAATTAAAACATTAATTGGATTTGTTGATCCAGTTCCATATAAAGTATTACCTGCATTAAATACTTGAATACTATCACCATTACTTTCGAGAGTTATGGGATACTGTACTTCATAAAATGTAGCATCATCAGGAACTAAACTAATTCTTGCAATAGCATTTCCTTCCGTTGCAGTTCCAACAGAACCTCCATTATTGGGAACCACATAAATGTGTCCTATTTGTGCTAATGCGGATCCACTTCCCACATTATTATGGTATAAGATTATTGATCTTATATATGCTTTTTTAGAAGAAGATACTGAATAAACTGTGGTCGTAGCACCGGCACCACATTCTATAGGAAATCCTAAACTTGATTTTGCTAATGCCATTATTAGTTATAGATAGATTTCATTTTTTTATTTATTTATGAGAATAACATAGATTCTAAGGCATCACTACCACTAGAAAATTGTGCTCCAGCTTGATATAATGTTCCGGAAAAGTTAATATCTCCACCTACATCAACTGTATAAGCTGGTGCAGTTGATTTTATACCCACTCTGTCATTGCTGATATCAACACTTATAATATTTTCAGCAG
>Ga0055584_100006887_pt1 | contig 11143 bp, 17 predicted proteins | sample OSDHelmetaG_FD_58716 | JGI IMG/M metagenome (GOLD analysis project Ga0055584, IMG submission 58716) | Pelagic marine sediment microbial communities from the LTER site Helgoland, North Sea, for post-phytoplankton bloom and carbon turnover... | ecosystem: Environmental > Aquatic > Marine >...
CAAGGTGATATGCCTGATGTAACACAAGAAATGATTGAAAAGACTGTTTGGCATTTAAAAAACTACAGTATTACTACCATGTGTGCAATGATGCCGAAGGAACAACTGAATGATCCTAATACTGTTAAGCTAATAAGAGCTTCTGATAAATGTTTGTGGTTTGGAAGAGGTATGACAGGATATGGTGATTGGCACTTAGGAATCTATGGATACAAACGTAATGTACTAGAAATGTATCCTAGTTTGACAGGCACACGTGAAGAACGGATCGAAGAACTAGAGCAACTGCGTTGGCTAAAGAATGGATGGGATATCGGTGTATTGCCATGCGTGTTTAACGGAGTTGAAATTAATACACCAGAAGATGTGAGGATATGGAATGAAAGCAGGTAAAGTATGGGGTACGACACAACTGATTGAAGCAAATGGTGCTTTAGAGTTTCATCGTATTGAAATGGAAGAGGGTGGTGTATGTTCTAAGCATTTGCACCGCTATAAGTGGAATGGGTTCTATGTAGAGTCAGGCAGAATGCTTATTCGTACATGGCAACGTGACTATGATTTATGTGATGTTACGATTCTCAATGAAGGCGATTATCATAAGGTTAAGCCTGGTCTTTATCATCAGTTCGAATGCCTAGAAATAGGAGTTGCATACGAACTCTATTGGGCAGAGTTTAATCACAACGATATTGAACGTGAGTCTGTTGGTTATCATATGGATGATCAAGAGGATGAGGATACTATATCTGTTTCCACCACATACGATGAAACTGCCCTTGGCTTTCAGCGAGGAGACGGAAGCTCAGTGACGTTTACCATTGATCGTGATGAAGATGGACCATATTTAAAGACATGATTACAGGTATCACATTTAGCACATTTGACTTGCTTCACGCAGGTCATATTGCTATGTTAAGAGAAGCAAAAAACCATTGCGATTATTTGATATGTGGATTGCAGGTAGATCCATCTAAAGACAGAGAAGAAAAAAATCCACCAGTTCAAAGTCTAGTTGAGAGATGGACTCAACTACAGGGGGTTAAGTATGTGGATGAAATAATTCCTTATGAATCTGAAAAAGATTTAGAAGACATCTTGCAATTGTTTGAAATACATGTTAGAATAATCGGAGAAGAGTATAAAGATACTACCTTTACAGGCAGAAAGATATGTGCCAAAAGGGGTATTGAGATAAAGTATAACAAAAGAGATCATAGATTTTCCTCTACTGACTTGAGGGAAAGAGTATATAACAAAGAGCTTATGAAGGATATAGAAGATGGAAGAACCTGAACTGCAACCTGTAGTAAAACGCAGAGAGCAAAACTTTAAACTAGGTATTATTGGACATGGCTTTGTAGGTAAAGCCGTTGACTATATTTTCTCTACAAACTCTGTTGAGAAGTTTATTGTAGATCCAAAGGTTAGTGATAGCACACTACAAGATCTTTGTGCATGGCAACCAAACTGTGTGTTTATTTGCTTGCCCACACCTGCATCTGATGACGGTGGCATTGATACTAAGGCTATTGATGATGCTGTAATGCGTTTAGTAAATCAGACTGATGCATTTATTGTAATCAAATCAACTGTCACACCTGACGTTATTGATCGTTTATCACGTATCGATGGGCGTATTGTATATGAGCCTGAGTTCTTAAATGAGAGTAATGCCAAAGAAGGTATGACTAATGCACGTTATAGAATCTTTGGTGTACAGCAGCAGGAAGCAGCATCCCACTTAGAAGGATTGTATAACTACTTCTCTTTGGCTAACCCTGCACAGACTATCACCATGTCTCCTGTAGAAGCTTCATTCTTCAAGTATACTGTCAACAACTATCTTGCTATGAAGGTTACATTTATGAACCAACTCAAGAAAGTTATGGATGATTTTGGCGGTAGTTACAATCAGTTGTCACGTGCGTTGATGGCAGATCAGCGTATTGGTCATAGTCATATGAAAATCCCTGGTCATGATGGACGTGATGGTTTTGGTGGAGCATGTTTTCCAAAAGACCTGTCTGCATTTATTAACTTTATTGATAATAAAACAGATCAGTCTTCTGAGATTTGGCAAGTGGTGCAAAATCTAAACAATGAGATACGCAGTGAATACGATTTAAACGATAGAGAAAGAGAACAAAATGTCAATTATGGACAAACTGAAGAAGAACAGCAAGATCAAGACAACGGAAGTTCTGACTGAATCTAAGTTCTTCAATGAAAAAGAGATGGTTCCTACGAATGTGCCTATGATGAATGTGGCACTATCTGGTTCTGTTGATGGTGGACTATCTTCAGGTCTAACAGTTCTTGCAGGACCATCTAAGCATTTTAAAACATCCTTTGCTCTGATGATGGCTTCATCATATCTAAAAGCAAAGCCCAATGCTGTGATGATTTTTTATGACTCAGAGTTTGGTTCACCTCAGGCATACTTTGATCAGTTTGATGTGGATACAAGTCGTGTGCTGCATGTACCTATTACCAATGTGGAAGAGTTGAAGTTTGATCTAGTTGCTCAGTTAGAGGGTCTTGATCGTGATGATGAGGTTATTATTATTATCGACTCTATTGGTAACTTAGCATCTAAAAAAGAACTAGAAGATGCAAAAGATGAGAAGTCAGTTGCAGACATGTCACGTGCCAAAGCATTTAAAAGCTTGTTCCGCATGACTACGCCATACTTGACGATGAAAAATATTCCAATGATTGCAATCAATCATACTTATAAAGAGATTGGGCTGTTTCCAAAAGATGTTGTATCTGGTGGTACAGGTATCTACTATAGTGCAGATAACATTTGGATTATTGGTAGACAGCAAGATAAAAAAGGAACTGAAATACAAGGATATCATTTTGTTATCAACGTGGATAAAAGTAGATTTGTTAAAGAGAAGTCAAAGATTCCTATCACTGTGTCTTGGGATGGTGGTGTCAAACATTATTCTGGCCTTCTCGATTGTGCTCTTGCTGGTGGTTATGCTACTAAGCCTTCCAATGGCTGGTATGCTGTGGTTGATCAGAAAACTGGAGAGCTTGGACCTAAGGTACGGTACGATGCCACTCTTGATGAATCTTTCTGGAATCCAATCTTTGCTGAAACAGATTTTAAAGATTTCTTAAAGAAGCAATATCAGATTGGACATAAGCCAGTTGTGGACATGGATGAGATTGTTGTTGAGGAAGTAGTATAGTGAAACAAGATGAAGATTATGAACTAATCCCAGGAGAAAATGATCACTGGAATATTAGAATTAAAAGTGGATATTACATAGAAACAGTATTTAATTTTGGTGAACTTAAGGTCGGAGAAGATGGTGAGACACTAACATTTACGTCAGATGTTGTGTATGACGTTCTTGGTGAGTGGTGGAAACCTCATGAAGATATTGATTGGCACCACACTACAGGAGAAATACTGTATGACATACTAGAACAACAGGTAGCTAAGACTGAAGATGAACAAACGGATTAACACTAAAAACCCTTTTTCATACCGTGGTGATCTTCCGCTCAAAGGCATTAATGGACAAGCCTTTGAGCATTTCCATGTTGATGCTGATATGTCAAGGATTGATGAAGAAGTCTGTAGAGCATTAGCCAAAGCTGATTTAGACTTTATACCAAATGTATATGGTGATAAGCCGCCAGATTTTCCTGAAGAAAAGAATAGGCCACCTCTTGAAGATCCGACTATACCTAATCAGGAAGGCATGAGCACTCAAGAAACTAGAAAGTATCGTATCTTTAAAAGAAAGATTGATATACCTTGGGCATGGGCTATTCCATTAAAGCCTAATAGGTTTAAAACAAGAGATCAGGATATTACTCCTTGGGCAAGTATTGCAGATCAAACGCCTTACACCAAGCACGTGATTGAAAATAAAATGCCTTTTAGTGAAGTTGGTAGGGTTATGATATACGGATCATGGGCAGGGTCTTCTGTTCCATGTCACATCGATGAACCTGATGGTCCGTATAAACTTCATATCAACTTTAATCCGGGTCATTATAGACCTGTTTATGTATGGAATCCGATTACTAAAAAGAAAATATATAAACCTAAAGATTATATTTTCTACACATTTAATATATTAGACTATCATGGGGTTGACGCTGTGCCACATTTTAGTTATACTATTAGAGTCGATGGTAAATCAAAATAATGGTTAGAGTATGATAAATTTAGAACAAACTATATTACGTCACTTATTAATAGAGGAACCTTACATGCGTAAGGTTCTTCCTTTTATAAAACCAGAATATTTTCAAGGAGTATACAATCAACTATTTAAGCAGATTGCGAAGTATGTGGCTAAGTATAATAAGCTTCCTACTCAAGAAAGCTTGAAGATTGATATTGATCAGAGTGAGAAGTTTAATGATGATCAATATACTGCTGTACTTGAAATACTTCCAATCATCTTTGATAAAGAAACTGCCAAGGCCAATGACAAGTGGTTAGAAGATACTACTGAGAAGTGGTGTCAGGATAGAGCGATACATAATGCTATCATGGAGTCTATCTCCATTATTGATGGTAAGCATAAGGATCTTACCAAGAACGCACTCCCTGATCTATTGACTAAAGCCTTGGCAGTTTCTTTTGATGCGAACATTGGACACGATTATGTGGACAATGTTTCTGATCGTTATGATTTTTATCATGAGCAAGAAGAACGCATTCCATTTGACTTAGAGTATTTCAATAAGATTACTAAAGGTGGATTGCCTAACAAAACACTGAATGTTGCACTAGCAGGTACAGGTGTTGGTAAATCTTTGTTCATGTGTCATGTTGCTGCTGATGCTATGACACAAGGTCGCAATGTGCTATATATTACAATGGAAATGGCAGAAGAACGTATTGCTGAACGCATTGATGCAAACCTATTAGACATACCTCTTGATCAACTAGAAACTCTATCAAAAGAAATGCTGATAGACAAAGTACATAATATTGCAGGTAAAAATAATGGCAAACTTATTGTAAAAGAATATCCAACAGGTTCAGCACATACAGGTCACTTCAGAGCATTACTAAATGAGCTTAAGTTGAAAAGAGACTTTGTACCTGAGATGATCTTCATTGACTATCTCAACATATGTGCATCTAGTCGAATGAAAGGCATGGGGGGATCGATTAATTCGTACACTTATATTAAGGCTATTGCAGAAGAACTACGTGGACTCGCAGTCGAGTTCGAAGTACCGATTATCACTGCAACGCAAACGACTCGTAGTGGTTACTCTAACTCAGATGTTGGGCTTGAAGACACGAGCGAGTCTTTTGGACTACCCGCAACAGCAGACTTAATGTTTGCTTTGATTTCAAGTGAAGAACTAGAGTCACTTGGTCAGATCATGGTAAAGCAACTCAAGAATAGGTACAACGATCCTAGTAGCAATAAAAGGTTTGTAGTTGGTGTTGATAGGTCAAAGATGAAGCTGTTTGATGTTGATGATGCTGAAGGTGGACTGATAGATGATACAGCAACTTTTGATAAAACAAACACTGCAGAACGATTTAAAGATTTTAAGATGGAGTAAATAATGGCACTAAAAGGTTTAACATTTAAGAAGAAGACTAGTATTGGCAAACGCAACGTGAAGATGTCTTCTATGAATAAAAGTAAAAAGCGTAGTTACAAAAAGAATCGGGGTCAAGGTTAATGAAGGCAAGACTTATATCATATAGTCAACCAGTAAGGCATGTTCACTCAGGTGATCTTGGTATTATGGGTTTGGATAACATTCAAGACTTGATTGCATATTGCGCTAGAGTTTCTAATCCTTCAAATCAGGCGAATACTAAAACTACGCCAAAGTTGTTAGACTATTTGATCAAGTATAAACACTGGTCACCATTCGAAATGGCTTCTATTTGTATTGAAGTTGAAACTACACGTGATATTGCTAGACAGTTTTTGCGGCACCGTTCATTTTCATTTCAAGAGTTTTCTCAAAGATACGCTGATATTAGAGACCTAGATAATAGTGTTGTAATCAGAAAGGCAAGATTACAAGACCCTAAAAATAGACAGGCCAGTGTTATCACGGACGATACTAGCTTACATATTGCTTGGGAACAACATCAACGCAACGTATGGAATTCTGCCATGCAAGCATATGAGTGGGCAATCAAAAATGGAATCGCAAAAGAACAAGCAAGATCGGTACTACCAGAAGGTAATACGATCAGTAGGTTATATGTTAATGGTACTGTTCGCTCCTGGATACATTATGTCGAGTTACGTTCAGCTAATGGGACTCAAAAGGAACACGCAGACTTGGCGGTGGAAATTGCCAGAGGAATAAGTGATATATATCCAAAAGTAATGGAGTTCGTAGATGACGGAACTGGTTCTGCGTAATAAAAATATACTTGATCATTTAGAGTATGTAAAATCAACTATCGTTAAGAACCAAGATGTTTTTAACGATAGTAATGCTTTATACTCTCCATCTGATGCAATAACTGATGGTGAAAAATATTTATCTTTAGATTATCTTAAAAAGCACATGAGTAATCCTGAGGGCGCAAATCATCCTATGGAGCATTATTCCAATCCAGTTGAACACGCCCATATAAAAAACCCTGATAATAAAGAGTTAGAAAACATTTTCAAGTTTTCAAGAGTCGAACTTATACAAGAACTTGGTGCAAATGATAATGCAGTTTTTCTATACTATCCTAAAGGGGGCTTTGTTGGTTGGCACACGAATGAAGCCAACTCAGGATATCAGTTTATATTTTCTTGGTCTGAAAAAGGTGATGGCTATTTTCAATATTATGATAAGAAAACTCAAAAGGTTATAAGAATAGAAGACAAGGCAGGATGGCAAGCTAGATACTATCACTTTGGTAAAGATGAGCCTGATCATTGTTGGCACTCTGCCTACACTAATGTACCACGTATTACTATTTGTGTTCTCTTTAGATGGTGGGATAAGCCACATTTAAAAGATCAAATCTTGGCTATGAAAGATCACCTAATAGAGGAAATAGAATCGGAGATTTAAATGGGCAAAAAACTTTCGACATATTATCATGATAATGAAGAAGAATATTGCGAAATACATATTGACTTAAAAGAAGAACTATTGTATATTAAGTACTATAAGAGTGATTCTGCTAAGTGGTTTCATCAAGAATATTTCTATGGTAAGTCTATGAGATATGTTGAAGATGCTGCTGAGAATTGGGCTTTAGGTATAAAACAAATAGATCCACAGTATGAAGGAACTTTACTTTGACAGATATGGTAAACTCGCCATTGCACTATGCTAGTACTGATATTGAAGCGATTGATGCTATTGAAGCTATGACAAAAAATATGTCAGGAGCTATTGCGCCACACGCTGCAAATGTTCTAAAATATGTGTGGCGTTGTGAACGTAAGAACGGCCTTGAGGATATTGACAAGGCACTTTGGTATTTAAACAGAATGAGAGATAGGTGGGTAGAGACACATCCATGACTAATGTATTTAAAGATATTGACACGTTCCAAGAGGCATGTGATCAACAACCATCAGCCGAAAACTACAAGATGTATTTGACTCTGATTGATGAAGAGATGGATGAGTTATTAGAAGCTGTTGCTGCTGATGATAAAGTCGAACAGCTTGATGCTTTGATTGATATCCTTGTTGTTACCATTGGTGCTATTAGGGCAGGTGGCATGAATGGTGAGGGCGCATGGAAAGAAGTTATGGATACAAACTTTGCAAAGATTGATGAAGAAACTGGCAAGGTACGTAAACGTGAAGATGGTAAGGTTCTCAAACCTGAGGGTTGGAAGGAGCCACAACTTAAAGAGTTCTTATATTGGACTTAGAAATAGAGGGGGTTGACAACCCTCTTTTTTTATGCTAGTTTGATTCTGTAACATGAAAGGTTTATATTATGATTCTACTTGATGCTAAGAGTTTTGAAGATCGTTGTGACATTCTACTAGAGAGTCGTGGTATCTCAGGCCATACGGCTGCAGATCGTTTTTGTTCTGATTTTAAAGCATACATGTTTTACTTCCACTACAAGAGTATAGGTGATGCAAACCATACAATGAGTCTGCTAGAAAATGATGACAATCTTACAGATTCAAATATACTGAATACAAACTTTCGTTGTTCACTAAATGCTCTAATCAGTGGACCTTTACGGTGTGATCCTTTGTTCATGGCTATATTCCCTATTCTTATGGACAACAACGGTAAAGGTATTGGTGCTGCAGAACTAGCATTACCTCTTATCTTTAGTGACTATCGTTTTGCAAACAAGAGTGATGGTGTTTTTGGTGAAGACAATAAAGTTGAAATCAAAAAGAATGGTGCTAGTCTGAAGCCTGTCAAGTCAGGTGTCACTGACAAGGGTTTGGTGGATACGCTAAATAAAAAGTATTTCAACGGAACTCAACCTGGTATGCGTGATAAGAAAAAGTTTGCAGCCCATATCGCTCAAGTAAAAGATAGTTCAGTCTATGCTGATTACTTTGCAGAACTTTATGTCGGTTGTGACACTACTGAACTTGCGGCCCATGTACAAGTGTGCTATGATGATCCAGAAGCTTTCAACACTGCAGTTGGTGAGTTTGCATTGGCACAATATCAGTCGGTTGATGATTGGAACAACATCATATACATTGACCACAACAAGTTAGAGATTGTGAACATTGCTGATACTTCAGATGTTTCAAAGTTAGGGCTAAAGTTTACTCCTAAGTTTGTGCGGAAAGGTGATACACAAGCTATTGCAGATGGTTATGTTAACGTAAGGATTTAATATGAAGCCACTATACATGTGGGCAGGGGGTAAGAACAAGATGATCCCCAAGTACCTAGAAACACCTAATATTCCTAAGACGGGCTACGACACTTTTGTCGAGCCTTTCTTTGGTGGTGGGGCTATGACTATATGGATATATAAAAACTGTCCTGATGTTAAGAGATTTGTAATCAATGATGTCAAGCATGAGATCATGGGGATATACAAGGCAATCAAAGAAGACTGTGAGTTGTTCTTAAAACGAATGGATGAACTTAGTGCTTTATACCTACCTTTGGACAAGGCAGGACGTAAAGCTTTCTACTATGATCTTAGAACAGAATATACTACAGATTGGACAAAGTGGTCGTACACGGTAGAATCTGCTACGCTATACTTTCTTATGAAAACTGCATTTAATGGTATCTGGCAGAGCACACAAGCCGCACAGGGAAGGTTTGCTACTCCTTGTGGGTTACTCAATCAAAAAGACACTGTATATGATAAAGATAATGTACTAGAGTGGAACAAGTTTCTTCAGTTGGCAGATCTATATCATACTGATTGGCGTAGTGCATGTGCAAACATTAGAGGCAGAGCATTCTACTTTATGGACCCACCCTACAGAGATAGCTTTACTTCCTATGGTGGAGTCTTCAATGATATAGAGCATACAAAACTGATAGACTTCTGTAAGCAAAAAGATAAACAAGGTGATCTTGTATTCTATTGTAACAGAGATGACTCAGGTGATGGTTTCTTTGATGCCAACAAAGGTTCGTTATCAACTCAAAACTACGATATAAAATACACTGCAGGTAGACGTAAGACTAATGATGATGGTACTAAGAGTGCCAAAGCAGCTAAAGAGATTTTACTATATAGTTCTAGGTTAGCACCAATAACATTATGTTAGGAAATCTATATGTATACAGTAGAGATGGATCTAGATGAAATAGAGATTACTGTATTAGATGATACAGGACGGTGCGAAGATGTTAAAGTTTTCTCATATGATGACACTGTTTACATAAGACAGTTCAATGAAAAGAGAAATAAGTGGGATTTAATCGTAATGACTCCTGAGATGTATGCAGAGCTTATGGAAGCTTGGCAATCTCCCGAAGGATCATTTGTTACTAATCTAAGTAGAGATTTCTAGTTACCATCTACCTTGGGATAGACCTAACCAATATACAAAACCGCCCATTACAGATACAGCCAAAAGTGTCAATAAGATACCGACAATCCAAGCAATAATATTCTCTTTCATCTCTTGGGCAGCATACACAGCTTCTTTTTGTTGTTTCCTCATTACACCTTCCAAATGTACTATTTCTTTCCATGCAGATGGTCCATAGACAGCCGATATATAACTCTTGAGTTCATCACGCATTTCGTCTGCTTTTTTCTTGTGCATCCAGGTTTCGACAGCATTGGCTTGTACTCCACCACCTAATGCTTTGTACCATTTAGGCTTATCAGCCTTTTGACTTGCGTAATCCAAATCACTTATTGCCTTGCCCCATTGACCTAGCTGACCCGCCATATCTTGAATATCTTTGCCTGTGGCAATCATTGTCTTGATGGAATTAAATGCACCTGTGGCTAAACCGATAGCCGTTACTGGATCTATCATACTCGTTCTCCTATTCCTTCAAACCTATTTATAAAAAAGAGGCTTGACATCAAGATAAAAATGTCGTATAGTGATTCTATGATGAGAACAGTACACTACGTAGGTTTCAGAGGTGATGAGTATGCGAGAGCGCATAGGATCTTTGGTGGACCTGTAATGATACACAGAGACTATGATGATAGAGTTTTCTCCGAAGTCGGAGATAGTGACGTAGTTATCTTTGGTCCAATATACAAGTATTGCCCCTATGTGTGGGATGCAAGTGCTGTAGATAAGGAGTACACACATTGAACCATCTAACTAAACAACAGCAGGAAACTGCAGTGATTGCCATGGAAGAAATGGCAGAGTTAACTCAGGTGTTATCCAAACTTATTAGGTTTGGGTACACCGCAGATAAAGCAGAGCATCTTGTCCAAGAGATGGGTGATGTTCGTCTGATGATTCAGTTGTTGCATGATACATTTGGAGTATTGACTAGTAGCACGGATGATGCTATGATGCGCAAACAAAACAAACTAATGGCATGGAGTAGTCTATATGAGTAATCAACGTTCAGGTAAGTGGAAACCAGCAGCTATGTCTGATGGTAACAATGACATGAAGTTACGCAACTTCTTTCGTGCAGCGGCAAAGGTTGTAGAAGAAGACACTGATGCACAGTTCTTCTTTGAGCAAATCGTAGAGCATATTAATGATGGTGGTAATCTGTTTACGGATGACCCTGTA
>Ga0055584_100006888_pt1 | contig 11143 bp, 9 predicted proteins | sample OSDHelmetaG_FD_58716 | JGI IMG/M metagenome (GOLD analysis project Ga0055584, IMG submission 58716) | Pelagic marine sediment microbial communities from the LTER site Helgoland, North Sea, for post-phytoplankton bloom and carbon turnover... | ecosystem: Environmental > Aquatic > Marine >...
ATGTCTTGAGTAAAAATGTCTTGAGTAAAAATGTCTTGAGTAAAAATGTCTTGAGTAAAAGAATAGATTTTTTTAAACCAAAACAAAAAGACTCATTATTTTGGTGTTTCTATATATTAAAATATGGGTATGGTAAATATGAAATAGAAGTAAGAAATCAGTCTTTTGTGATAGAAAAACAAGAAAAGTTTAAGTATATTGAAGAAATGCGCAGCGCAGAAAATAAAGCATTAATAAAAATGTATAAAATTAAACCATTATCAGAATTAGAAGATGATTTAGCAAATAAATTACAAATTTCAATAAAGGTTTTTTTTGCATTATGTGTTGTTGAAAAGATAAATGTGTTATTAATCGACAATAGGAAATTATATGAATGTTTATGTAACGATAGTGAAATAATCTATGTAGTTCATAAAAATAATATAACAATGGACTATTGTTTAGAATTAAATCCAGTATCAGAAAAAATCAAAGATTATAAGGAGAATTATTATAAAATGCCAAATTTTGAAGGTTGTTTAAAATCTGTAACTTCATATAAGGTGGATGAACTATTAGATATATTGAATAAATTGAAAGTAGATATAAATGTCCCAAATAAGAAAAAACCGTCAAAAGATGATATGTATAAATTAATAATTGCTAATTTGTAAAAAAATTGAATAACAATATAAAAATATGTATCTTAATATATATATAGCAATGATGTCTAATAAACAACAAAAAAAACCAATAAATTCCAAAGAACAAATGCTTTTAATAGCAAATCAGTTATTAAATTCAGAAGATTCAAGATATAGTAATTATGAAATGGAGGCAAAATTCGGTACTAGAGGTTACAGACATATTTCAAAAATCGATTATGATAATGTTGTCAAAAAACTAAAATCTTCAGGTTTTACAAGCAGTAATGGTGAAGATGGATTATATAGTTTAAAGATACAACCAGAAACAATAGACCCAAGAACAGGTAAAGTTAGGTCATCATTTGATTTTGATAAATTTCGTGTAGAAATAAAGTCAATAACAAATATTCAAGAATATTGTAATACCAATGAAATAAAAACACTAGCAACATCTTATAATAGCGTAGAAATTATAAAAAAAAATGATGTTTTTGTAAATGATGAACCAATTCGATCTGCTGATTTTAATGATTTTAATTTCAGAGTAACTTATAAAAAAGAGGATACTATTAGTAAAACAGGAAAAATTGGTAATGAATTAATAAACAATTGGAATAACTCAAAAAAACAATTTAGATACATGAACCGTGTATCATTTCGTAGTCCAACATGTCCAATAATAGTAGATTTAAGTGTAGTTCGTTCTTCAACAGTAACAAATAGACAATTAATAAAAACATATAATATAGATGAATCAAATGTATTCAATAACCCAGAAATTTATGAAATAGAAATAGAAGTCGATACGTCTGCTGCAAAAATAGAATATGCAGGAAAAGCAGAACTATTAGTTAAAGATTTTGAAAATGTAATAAAACAAGTATTGTCAGGATTACAAAAGACGAATTATCCAATATCATATAAAGAACAAGATAGCATTATAGGTGAATACTTAAAATTATTATACGAAGAAGAAGATAAAAAAAATGGGAAAGAAAATTTAAGAACAAGAGCATTTACAAGCAATTTTATTGGTCCAAGTTCAAAAACATTACAGAGAAAACATATAATGCCTATAAATCCAAATATAAATGTGCCAAATATAACCGAGACGCATGCCTTTTGTGTAACAGATAAAGCAGATGGAGATAGACATTTATTATATGTAAATAGCAATGGTAAGATTTATTTAATAAATACTAATATGAATGTAATATTCACGGGAGCAAAGAGTAATCACGAAGAATGTTTTAATTCTATAATAGATGGTGAGTTAATAATTCATAATAAAAATGGGGGATTTATAAACACTTTTGCTGCTTTTGATATATATTATATCAATAAAACAGACGTAAGAAGTTATCCATTTATGAAATTGCCAATAAAAGAAAAAGAAAAGGACAATAAAATATATGAAAATGATGTGCGTTTGAATCTATTACGCATATTTATAAAGGAATTGAATCCAGTTTCTATTATAAAAAAACAAAAAGATACTAAAATAGGGCAATTATTAAATTCCAGTGTTAATGAAAAAATATGTCCTATTAATATTACCGCAAAAAATTTTTATCCAATATTTCAGAAAATGGACGAAGAAAGTGAAAAGGCAAAGGAAAAAGAAGGTGAAGGAAGTCTTTCAATATTTGAATCCTGTAATTTTATATGGGAAAAATATAAAGACGGTTTATACCCATATAATATAGATGGACTAATATTTACACCAACTTTATTAGGTGTTGGTAGTAATAAAATAGGTGTTGCTGGTCCATTAAAAAAAATAACTTGGGATTACTCATTTAAATGGAAACCTGAAGAATTTCTTACAATCGATTTCTTAGTAAGTACCAAAAAAGGCACAGACGGTAAAGATATTATAAGTCCTTTATTTGAAAAAGGAACTAATATGTCCGAAAATAGTCAATTCAAACAATATAAAACCCTTATATTATCTGTTGGGTATAATGAAGGTCGTCATGGTTATATTAATCCATGTCAAGATGTTCTTGATGAAAAACCGAATTACTCTGACGAGGATAATGATAAATCAAATAAACCCAAACAATTCTATCCAACTGAACCATATGATATTCAAGGTGGATTATGTAATATAATGATAGAACCTGATGCTAATGGTAGTTTGCAAATGTTTTCAAAAGAGCGACAAGTATTTACAAATGGAACTATTGTAGAATTTAGTTATGATAAAACAAAAGATGGTTTATGGAAATGGGAACCTTTGCGAGTAAGATATGATAAAACTGCTGATTTTAGAAATGGTAATAATTCATTTGGTAATGATTACAGTACTGCGGATGATAATTGGTTTTCAATACATAATCCTGTTACAGATAATATGATAACTTCAGGTAAAAATATTCCTGATATTTTAGTTTCAACAGATGTTTATTATAATAATACAAACAGTGACCGAGCAACTGAACGTATGAGAGACTTTCATAACACATTTGTTAAGAAGACATTAATTGATGCTGTTTCAAGTCCAGGACATACATTAATTGATTTCGCTTGCGGTAAAGCAGGTGATTTACCCAAGTGGATCGCCTCAAAATTATCATTTGTATTTGGTATTGATATAGCAAAGGATAACTTAGAAAATAGAAAAAATGGTGCATGTGCTAGATATTTAAATTTTAAGAAAGATATTAAGAAAATGCCTTATGCCTTATTTGTCCATGGAGATAGTTCGAAAAATATACGTTCAGGGCAGAGTATGTTAAATGATAAGGCAATTTCAATTACGAAAACCATTTTCGGAACGGGGGTACCTAATACGAAATTAGGTCCTGCGGTTGAGCGACAACACAATAAAGGACATGATGGGTTTAATATATCATCAGTTCAATTTGCCATACATTATATGTTTGAAAAAAATGTAAATTTCTACAACTTTATGCGTAATATTGCTGAATGCACCAAATTAAATGGATATTTTATTGGAACTTGTTATGATGGTAAACAAATATTTAATATGTTAAAGCAAAAACAACAAGGGGAAAGTGTTGATATATATGAAAATGGACAAAAAATATGGCAAATAGTCAAAGATTATGAAACTACAACGTTTGTTGATGAAGAATCTTGTTTAGGACACCAAATTTCAGTATATCAAGACTCAATAAATCAATTGTTACCTGAATATTTGGTAAATTTCGAATTCTTAAATAAAATTATGACAGAATATGGTTTTATATTAATTACTAGAGATGAAGCCAAAACTATTGGTTTACCTGACGGAAGTGGTATGTTTGGCGATTTATTTAATATGATGAACAACAAAATTGCGAAAAATAATAAATTGTCAATTGATTATAAAACCGCAACGCATATGACAGATAATGAAAAAACAATATCATTCTTAAATCGATACTTTGTTTATAAAAAATTTAAAACTATAAATGCTGAAAAATTAACAAACGCATTTTTATCAAAATTACCAGATGAACTAGAATTTGAAAGGGCAGAAACAGTTAGAGAACAAAAAATTGTAATTGATGATGAAATTGATAATTATAAAAAAACTAATAGGAAATTAAAAGAAAAACTAATTTTACAAAACTCTACTGATTCATTAGAAGAAGAACCAATTGTAATAATTCCTTCTAATATACAAACAAATGTAAAAAAAAGTAGAAAGAAAAAAAATCTTATTATTGAAGAATAATTAATAAAATATATTAATATATAAATATAAACGCTACTTAATAATTATATTTATACTCGTTATAATGAATTATTACTTATTACCAAAAAATAAATTTAATATTGAATTTAATCCAATTTTTAAGGATAATCCAAATACACCTATATTATCTTTTAGTTTATTCTTTTATTTAAAAAATATGTATGATAACCAATTTATCACAAATAACGCATCTATTGACGAAACTGATACCATACATCAATTAATAAATCCATACCATTTTTTATTGAATAAGGTTATCGGTTATGATATTTCTGTTAGTCAAATAAATGTTACTTCTAATATTTATTTTGAACTAATCGAAATATTTGATTTTTGTAATATAATAGAACCATTGCCTATAGGGATAAATATCCATAGAAATGTATGTGTTTTATCTCCTAATTATAGTTCAATAAATGAACTATTTATTATTTATAATGGTTATAAAAAAGAAGAAATTATATATAATGATTTTAATTATGAAACTATTGTTAATACATTTATAAATGTAAATTATGAAACAAAGGTAAATTTATTCATTTTTGAATTTCCAAAAGTTGATTACTCTAACTGTATATTATATATCAGAAATTTAATTATTGTTCTTTTAATTATAGTAAAATATCAGTCATTTCAAGGAACATGCATTATTAAAATTCACGATATATTTTATAAACCAATTATTGATATTATATATATATTAACATCATTATACGATAAAACTAATATCATAAAACCAAATACGAGCAATATTACTAGTGGGGAAAGATATATTGTATGTAAAAATTTTATTTTTGATCAACAAATAAACACACATATTGAAAGTAATCTTGAGAAATTATATGAATTATATAAAGAAACTAATATACATATACATTCATTGATTTGTAATAGTATTCCATATTATTTTATGAATAAGATAGAAGAATCTAACATAACGATTGGAGAACAACAATTAGAATCATATAATCAATTAATAAATCTGTGTAATCATAAAAATATTATAGATAAACTAGAGATTTTAAAACGTAATAATATACATAAATGTGTTCAATGGTGTGATAAAAATGAAATACCACATAATAAATTTATGGATAAAATCAATATGTTTTTTAATTCAACTAAAAAAACTATTATTGTATAAGAATATATAAATTTTTATGTTATGTTATTATTTGAGTGTAGAGCATGTTGTGTTATGATTACGCATGTATGTGTTATTATTACAACTTTGTTGATTCATTTTATACATATTTTGTGTTTGTGTTTGTTTTTTTTGATTTGCTGCATGTTTTTCAATTGTTGATAATTTTAACCTAAGATTACGAGAACTACTTGATACAGCACCTTGCGTCGCATATTGAGCATTATTCGGTTTATAGTATACTTGATTACATTTATTTTTTATGATATTAAATGTATTTGATATTTCAGTTAAATCATATTGACGAGAATAATTACTAGGATATGTTGTATTTATATCGACCCAACCATTGTTATTAAATTCATGACCATTTATTGTCATATTATTAACAGTATAACCATCATTATCATTACACGTTATTTCCATTAAAGTTGGCACTCCGTAAAAACTAATAGTTTTATTCAATGTGCTATTTTTTTCAATTCCATCAAATAATAATTTGTATGGTGTCATTTCGTTATTAACCATAAAACGTACTAATCCCTTATCAGTTGTTCCATCTGTTTGATTCCCGCCGATTTTTAAGGTAATGTTTACCGAATTATAAAGTTGTCCATTAGACATATTATTGCATTGTCCTACATACATATTTTTTTCTGAATCAACAGAATTATATGGCACAATTTGGTATGGGAATGAACCTGCTATAGGGATTAAATCATATTCACGTGATGCTGGATAACCAGTAGTTGAGTCTATATCAATCCAACCAGTATTATTAAAACTTGTTCCATTTATTTTTATTGATTTAATAAAAAAACCGTCATTATTACTGCAAGTTAATTTCATTTCAGTTGGAATTCCAGTTACATAGACAGTATTTATTACTGTTTCATCTACCCCAATAGATTGAAACAATATCATAGGTGATGTTTGCCATACATTATTAACCTTAAAATAAACCAAAGCGTTTCCTCCTGTTCCACCATAAAAATCACTACCACTAGTTAATTCAACAGTAACTCTACCATATTGTTCATAACATTCAGGGTCAGTCACAATATATGGTTCTCTCGAAAAATTAAATTCACGTTGTTTAAACGTTTTACATTTATTATACATATATGCGCTATGTGTTTGTGAATAGTCTTTTTTTACTATAGTACTTGCTGGCAAAACACGTCTAATGGCATTTTTTTGTTGATTACAACAAAACACAGAATTGACAACATCAGTTGTTTTATTATCAGGATACCAATTTGAAGATAATTTTATACCATTACAATCTACACAATCTGTATTAGTTGTATTTGTATCATGAATACTATTTTTAGCAATAAAACTGCCCGGATTAGAAATTAACTGTCCAATCAATCCTAAACCACCACTGCCTCCGCCAAGAGAACAACCAGTAGATGTTTTTACTGCTCTATTGTTTATAGATTCACTTCCTTCATTAGAAATAACTCTTCCTCTTCTATAATGTTTAATGGGTCTAGGCAATCCAAACCCTGTTGAAAATGAATTTCTAGCATCATTGTTTGTTAATGGTCTAATATGAGTAGATGTAATAATTACTTGATTACTAAATGGTTCTTTACCTTTCCAAGTTAATGTCATTATAAATTATAAACAGAAAAGAAATAATAAAATGTAATATATATATAATTTAATGTTTTTAATAAATCTTTTAATCATTATATTTATAATACTAATTACATATCAAGTATTTGTTGCATATTCATATAATTTAATCGAAAATTTAGAGACACAAGATGCTAAATATGAAGATTATGATACAAATAATCCTAATAATGCTTTAATATTAGCGCAACAAAACGCAGGAAATATTTCTATTATAAAAAGAAAAATGGACAACCTAGATGGAATCAAAGATGATGTCGAAAATATGCAACAAAATATGGACACTATGCAAACCCAAATCGACGGACTTGTTAGTCAACAGGCCGAATATGCGACAGAAATGTCTGGAGGTTCTGAACCTCCTATTATTGATACACTAATCAATATGGGCGGTGATGTTAATAATTTTTAATATATTATTAATATATTATATATAATGAGTGATACATTTCAGGAAATACCAAATTATCCATATCACGACTATATTAAAACTCCAGGAGGTAGAGGCGGTTTAGGTATGTCTGATAAAGGTGATCTAAAAACACTTGGCAAGGACATTAATGGACTTATAAGTTATGTTGAAATATTGGTTAGCGGTGATAGTAAAGCGTCTAAAACTGGTGGACCTTTAGGCAATAGATATTTTTTGAAAACACCTGGAAAATGTAACGATATAGCAACTAATAAAAAGGTTGATAGAAGCATATATATAGATAATGTTCCTGCTGGTAATATACCCTTTATTACATCAGGACTTGGCGTAAAAATGTCCAGTTTTAAAGGACTAATACCAGGCACACTCAGTAATTTAGAGTTATTCAATCCAAGAAATATAATCAAATCATTATCGACTGGAAGTAACCCTGATTGTCAAGAAATAACACTGCAGACTATAGATATTAAGAATAATAAATCTACTGAAAGTAATTATGTTGCTATGGTTGATATTGAACAGATTGACCCGTGTAATTTTAAAGATAACATAAATCCTATAACCAAAAAAAAATGTAATGAATCATTTACTAATCTTAATAATTTTCAATCAATGTTAATAGATTTGGAAGCTCAAAATCGGGATATAAATCACCAAGATTTACCAACACAGGTATATTTTGCTTCATTAGGATTGCTTAGTGTTTATATTTTATACTGCTTAATAATGAAAAAACATTAAATATGTTTAATTTATTAACTCATTATATATATATATATATGAATTTAAGAGAGATTAATTTAAGAGATATTAATTGGAATCCAAGAGGTTTTGATTTTTCTGGATATATAAATCTTGGAGATATAGGAAAAGAATCGCTAGAAGACATTATAACAGAGGGAATTATGAAAGAAGTAAAAGCAAAAATAAAAAATGATATTGCTATGGAAAACTATCGAAAAGATACACCTAAATATATGACAACAGAAAGGGGCAGACTACCATATGACTCTCGTTTGTATGATGACTCTCCACACTCAAGAGTTACTATTAAAGAAATAAAACAATCAGAAATAGATAAGGTATATAATAACACATATAAGACAAGGGTTAAAAATTTCGCCAAAGCAGAAACCGATAAACTATGGATAGATTGGATAAAAAAAGACAGAATAGAAACAATTAAAACAGCAATACAACAACGAACTTTGAAATCAATATCTCATACAGACGCAATAATGATTGGTGCGTCTGAACCAATTAAATCTATGACATATTCTGATGAAAATAATGATCAAATGTATGTTCAGGTTCTTATAGGAGAAGAAAAGAAAAGTGTATGGATAAAACAAACTACTATAATACGTCATAACGATACTAATATACCATTTGATGAATTTTTACTAATTAGAGGAGGTAACAAAAGAAAAACTAATAAAAGAAAAACTAACAAAAGAAAAACTAACAAAAGAAAAACTAACAAAAGAAAAACTAACAAAAGAAAAACTAATAAAAATATATCATCTCGTAAATAAGAATTAAAACATAAATAATTATAAGTAATATATTATAATTATTACAGAGTTTGATATTTATTTTTTGTTAGTTTTTCTTTTATTAGTTTTTCTTTTGTTGGTTTTTCTTTTATTAGTTTTTCTTTTGTTGGTTTTTCTTTTATTACCACCAAACAAAATTAAGTGTGTATTCATAGCATCGCTGTAATTTAAAGCACTACGATAAATCGTAGTATTACTGAAATGAGCGCCGTCAAAATCTGTGCTATCTAAATTAGCATGTGTTAAATTCGCACCTTCTAAATGAGCATCGTTAAAAAACGCATAATTTAACCACGCACCATTTAAATGAGCACCTTCTAAATGAGCTCCGCTCAAGTTTGCACCTGTCAAATTTGCACCTTCTAAATGAGCACCTTCTAAACGGGCATCTTCTAAATGAGCACCTTCTAAATGTGCCTCTTCAAAAGATGCTCTTTCTAAATGAGCACCTTCTAAATAAGCATCTTGTAAATATGCATCGGTTAAAATAGCATCCTCAAAATGTGAATTTTCATCTAAGATTATCCCGTTTAAAATTGCATTATTTAAATGAGCACCTCGTAAATTCGCACCTTGTAAATTCGCACCTGTCAAATTTGCACCTATTAAATTAACATCTGTTAAATTTGCACCTTGTAAATTTGCACCTTGTAAATTGCTTAAATCTCCATTTCTAATTCTTATTACAAGTTGATGAACTGGTTGAACTTGTTGAACTGGGAGTATATTATTACAATTTACTGTAATATTTCCACGACAACTAGGACAAAGAAAGTCGTTATTATTGTTTCTTTGGTGAGTACACGTTGCTATTAAACAATCCATATGAAACATGTGATTACATACTGTAGTTGTAATTGGTTTTGTATGATCCATAGGGTCTAAACAAATAGGACAGAGATCATATTTTACATTTTTAGAAGAAGCAATATCAACTTCTTCTCTACTTGTTTTTACACCTCCTCGTTTTGATTTCGTCTTTCTAAACTTATTATTTGATTTCATTTGTTTCAAATACTTTTGCGATGTCATTACTATATATTGTATATTTTAAAATATATAGAAATTTATTTTTTTTTGTTAGTTTTTCTCTTGTTAGTTTTTCTCTTGTTAGTTTTTCTCTTGTTAGTTTTTCTTCTATTCATTTTTCTTTTTCTTTTTCCTCCACTAAATCCTGCTGGCGCTGGCGCTGGCACTGGCGCTGGCACTGGCGCTGCTTGTTGTGTTCCAAATCCCGGCGCTACATTTTTTAATTTCTCTGTAAGTCCTGAAAAAAAATCCATTTATATAAATACATTAGAAATTAATAAAAAAAAACTCATTGAATCATTTTAAATAATTGAAAAGCAGTAATTGCTCCGGCAACTTGAGCAATAATATATGGCATTAAATCTGAACGAGGTAGTTTTCCAGCATGCATCATAGCAATAGAAACAGCAGGATTTACATGTCCTCCAGAGATTGGCCCAATAATCATAAGAATAACAATTAACGCAGCACCAATTGCTAAATGATCGCCAGTAGCAAAAATGACATACATAAAGACTAATGTTCCTAAAAACTCAACAAAATATTTATTCAACATATATATATAAATTATATTATAATTTCTAAAAGCGAATGTTTTTATATATTATATATAGAACCTTTTTTTCTAGGTGCTGTACAACCAGAAGAACGTGACCTACGTAATGCACGTTTTGCGTCATTTGGAGAATAACTTTTAGTAGTAGTTGGTGCGCTATTATATGCGTATTTACCTACAGCAGTTGTTTTTCTAACACTTGTATACATAGAACTAGGCAATGTTTCTTTATTGCACATATAGCTAGACCTAGAAAATTGTGCTCTAGCATTTGTATTCATTTCAGCATTAACGGGTTCTTGCTTAGGAAAAAATTGAGGTGGTGTAAATTTAGGTTTAGAATTAACAGCAGTTTGTAGAGTTGCATTGTTGGTAAGTGTAATTTGATTGAAAAAATCTTGAGTTGGTGTTGTGCCAAAACCAGTTGTTCCACTATATGTTGCAAT
>Ga0055584_100006890_pt1 | contig 11141 bp, 8 predicted proteins | sample OSDHelmetaG_FD_58716 | JGI IMG/M metagenome (GOLD analysis project Ga0055584, IMG submission 58716) | Pelagic marine sediment microbial communities from the LTER site Helgoland, North Sea, for post-phytoplankton bloom and carbon turnover... | ecosystem: Environmental > Aquatic > Marine >...
TTACAGAAGTAGCCAAATTGACAAATGCAAACCAACTCAATGTTGAACACCGCTATTTTTTAGAATCCTCCCCTGATTCATTAATCTACGACTATCTTAACTTTGAACAAGTTACTGCCGATTTACACAAAATAAACCAACTGTTTAGAACCATCTATTCTGGCAAATGGATTGCCTCTGGAATCAGTAAAGGTGGAACTACCACAATATTCTATCGCTACTTTTATCCTGATGATGTTGATGTCAGCATTCCTTACGTAGCGCCTGTTAACTTAGGTAAAGCAGATAAAAGGATATATGAATTCCTTGATAATATCGGGACAAAAGAATGCCGAAAAGATATTTATGATTTCCAAGTTAGAATGCTCAGGAAAGCGAGCGACGTCAAGTCTCTTTTAAAATGGTATGCCAAAGGCAAGGACCTTAAGTTTAACTATCTAACATTCGATGAGGCCTATGAATATGCTATCTTAGAATATCCTTTTTCATTCTGGCAGTATGGTCATGATTGTGAAAAAATTCCAAATTCAGATGATGATCTTGAAAAACATATTCAACACTTTTTAGACTTGGTAGGATTGGATTTTTATGCTGACAGTTCTATGGATGGTTATGCTTCTCACTATTATCAATCTGGAACCGAGATGGGTTATTATGGATATGAAACAGATGACTTCAAAGGATTGTTAAATCACTTGGATTATTCTCCAAATCCTTCTGCGGTTTTTATGCCAAACAAAATAGAAAAGCCTTTTAATGTAGACTTAACGTCGAAAGTTTTTGAATGGACTAAAACGGCACCCAATATGGTTTATATCAATGGCGCTTTAGACACATGGTCAGCAACTGCTGCACCTACTTCTGAGAAAACAAATTCATTGTATTACTTTTTAGAAGGAAAACATCATGCAACTGCAAGAATAAAAAACATGACTGAGGAAGAAAAAGCTAGACTTGTCAAATCATTAAGCGAGTGGCTGGGTTTTGAGATTCGTGGGTAGGTTTTTAAAATGCCCAAAAGCCCTCTGGCAGAGACCCCTCTCTGCCAGAGGGTAGGCTCTGCCAGAGAGGGGTCTCTTGCTAAAAAACAGCTTAAAACACCAAATTATATTTTGTTTGCCTTTGTTTTGTCTTGTTTAGGAGCAAAGTGAGTGCCTTGATTCATTTATAACAACTTCAGTTTTCTTTTTTATGGGGCTTATAGGCGATATCCTTTCAGCTAGAGCGCTTAACTGGACCAAGTTAGATAATCAGGTTTTACTACGTAGAGATATTCAGCAATATTATTTTAATTTTATTCTCATACTTTTTCATTGCTAAAAAGTATGCAACCGTGTCCGCCGTACTTAGTATGTAAGTACTAAGTACTGTGATAAACGCTAGTCATTTGTAAGGTCGTTTTGCTCTTCTCATTTTCTTCAGCTCTTTATTCCACCCAACAATTATTGATAGAATTGTTCTTTCATTTTATAATGACATTTAGTCATTATAATTGCTTTACAACCATCCATTTATAACTTCTTCAAAGCCTAAACCATGAATGAATGACCTCTTTTAAAGGAGTGAAGGACGGTAGTGCTTCAAATGAGTGAACAGCGAAAGCTGGTGGGTTTGGTAATAAACGCCCCCGACTGAACAACTGACGGCTGCAAGATGAACCTCTTCATAAATATGAACGATGAATTTGTACCCCATTTATTAGCTGTATCACTGAAAATCGAGGTAATAATCTTGATTACTTCTGAAAATAAAATACACCCTGTTTAATCTAATAATAGTCTCTTTGATTAAGTATTCTGTATTTGATTGTTTGCTTTTTTCTTGTTGAAATATGCAATGCTCAAAGGTATATTCCTTTACGCCTGAATGTCCCTACGTAAAATGTTTTAAACCTAAATTACTGCTGGTATAAGTATTTTAAATGTTATTTCTTGATTTATACAAGAATCGACACTTATTGTTCGACATAAAAGGTAACTTGTCAGGAATTGAAATCGCTGAAAAACCATCCCAAAAAAAAACTAGGATTTTCTCAATAGAATATCAAAATCAAAAAAGTAAACCTAAACGAAAACAAACCCTACTACCGAATCACCATAATCTTAGTAACAAAACTATCAGGATCTCTAAACGAATCTGAAGACGAACTAAAAACCAAATAAACCCCACCGGCAACTTCTATTCCATTAATATCTCGTCCATTCCAAATGGCTTGTCCTCCCAGTGCTTCTGCTTGAAACACTAACTGTCCGTCAATATCCGTTATCTTAACTTCTGCGTCTCGCGCTAACCCTTTGATAGCTATTGACCCTTGATATTCCGGTCTTACTGGATTCGGAAAAGCATAAACATTGGAACTGTGTGTGTTTTTAGCACCTGTTGTAGCTGTGCGATATGATTGCAAGCCTCTGTTAGAAGCGATATACATTTCTCCAGTATTTTCATTGTAAGACATTGCCTTAATATTGTTGTCAAACAAAGGACTATTCTCAACGTCAAACTTCGCAACTTGTTGCTCCCCACCTGGAGACTGAACAAAAATTCCATTTCGTGTACCAAACCATTTTCTGTTTGCGCCATCAACAGCTATCGCTTGCACATCTTCTGTTTCCAATAAAAATGCAGCAATACTGTCCTGTAAAACCTTTCTCTTGTTTCCTACACACGAAGATTCAAACACAGATCCACCACATTCAAAAGCCACAACACCTTGTGCAGTACCTACCCAAATTGTTCCATCTTGATCCTTAGCAATCGCATTGACTAAATTAGAAGGCACTTCTGAATTGTTGATATTGAATAATTTACTTGGTGGATCATCCGTGGGGTCAGAAATAGTTTGATTTGTATTGTAAACAATTACTCCTCCTGTATTGCCACCAATCACCCCCCAAATGTTACCCAGGTCATCAGCAACAATATCCGTTAACTTGGTGTCTGAATTAATTGCAAAACTATGCCAAGTTCCCTCGTCCGTCAACACAACTAAAGGCCTTGAAGCATTGTAAGAAGCCATCCATAGATTATTATCACTGTCAAAAGTTAAACCTGCAATTCTAGTTCTTTGCTCATCACCAACTGCTGAGCCTAAGGCACCACCTGTATTATTATTGGCATCACTGTATAATACGATATCACCCGTTTCTTCATTATACTCAATGAGCCCTGACCAAAATGATCCAATATAAAACTTATCATCACGTGGATGTGCTTCGATTTGATAAAACTGTACGATGTTATTGTCTTTAAAAAACGGCTCATTATCTTGGTTTATATTGTTCCATTCTCCACCTTCTAAAAGGTATACGCCGTTACGTGAAAACTTATCAGCCAGTTGTTCAGTGACACCACCAGAAGCTACATAAACAGTTTCATTTTTTACTGCAATATCAGTAGCTTCTAAATTAAATGGTCCACGGTACGTTTCTTTTTGACAAGCACCATTCTCATCAGTAAATCTTATTGACGAAAACTCATCTGCAAAGAACATCCTACCTTTTTCATCAACTTCTACATCCAATAATTTATTAACACAAGAACCCACTTCGTTTATAGGAGTATCTTCATTATCAAAAAATAAAACTTTACTTGCTGATGTGGCCGTATTCTTTACTCCAAAGATCCAACCATCTTCAACATCATCTAAAAGCAATGCATTAAATAAAGGGTCATTGTTTTCGTAGACCTCTGTAAATTTTTCAAAGTCACTGCTGCTGTAAACATATTCATCAGTGGCAATGTATACTTTATTATCTCTTACCAAAACCGCCTTGGCTTCATAATCTAATGGCAAGCCAATTGAGACACGTTTCCAGCTTGTAAATGCATTTGGAAAAACTTCATTTTTAAAGTCTAAAACATAAACACCATTGTCACCCAACATAACCAACTTTTCATCATTTCCGGATATGTCAGAAATTAATTGGCCGGCATCTAATGTAAATCCAAAACCTTGGCTTTCTAAATTATATTGCAACAAGCCAAACCCAGTTGCGAAGTACAACCATTGGCCATTTTGAACAAATAATTTATTTATTCTTCTATCAATAAAGTTTGTGTTGTTCTTAATATCAAAAACAGGCATAATCTCTGGGCCAGAAATAATATCAAAAACACTATTCTCATAGGCCACAATCAATTGATCATTAAAGTCATCATAAACAATCTCTGAAATACCTGTCTCCGTTAAACCTTCAACCTTTGACAAATACTCTATGCTCATATCGTCTTTGTCTATTGTAAAAATAGAACCCGCTGTGGCGTAAATTATTTTTTCGGCACTTTGAGCTACACGATTTGCTGCCCTATGCGGAAGGAAAGAAGACCACTCTCCAATGGCAATATCACTCTGAGAATAAATATGCTGTGAACAGAATATCAAAGCAAAGACTATGGAAAATCTCATATTTCTTTTGTTAATCAGTATGTTTTGTTTTAGGAAAGTTATAAATGATGCTAGACCATTACTCTTTACTTCTCAATAAACGAATAAGCTGCGAAAATATTGAATTTATAACCGATCATATATAGGATTGGCTTGTAAGTAATCATAAACCTTGTCAGGAACAAGATATTTGATAGACCTTTTCAGCTTAATCTGTTTTCTTATAAATGACGCTGATATATCCAGAAGAGGAGCCTCTTCAATATGTATGTTTTCATGATCAGCGTAATCAGGCAGATCATAACTTGGTCTTTTATAGACATATATAGGATACTTCTTCAAGAGTAACTCAAAGTTTTTCCACTTATGAAAGCTAGCTAAGTTATCACCACCCATTATCAAACTAAACTCATGTTGAGGGTACTTTTCCTCTAAATAAGTCATGGTATCTATTGTATAAGATGGTTTTGCCAATTTAAACTCAACGTCTGAAGCTTTTATTATAAGGTGATCGTCAATGGCAAGATTCAACAAATGCAGTCGGTCGTAGTCTTTGGCCAAAGACTTCTTTTGCTTGTGTGGGTTATGTGGTGATACCACCATCCATAGCATATCCAGTTCTGTATTGTTAACCATGTGGTTAGCAATAATCATATGTCCAATATGTACTGGATTAAAGGAACCGAAGAATAAACCTACTTTCATAACCAGTTTTGCTTAATGACTCATCATCACTGGCATAACCAACATCATAAGTTTTTCTTGTTCATTTTCTTCTGAAGGTAATAGAATTCCTGCTTTATTGGCCGCAGACAACTCTAAGATAATATCATCCGTAGTGATAACACCAAGCATTTCTACTAAAAACTTAGCATTGAATCCAATTGTCATTGGTTCAGCTTGATAATTACAGCTTACCTGCTCTGTAGCCTCATTAGAAAAATCTAAATCTTGTGCAGAAACAGTTAAACTATCTTCTGCCAAGTTCAACACAACTTGATTCGTAGTTTTGTTTGAGTAAATCACAATTCTCTTCAAAGAGTTTTGAAGGTCTGTACGGCTCAATGTCAATATTTTATCATTGTTGACAGGTATTACCGCATTATAATCAGGAAATTTTGCATCAATCAATCGACTGATAACCAAAGTGTCTCCTGCTTTGAAAAATATATTCTTGCTGTTAAATGATATTTCCGCTTTTTCAATATCTGAAGAAGAAACTGCATTCTTAAATACTGTCAATCCTTTCTTAGGAATAACAACAGATTCTGTCAACTCGCTACTCAATCCACCTATGGTATATTTCACCAATTTGTGTGCATCAGTAGAAACAAAAATAACCTTGTTAAAATCCAACTGCATCAAAACACCGGTCATTGCCAATCTCAACTCATCAGTACTCGTTGCAAAGATTGTGTTGTTAATCGCTTTAACTAATGAATCACACTCCAATTCAATCTGATTGGTATTGTCTTCTGAGGGTGTCTCTGGAAAATCATCAGCATTATCTCCTGACAACTTGTACTCGCCGTAAGCTGATTTCAACTTAACAACGTTGTTGTCTTTTTCAACCTTAAACTTGATTGGATGATCTGGCAAAGCCTTCAAGGTATCCAATAATATTTTGGCAGGAACAGCTATACGACCATCTTCACTTCCCATAACAGTAAGTGTAGAAATGATAGTTACTTCCAAATTGGTTGCTGATATAGTAAGGCTTTCACCTGCTAATTCAAATAAATAATCTTCTAAAATGGGTATTACAGGGTTAGAACTGATCGCACCTGATGCCATTTGTAGCTTTCTTAATAACTCGCTTGACGAAACCTCAAAAATCATCTATTATAACGTTTAGGATTGAAAATAGAAAATAATGCTAAAATACAAAGTTAATCTAATTAAAGTTGCAGTCAACAAAGATTGGTTATAGAGAAAAAACCGTACCAATATTACAAAAAGCTACACATTAAACTGTCTTTTTTCTCAACAGCTCTGACAGAGCTCCGCTCTGTCAGAGCTCTGCAAGGTCAAAATAGCCCAACTTTCCTAAAAAACCAGCATTTTTTCACCTAACAATGCATTTTGTTTATTATAATAGGCACTTTTGCACTTTCAAAAAATATAAATGATAGATCGAGTAAATGGACCAATAATTAACAAAGATTTTGACCTTACCGTCAAAAACCTTGAGTCTAGTACTTTGTCCAATGGTATAAAAGTTTATGAGCTTAATAATGGCACACAAGACATTGTTAAAATTGACATCATTTTTAAATCCGGGCGTGTCAATGAAACCAAGATTGCCGCATCTAAAGCAGCAATTAGCCTTTTAAGGGAAGGGTCATCAAGCAAAAACTCTCAAGAACTTGCCAAATTGTACGATTTCTACGGTTGCTCTGTTAAGTTATCTGCTGGCATTGAGTATTCATCTATTACGCTTGTTTGTCTAACAAGATACTTTGATAAGATCTGGCCTGAGTGGCTTAACATGGTATTAGAGCCGGCCTATTCGGAAGACGAAATTGTAAAGTATAAAAATGTAACCAGTCAAAGGCTGAAGGATCAAATTTCTAAGAATGAGATCATTTCTTATAGAATGATTACAGAAAAAATGTTTGGTTCTGACCACCCTTATGGTTACAACACTGAACCAGAAAACATTCAAAGTATTACAAAAGAGGATATTTTAAACTTTTATAAAAACAATTGTCAGTTCGATAATTGCTTCATAACTTTAAGTGGCAATTACAATGACTCTATTAGAAAGACAATTTTAGATGACTTTTCTAAAATCAAGCATAAATCGACTCCTCAGCTAAATGTCTTTCCAACTCCTACATTTACAAATGAAACCTTAAAAATTGCAACAAAAAATGAGGCACAAGCCAGTATTAAGCTCGGTTGCCTTTGGGTTGAAAGACAGCATAAAGATTTCAATAAACTAAAGTTTTTAAATACTGTACTTGGTGGCTACTTTGGTTCAAGGTTAATGAAGAATATCAGAGAAGAAAAAGGGTATACTTATGGCATTTACTCTTCATTTGACGGCTGGGATAAAGGAGGTTCGTTTTATGTAAGCACAGATGTAAGCAACGAGTTTATAGATCCTACATTAGAAGAAATTTATAAAGAAATTGAAATTTTAAAAAACAAGCCTGTTGACATATCAGAAATCGACATGGTCAAAAACTATATTCTTGGTCAGTCTTTACATCTCATCGATGGTCCTTTTGCAACAGCACAGTTGATAAAGTCTCTTTATGGAACCAACCAATCAATAGAAGGGTTTTATAAAAACATTCGTGAAGTCAAAGAAATTACACAGAATGATATTTTAGAAATGGCCAATAAATATTTACAAAAAGAAAGCTTTTTGACAGTTTTGGTAGGAAATATGTAACTCTTTACTTTTCCATGTAAGTTTCTCGGTTTTTAAGTTTTATTTTTATGAAAAATCGTTTTAAAGCTATAAAAAGAATTAATTATCAATATAATATTTCCATTGTCGCTTTTAGGTACAGTATTTGATTTAATAACAAAGAATTATACTATTAATTATATAAATGGGGTTATTTAGTTTTTTTAGGCAAGAGTTGGCTGTTGATCTAGGAACAGCAAACACATTGATCATTGAAAATGGCAAGGTCGTTATCAATGAACCTTCTATTGTTGCTATGAATAGAATGACAGGAGAGGTCTTGGCTGTAGGCATGAAGGCCATGCAAATGCATGAAAAAACACATAGCAACTTGGTTACAATTAGACCATTGAAAGATGGTGTTATTGCGGACTTCCAAGCTGCTGAAGCTTTAATTCATGGTTTGATCAACCTTATTGGAGAACGTAAAAAATTCTTCTCCCATTTAAAAATGGTTATTTGTATTCCTTCTGGTATTACCGAAGTTGAGAAAAGAGCCGTTTTTGATTCCGCAGATCACGTAGATTCAAAAGAAACATATTTGATTCATGAACCAATGGCTGCTGCGCTTGGAATTGGTCTAGACGTTCAAGCACCACAAGGTAACATGATTATTGACATAGGTGGAGGAACAACTGAAATTGCTGTAATAGCTCTTTCCGGTATCGTAACTGACCAATCAATAAGAACGGCAGGGGATGAGTTTACAAATGACATCATCGACTTTATGAAGCGCAAGCACAATTTGTTAATTGGTGAAAGAACAGCTGAAAACTTAAAAATAAAAGTAGGTTCCGCTTTAGAAAACCTATATGACCCACCTGAGCCTGTTGGGGTAAATGGTCGGGATTTGTTAACAGGAATTCCAAAGCAAGTTATGACTGATTATCATGAAGTAGCTGAAGCTCTAGATAAATCAGTTGCCAAAATTGAAGAAGCTGTTCTCAAGGCGTTAGAAGACACGCCACCTGAATTGGCCGCAGATATTTATAGAAATGGCATCTACCTAACAGGTGGTGGTGCTTTACTAAGAGGTCTTGATGAAAGATTGGCTAAGAAAACAAAGCTTACTGTTCATATAGCAGAAGATCCACTAAAAGCTGTAGTAATTGGTACCGGCCTAGCTTTGAAAAACACTGATATATATACTTTCTTAATGGATAGACAGAGTCTATAATTATAAAAAGTCAAGTGCTATATGCGTAACCTTATAAATCTCATATTAAGATACAGCGCACTTATTCTTTTTTTATTATTGGAATTGGCTTCTTTTATTCTTATTGTTAATTATAATAAGAGTCAGAAAGAAATCTGGGCTCATTCATCCAACCTGCTCACTGGCAATATCTTCGAAAAAGTTGAAGGTGTGCAAGGGTTTTTCGACCTACAAGAGGTAAACGATAGCCTAATTGCTGAAAATGGTAAACTATTAGAAACTATAATTAATTATCGTATCAACTCTAAAAACAATTCTTTTCAACGGTTTGAAGAAAAAAACACTGTCTATAATTACAATTTGATTCCTGCTAGAATTTGCAACAAAACTCTCAACTTGAGAAACAACTATTTGACCTTGTGCAAAGGTAGTCTTGATAGTCTAGAAGTTGGGATGGGTGTCATCTCTAACAATGGAGTTGTTGGTATTATAAAAGCGGTATCCAGAGATTTTGCTACAGTACTAATGGTTATCAATAGTGAAAGCAGAATCAGCGCTAAAGTAACAAGTAAAAACTATAGTGGCAATCTTGTTTGGGATGATAGCGATATGCGAATTTTAAGTTTGTTAGAGGTTCCAAAACATGCAGAAATAAGTGTTGGTGACTCAATTGGTACGAGTGGGTATTCTATCATCTTTCCACCCGACATTCACATTGGTAGAATAAAAGATTACACTTTGGCCGGAGGAAGTAATAATTTTAATATTAAAGTAGAAATGGAACAAGACATCAGCACTCTTGAATATGTCTATGTTATCAAATATTTAAAAAGTTCAGAAAAGGATACCTTACTACAATTAGAAAATGGATAAGATTTGGCAACGAAATATCATTCGAGCCTTCTTTATATTGCTCGTTCAGTTGGTCTTACTTAAAAGGATTGACATCACTTTTGGGGACTTCAATTATATTCACTTTACAATTTATCCATTGATCATTGTTTTGTTGCCATATAAAACCAACAAGACATTGCTTGTCTTAATTGGTTTTTTAATTGGTCTGTTTGTGGATCTCTTTTATGACTCTTTGGGCGTGCATGCTTTTACAACAACCTTTATAGCTTACATTAGAGTTTATGTTCTCAATTTATTATCGCCAACTGAAGGTTATGGTAAAAACAGTTTAACTTCATATGCATACGGCATTCCGTGGTTTTTAACCTATTTAAGTATTATTTTATTGATGCATCTTCTTGTTCTGTATAGTATAGAAGCGTTTTCTTTCGTTTATTTAAAAGAAATTATCCTCAGAACAATATTTAGTTTTATAGCATCATTATTTTTACTAACAATTGTACAATTACTTTTTAATCCGAAGTATTAACCTTAAGTTCTATTAAACTTTTAAATGATAAGTTTTAACAACAAGCAATTGCCCATCATATTAAGTTTCCTTTTAGGGTCGCTTGTTTTGGTTTACAAACTGGTGGAATTACAACTGATTGATGACACTTATAAAAAATTAGCAGAAAAAACCATTTTAGACAAACAAACTGTCTACCCTTCTCGTGGATTGGTTTACGATCGTGATGGAGAGGTATTAACCTACAACAAACCAATTTACGACTTAGAAGCCATATACCGGAATGTAAATCCAGAAATGGATACAACTTTATTCTGTGAGCTTTTAGAAATAGACAAAGCCACGTTTAAAAAGAAATTAAACAAAAACTGGAAAGATAAAAGATATCATAAGTCCCTTCCTTATACCTTTTTGTCAAGAATCAATCCCGAAGTATATTCAAAATTTCAAGAACATCTGTTTAGGTTTCCTGGTTTTTATCCCCTAATCAGAAACATAAGGGCATATCCTCATACTACCAGCCCACATATTTTAGGCTATCTCAGAGAAGTGGATAGAATGCTTGTTGAAGATCCAGACAATGGTTATGAAACGGGTGATTATTATGGCGTAAGTGGTCTAGAAAAATACTACGAGCAATATTTGAAAGGCAAGAAAGGCACAAAGTTTTTGTTAAGAGATAATGTAGGAAGAGAAGTTTCTGCTTTCAATGAAGGCCGTTTAGATTCTATGGCCGTTGAAGGTCTAGACTTAATAGCTACAGTAGACTTAGATCTGCAAAAGTATTGCGAAAGTTTGATGCAAAACAAAAGAGGAAGCA
>Ga0055584_100006891_pt1 | contig 11141 bp, 6 predicted proteins | sample OSDHelmetaG_FD_58716 | JGI IMG/M metagenome (GOLD analysis project Ga0055584, IMG submission 58716) | Pelagic marine sediment microbial communities from the LTER site Helgoland, North Sea, for post-phytoplankton bloom and carbon turnover... | ecosystem: Environmental > Aquatic > Marine >...
CCGCAACCACCGGAGCAGAAGCTGCACCACCAATGTTGGCTTTGGAACCGACGGCCAAAAAGAAGAACGGAGCACGAATCATTTTAGCTACGATTACCAATAAGACTACGTGAATCGCCATCCATAGCAGTCCAACCAAGAAGATTGCCGGATTTGAGAAAATCTCCATTACGTTCATCTTCATCCCGATGGTCGCCACCAAGAAGTAAATGAATACGCCTCCGATCTTGGAGGCACCGGCTCCTTCGTAGTTCTTAAGTTTCGTGAAACTAGCTGCCAGCCCAAAGGTTGTCGCCAATACGATGAGCCAAAAGAACTTAGAGTCCAAACTGAATTTCTTGAGACTGGGGACGTGCTCAGCAATGTAGGGTGCGATGTAATCGGCGATTAAATGTGATGCCCCGGTCGCCACGAACGCGATTCCCAACACGATGAAGAGGTCGGTCATGCTTGGTATACGGGTAATGCGTTGACTGAATTCGTGCATCTTGTTTTTGAGGTTTTCGACGCTGGAGGCGTTAGCCTTGAAGAAGCGATCAATGGCATCTGATTTACCGACGCCAAACAACAAGAACGCCATCCAGACTTCCGCTACGATTACGTCAACGGTAATCATGACGGAGTAGAGCTTAGACGAAGGTTGAAAGACCTCAAACATGGCCGCCTGATTCGCTCCCCCGCCAATCCAACTCCCTGCGATGGTGGTCATTCCGCGCCAAACGGCTTCTGGTCCGGCACCGCCCACAACATCCGGTGCGATGAAGGAAAAGGCAAGAATGGCAAGCGGACCGCCGATCACGACGCCCAGTGTTCCAGTGATGAACATCACCAAGGCTTTTGGTCCCAACTTGATTAATTCGGGAATGCTGATGCTCAGCGTGAGGAGTACCAAACTCGCCGGCAAAAAGTAACGAGACGCAGCGAAGTAAAGCATCGATTCGCGCTTGAATGAACCTAGGTCATCTATGTCCAATCCTAGCGCAGTTATTCCGGCTTCCAAGTCCTTTGCATTCCAGTCAGCTGGAAGCGCATGCCCTAAAGCAGTGAGGTGGTCAGCCAGTGAAGAGAGATCGTACCAACTCGGAGCAATGATTCCCAAAGAAGTGAATACGCTCGGTAAAAAGTAGCAAAGCAGCAAAGCGGGAATGTAGGTATAGAACTTCCCCCAGATCCCTTCTTTGATCGAATTCGTGTAGAAAATAACGCCCAATAACCCAAGGAGAATCCCCAGAACGGAAGCGTCGTTTGTAATCAGCGGCTCGTGAATGTGCATAGGGCCGCAATATTAGGGAATAGTTGATTAGCTGTTGAGAATGACAATTTTAACCTCAACCTCAACTTCAATGAGCTATTGAGCTGATGTGCTAATGGACAACGCTATGCGGGAATGCCTTCTAAGTTATTCACACCCCACTGCTCTAGCTCCTCAGCGCTCCACAGGCCTGGGAAGAAGATGCGTTTCTGGTACTTCGGATGCATGTACTTCTGCCATTCGCTACCGCCGGTCGCTTCGGCTTTGGTTTCTCCACTGTTGAGGTACTTCGCGGCAGCATTGTAGTGGGCCATGACCCATTTTACATTTACCGTATGATCGTAATGCCGCATGGCCTTGATCAATGCGGGGTCGTTTTGCGCGGATGCAGGAAGCTCTTGAAAGCGCGTCCAAAGATTGCGTGTGTTGTACCGCTGCATGAACACGATAAAATCATCCAAATAACGATCTTCAAAGAGTTGAATCAGCGTTGACTTCTTTCCAGTTTTATGGTCTTTTCCAGCGGCTTGCCAATAGAGGTGGTCATATGCGTGCTTGAAAGGAGTGTCTCGATCGATGGTAGCCCGAAAACGGATGTCGATCAAGTTGATCAATTCTGTAGATGCGAATTCAATCATGCGGTACTGTGCGCTTTGAAATCCACTTGCCGGAGTAAGGGTGTCTCTGAACTTCATGTATTGAGCCACTTCCATGCCGTCGCCCATGACGTCGAAGGAAGAACTGAGCATATCGAAGTAGCGACTGATTCGTCCGAGGCGTTCTGCAAAGAATGCAGGGGTGAGGGTCTTGCATTCAGCCACCTGATCAATTTCCCACAGGATCATCTTGAACAGGAGTTCATTCACTTGGTGGTACATGATGAACACCATTTCGTCGGGTTGGTTGGTGCGCTTGATCTGCAAATTCAGCAGCGCGTCGGTCTGAATATAGTCCCAGTAAGTGATAGGTGTCGCTTGCAGCAGACCGCTTAAATGAGTGTCGAGGTTTTGTCCGATTCCATCGAATTTATCTTCGAGTTGTTTCAGAAGTTCAGCGCGCTTTTCGGTCATGGTGATTCGTTTGTGGCGGCAAAGGTGCTCCTTCCACTTGGTAATAACAATGATGGAAGTCATTCAAATTGCAACCTGGGAATTGCTTTCGGGAGCGTAAAAAATATATTCGCGGCCTGATAAGCCAATCAATGAGAAATCTACTGACCCTACTTGGAGCGCTCCCAATACTGGTAAATGCCCAAGACACCAACCTCCTGAATACATTCACGATTTCGGATAACCGAATAGAAACCAATGTTTTGGCTTCTGGTCGAAATGTGCAAGTCATGACCAGACAAGAGATCCAAGCCTTGCCGGTGCAATCGACCCAAGACCTGCTCCAATACATCAGCGGGGTCGATCTACGACAACGCGGAGCCTGGGGAGCACAGGCAGACGTCAGTTTGCGAGGCGGAACCTTTGATCAGACGCTTATCCTCGTCAATGGCATCAAGATGAACGATCCGCAAACGGGTCACCACAGCATGAACCTAGGCATTGACCTAGGAGCGATCCAACGCATAGAGGTAATCAAAGGTCCCGCCGCGGCACGCTATGGATTGAATGCTTTTAGTGGGGTGATCAACATCATTACGTCACCAGAAGCAGAAAATGCGGTGATGGCCGGCTTGAGCATCGCAAGAAGCGTGGATGTGGATTTTCCCGAAGAAAATTGGACGGGTTATCAAGTTTCTGGTTCAGCCCATTTGGGGACCGAAGCCTCGCGCCACTTGGTAAGCGTACAGTCTACTCAAAGCAATGGCTATCGACCCAACACCGATTTAGATCGCACCTCCCTTTCGTACCTATCGTCCACCGAAACGCCAATTGGAACGCTCAAGGCAATGGGGAGCGTCCTAAGGAATCAATTTGGAGCGAGTGGGTATTACGCATTTCCCATCGATTCGTCCAGTGAGGAGGGCGTAGACACCTACATGGGAGCGCTGATCTATGAGCAGCAATTCGGAAGTGTTGGATTGAAAGGAAAGCTGTACAGTCGTAAAAATTTCGATACCTATACACTGTTTCGCCGTGCTCCGGAGATCTATCAAAACAAGCACCGAACGGATGTGGAAGGCGCCGAAGTGCATGCCTCGATACCCAGTAAGTTGGGAATGAGCGGGGTTGGATTGGAATACAGAAGAGAAGCCATCAGCAGTACCAACCTTGGAAGATGGTTGAGGGAGTATGCTGGACTATTCGCCGAGCATCGAGTAAGTCTGTTCAATGCACGACTGGCCGTGCAGGGAGGCGCTTATCTGAACTACTTGAAAGACGATGGACTCCAATTTCTTCCTTCTGCTTCGCTGACCTATCAGCTCTTTCCCGGCGCAAACCTCTTCGCCAATGTAGGGCGGTCCTTTCGCATGCCTACGTTTACAGACCTCTACTACGTAGGGCCTACCAATCTCGGAAATGAGGACTTGAAACCCGAACAAAGCGTGCAATACGAAGCAGGGGCTAAGTACGGTAAGGATGGCCATCTGATCCAAGCCAGTGCCTTTTACCAAGAATCATCAGATCTGATCGATTGGGTGCGCGCGGATGAGCTCGCACCATGGGTGCCAATGAACCAAGAAGCGGTCTCCACCCAAGGAGTGGAATTGAGCTACTCCTTGACCCAACGGTTGGAGGTGGTCGAAGATCTCTTGCACGTAAACATGCTTCGCATTGGCTATACCTGGCTAAACATGCAACGATTGCAGGATGAAACCGTTCTCTCTCGCTATGCCTTCAATCAGTTGCGCCATCAGTTCGTAGCACAGGCGTCGCTCACCTTCAAGGAGCATTGGGCCTTCATTCCAGCCATCCGCTTTAATGATCGAGTGGCTTACCAGGACTATACCTTAATCGATGCGCGCATTCAGTTCACGCAAGAGCGCTTTAAGGTGTGGATAGACGGAAGCAACTTGCTGGATACCGAATACACCGAAGCCGCGAATGCCCCCATGCCAGGCAGGTGGTTGAGATTAGGGGTTGAGGTACAACTCCATTGAAATACTCCCAGCATTTCTTGATTTCCTGCTTTTTGGGCAGTCATTTTCGGACGGGCAAGACAATTTGACCTTGGCATTGAGCTAACCACGCCAAAATGGCTTGAAATCAAGGAGGTAGCCCCCTTGGTTCGTACTTTGTTCACTCCTCCAGGTCAGCGTTCGACTCTCTATCGATAGGAGTACCTGGCGGTTGAAGGCCGACTGCTGACTTAACAACATTAAAACGGATTAAAATGAATTTCAACAAGTTTACCATCAAGGCTCAGGAGGCGGTTCAGCAAGCCCAACAACTCGCCATGGGAAAGGGACAACAGAGCATCGAGCCGGCTCACCTCCTCAAAGGCATATTCGATGTGGACGAGCAAGTAACTCCCTATTTATTCAAGAAGCTCGGCGTCAATCAAAGCGCCGTAGAGCAAGCCTTAGGCCGCATGGTAGATGCCCTACCCAAGGTGGAGGGTGGAGACCATTACCTCGGAAAGAAGGCTGCTCAAGCCTTGGCAAAAGCCCAAGAGCGCGTCAAGGATTTTGGCGATGAATTCGTCTCCATAGAACACATGCTGCTAGGATTACTCGACGTGAATGATCAGGTAAGTTCCATGCTCAAAGACAGTGGAATACAAGCCGGAGAATTGAAAAAGGCAATAGAGGAACTGCGCAAGGGGGCAAAGGTGACTTCTCAAACGGCGGAGGATACGTACAATGCCCTCGGTAAGTACGCCATTCACCTCAACGAGCAAGCGCGCAATGGAAAACTCGATCCGGTCATTGGCCGCGATGAGGAGATCCGTAGGGTGCTGCAGATCCTTTCTCGAAGGACGAAGAACAATCCCATCCTGATCGGTGAACCCGGCGTAGGAAAGACCGCCATAGCAGAAGGGTTAGCGCACCGTATTGTGAATGGTGACGTGCCGGAGAACCTAAAAGACAAAGAATTGTACAGCCTCGACATGGGCGCATTGATCGCAGGAGCGAAGTACAAAGGAGAATTCGAAGAACGACTCAAGTCTGTGGTCAAAGAAGTCACCAACAGCGATGGTCACATCGTCTTGTTCATCGATGAGATCCACACCCTTGTAGGTGCCGGAAAGAGCGATGGAGCGATGGACGCAGCGAATATTTTGAAGCCTGCTTTAGCACGAGGTGAACTGCGGGCGATTGGAGCAACTACCTTGAATGAGTACCAGAAGTACTTCGAGAAAGACAAGGCCTTGGAGCGAAGATTCCAAACGGTTTTGGTGGATGAACCTGCGGAGGAAGATGCCATCAGTATTTTGAGGGGATTAAAAGAGCGGTACGAAACCCACCACAAGGTGCGCATCAAGGACGAAGCGATCATTGGAGCCGTGCAGCTGAGTCAACGCTACATCACCGATCGGTTCTTGCCGGATAAGGCCATTGACCTGATCGACGAAGCTGCCGCCAAGCTGCGCTTGCAGATCAACAGCATGCCGGTGGAACTGGATGAAGTACAACGGAAATTGCGCCAGCTCGAAATCGAGCGCGAAGCCATCAAACGGGAAAATGACAAGAAGAAATTGGACGACTTGAACCGACAGATAGCCGACCTCAAGGAGCGACGAGACGGACTGAACGCTAAATGGGAAACCGAAAAGGTGGTAGTTGAAGGCATCCAAACCCAAAAGACCATGATCGAAGACCTGAAGCTCGAAGCCGAACAGGCCGAGCGTGTCGGAGACCTAGGTAAAGTTGCGGAGATACGCTATGGTAAAGTGACAGAAGCCGAGGCACGTCTGAAAGAATTTGAGGTCCAATGGGCCGAGATGGAATCTTCAGGCTCACGCATGATCAAGGAAGAAGTAGATGCAGAAGACATTGCGGAAGTCGTCGCGAAATGGACCGGTATTCCCGTAAGTAAAATGCTGCAGAGTGATGCAGAAAAACTACTTCATCTCGAAGCAGAATTGCATAAGCGCGTAGTCAGTCAGGAGGAAGCCATTGAAGCCGTAGCCGACGCTGTGCGGCGCAGTAGAAGTGGATTGCAGGACATGCATCGCCCGATCGGGTCCTTCATTTTTTTGGGAACCACTGGAGTAGGTAAAACAGAGTTGGCAAAAGCGTTGGCTGAATACCTGTTCGACAACGAGAACGCTTTGACCCGCATCGACATGAGCGAGTATCAAGAGCGCCACGCGGTGAGTCGTTTGGTGGGAGCGCCTCCCGGATATGTAGGGTACGATGAAGGTGGTCAACTCACCGAAGCGGTCCGCAGAAAGCCATATTCTGTCATCTTGTTGGATGAGATAGAGAAAGCGCATCCTGACGTATTCAATATTCTTTTGCAAGTCTTAGACGATGGACGCTTGACAGACAACAAGGGACGTGTGGCGAACTTTAAGAACACCATCATCATCATGACCTCAAACCTTGGTTCAGATATCATTATGCGGAATTTTGATGGAGTCACCGAAGCTGAGCTGGACATCACCCTGGCAAAAACAGAGATGGAAATGATGGAGATGCTGCGTCATACGATGAAGCCAGAGTTTCTAAACCGAATCGATGAAACCATCCTATTCAAACCACTGAACAAAGGCGATGTCCGTGCGATCGTGGAGATCCAGCTTCGTCATTTGGTTGAACACTTAAAAGAACAGGACATTCGGCTTACTGCGACAAAAGAAGCGATTATGCACCTGAGTGAATCCGGATTTGATCCACAGTTTGGTGCTCGCCCGATCAAGCGATTGATTCAAAAGCGGGTATTGAACGAGTTGAGCAAGCAGATTTTGGCTGGAAAGGTATCGCGGGGGCAAGACCTCGTGCTGGATGTCTTTGATGGTGAGTTTGCTTTTCGTAAGCCGATTAAAGAAGAGGAGAAGGTAAGTTGATCGACAACATTGTCTCAACCATAGAAGGGCGCTTCGGCGCCCTTTTTTTATGTTTCTGACGATGCGCTGGGAAATTGGTGGCTGATCGTACCGATACAAATGATAAGTTTGGTTGAAAGGAAACCAAACAACCTAAGGCATGATCAAAGCGATCGTAGTAGATGATGAGGTGAAGAACCGGGAGGGTTTGTCGAAAATGATCAGTCAGTTTTGCCATGATGTGGATGCAGTAGGCGAAGCGGAAAGCGTGGACGCCGCGATCGAGCTGATTGATGAACACAATCCTGAATTGGTATTTCTAGACATCGAAATGCCGGAGAAGAACGGCTTTGCCTTGCTCGAGCATTATGATGAGCCCGAGTTTCAAGTGATTTTCACCACTGCACATGCTGAGTACGCAATCAAAGCCATCAAGTTGGCGGCATTGGACTACCTGCTCAAGCCCGTCAACCTAAACGAACTGAAGGTGGCAGTGGAAAAAGCCATCCGCGAGGCTGCCAATAACGACCAAGACGAGCGCCTTTCCATCCTGAAAGAAAGCCGTGGACAAGGAGATTTTAAATTTCAACGCATCGCACTGCCAACTTCAGAGGGGGTAGAGTTTTATACGATCTCAGACATTCTGCGCTGTGAAGCGGATCGTGCATACTGCCGATTCCATATGTCGAATAAACAGGCAATCATAGTTTCAAAACCCTTGTCAGACTTTGAAGACATGCTGCAAGAGTGCAACTTCATGCGCATACATAAATCCAACATGGTGAACATGAGCCATGTAAGAAAATACGTGAAAGGACGAGGAGGATACGTCGTGCTAACAGATGGAAGTCATGTAGATGTGTCTGTTCGCCGCAAGGATGAAGTAATGAAAGCCCTTGGAATCAATTGACCCTGCGCACCGTGGATGAGATTGAAGGATTGAGCGTTTTGATTTTAGAGGACAGTGAAGGTGACTTCCTGATCCTCAAGCAAATGTTGATCGAGAACGGATTCAACACCAAGCACATTCGCTGGGTAAGGAGCATCGCTGAACTCAGTTACAACCAAGAAGCTTTCGTGCTCTGTGATCTCAATGTGGAAGACTCCCAAGGTATTACCACGCTTCAAGGAGTGATGAGGTTGGTTCCAAAGCTTGGCACGTCGGTGATCGCCTTTACAGGTGAAGACGACGAAGGCATAGCACAAGAGGCCATCCACCTGGGGGTTCAAGATTACCTGATCAAAGGTTCGTTCAGTAAGGCGTTTCTGAGAAAGACGTTGTTGTTTGCCCACGAAAGAACGAAGCTGCTTCAAGACCTTTATCACCAAGAAGGAAAAACCAAGGCGGCCGAGCACAACCTCAAGGAAGAGGCCATGCGCGGAAAGCGTTTTCAGCTTCAGTTATTGAGTTCACAGCTCAACCCGCATTTCATTTTCAATGCGATGTCTTCCATTCAGCATTCCGTGCTGCTCAATAATGTTGAAGATACCCTGGCCTTCATTAGTAAGTTTTCAAGTTTGATGCGTCAGGTACTTGAGAACTCGAGAAAAGAGTTGATTACCTGGAGCGATGAGGAACTCTTTTTAACCACCTACCTCGACATTGAACGCTTCCGTTTTGAGAATTCATTTGATTATCGCTTTGATATAGAGGAGGGGCTTGATGCTGAATCGCTGCACATTCCTCCCATGATGATCCAGCCTTATTTGGAGAACACGGTTGTGCATGGTCTGGGCAATCTCAAAGGACGTCAAGGTGAAGTAGTCATTTCTTTGCGACACGAGAATGGACACGTTGTAGTGACCATCATGGACAATGGAGTAGGCAGGGGGAAAGCCATTGCCTTGAGGAGTTTGCGCGTTGGGTCACATGTGTCAAGGGCCATGCATATCAATGAACAGCGCGTTTCTCTCTTAAACGCTGTCTATCAAACGGATCTTTTCAAGGTGGAGGTTACTGACTTGATGCAGGATGGAAAGCCATCGGGTACCCGGGTCGATCTCATCATCCCCATTTCTATTTTATCCTGACCGTCCGATAGGAAGAGTTATGCGCACGTTAGGAAGACGGTGGTTTGGCCACTGATTCTATTAGTCTAAGCTTGTCTTGGGTTTTATTAGAAGTCTTCGGACTGAGGAATAGGTATAGTTCTTTACACTTTTAGGGTTAGTTGTTATTGGACACTGAATGAAGGCCGCATCGCAAGATATTAAGCACTCCTTTCGAGGAAGTGGATAGGCTAATCGCAAATGCATTTTGTGATTAATTCGGGTTCAATCAACCTTTAGTCGGAAAGGGCACCATTGGTGCCCTTTTTTTATGCCCTAAATGTGCGGTGTTCTAGTCGTCGTGATCCTCGTGGTCGGCCTGGGCTTCGGCAGACGGAGCATCACCGGATCGAAGTTCGCTGTGCACGATCTTACCACCGTGCAAGGCCAAAGGAATAAGGGTAGCAAAAGCAATAGCTGTAACTACCAACGTGGCGAGTCGCGTAATTCGTGTCAAATGCTTCGCGTAGAAGTAGGAGACCAATGACATCAGCGCCAAAATTCCACTCACGATCATCATCCAAAGCGAAAGCTCTGCGTGTTCTTCATGCTCTTCCAGTTGGAATTCAGAAATACCTTGGATCTTTTCAATCACGTGCTCCGCTTCTTCACCTGAGAAATAGGCCGGAAGCGTAAATACCGCCGACAATAAGATCGTGGCCATGGCAATGATCTCAACCGTTCGGTTTTTCATGAGCATGCCGATCAACAATAGTAGGATGCCAAAAAGCGATCCCAAGATGGGGATGTGGTTGGTGAGCAGGTGAATGTGCGTAGCGTCCATGGTGGTCTATTTTTATGCAAACGAAGTTCAGTGAAAGTCCGCTGCTGAACAAGAAAAATCGTGCTAATTAAGCTTTCATTGCCTTGGAGGTGCTGTACTTCCACAAGGCGAGGATCAATCCGAAAACAACGACCTGCCCCAACAGCGTTTCATATGTAGGGTAAAGCCCTAACAAACTTATTCTCAGGTTGATCGGAAAAGAATGAATGTTGAGATATCCTCCTTCTTGAATAGCGTGGATTCCTTCGCCAGCCAAAACGAATGCCAGCGCCAATACCACGATAGAGGAATACAAGAACACTTTCGAAATGGGAAGACGTTTGAACCACTTTAGCATTGCCCAGGCGATGAAGAAGAGCAGAATTGCCGAGGTAAGGGTGCCGATGAATACACCTATACTGCTGCTCTCTCGTCCGTCCACGGTCAAGGATGAAAGAAAGAGTACCGACTCAAATGCCTCTCTAAAGACCACGATGAACGAAAAAGAAGCGAGTCCGATCATGTTGTTCTTGGTGATCAATCCTTTGACCTTGGTTTCGACAAACACCTTCCACCTATCTGCATTGGTTTTGCCGTGCATCCAGAAACCGAGGTAGAGAAGGACGATTACCGCGAAGAGTGCAATCAGTCCTTCCATCAGTTCACGGCTTTGGGCATCCCATTGCATCAACGACCCAGCAAAGAACCAACCCACTACACCAAAAAGCACGGCGGTTAGCCATCCACCATGCACCCAGCGCACTGCTGTCTTCGCACCCATGGATTGCAGAATACCGAGGATTGCGAGGATAACAAAAAAGGCCTCGAGCCCTTCTCTGATCAAGATGGAGAGGGTGATAACAGCCGTCATCCACATGCTGCGCTCCGTGGAGCCAAGCAATGCTTCCGCCTCATCGATGGCGGAATAAGCCACTTCAAAGTTTGTTTGAATTTCTTGTGGGCTTCCTGTCTTGATCGATTCGCGCAGTCCCATCATGGATGTTTCTAGTCGCTCGAAAAGATTGTTGTCTGACGCCTTGATCTTTGGCTCTGATGGTTCTACGCCTTGCAGGTAGGCTTTCAGTGCAAAAGCCACCGCCTCACTTTTTGCTCCGGCAATAGAAGCGGATTCCGCCTGATGGAGTAGTAGACGCGCTATCTCCATAGGCCCGCCGATGGTCGAATTTTTTTGCTTTC
>Ga0055584_100006892_pt1 | contig 11141 bp, 10 predicted proteins | sample OSDHelmetaG_FD_58716 | JGI IMG/M metagenome (GOLD analysis project Ga0055584, IMG submission 58716) | Pelagic marine sediment microbial communities from the LTER site Helgoland, North Sea, for post-phytoplankton bloom and carbon turnover... | ecosystem: Environmental > Aquatic > Marine >...
CCCAGCGTAATGGGCAGATCATAGCCGTAGGCCGCATCGGCTATTTGCAGCGCGCAGCTAATACCGCCCATGCCGTAGCTGACCTGAACCACATCGACCGCACGGTGGTGGAAATAGGGTAGGAAATCACCCAAGGTATCGAGATTTTCCCCCGCGCAGACCGCGGTCTTAACGCCGTCCTTTACCCGCCGCAAACCGAGAAAATCCCAGCGCCGCGCCGGTTCTTCAATCCAGGCGATATCGTATTGCTCCTCCATCTCACGCACTTTGCGAATGGCCTGTTTGGGCGACCAATATTCGTTGGCATCAATGAGCAGCATCGGCCGCGCCTTGGCACCGCCGAGCGCCTCTTGCATCAGGCCAATTCGACGCAGGTCGGCGTCCTGGTCTAGGCCGACTTTTAGCTTGCCGCCGCGCAGACCAAACTCCGCGTGCATACGCGTATACCAAGCACTCATATCGCCGTCCGTCATCGGCAGCTCGATGCCGCTGGCATAGCTGTGCACCTTCTGTTTTGATCCACCCAGCGTCTTCCACAGCGGCTCGTCGTTGGCCTTGGCCTTGAGATCCCATATCGCCACATCGAGCACGGCGATTGCATCGTTAACCAGGCCGTCGTGGCCGCCTTTGAAGTGCTTGTCGATCATGCGCTGAAACAAAGCTTGGGCACTGCGCGGGTCCTGACCGACGAGTACAGCCTGCACTAAGGATTCGATCTGCGGCCGCACGCCACCACCACCAATGCCGATGCCCGTCAGACCTGCATCCGTTTCTAATTCGACCAAACAATTACTGCCGCGCACACGACCAGCCGGCGAGTTCGCATCGCCCATGCGCCGATCTAGCCCAAAGGCATAGAGCGTCGTTTTCACTCCCGTTATTTTCATCTCAGCCCGTTTTCATAGGTTAAATTGCCCTGTTCGGTTCGTCGTAATATCTATTGATGCCCGGCACATCGCCCATGCCGTGCCACGGCCCGCGAAAGAGCGTCTGACGCTTGGGCGGCATGGCCGCAATGACCTCGGCAGGCGGGCAGCCCTTGCCCCACTTAGAGTTGACCGTATCGTAACAGGTAAACAAGCTTAAGCGATCGCGTTTCTCGTTGCTCCAGCGCTGGCCCGAATGACAGATCGCCTCGGTAAATAGGACGACCGAACCAGCCGGACAGGCATAGGTCTCCCAGAGTGGGCTATCGCGCTCGCTCCATTCTGGCGGGCGTTCAAAAGCCGCTTTGTGAGAGCCGGAGAGAAAGAGCGTGCCGCCATCGCCTTCTGCCACCTCGTTGAGTTCCCACACCACGCGCGTCAGCCCGGAGTGAATGCGCCCGGGCTGCATCTGGTAGATATGCGAGTTGCCCCTAAAATTGAAGTATCCGCCGCCGCCGTGCGGGTTATAATTGTCGTGCCCCGCCTGGCGATGGCTCGTATAGGTGTGGTCATAAGTAAAACCATAGCAGTCTTCTGTGGCCAATGCCTGGCACGAGAGAATCTCGTTGAGCACACCGACGACGACCGGATGGTCCAGCAGGATCTGCGATGGACCGCCGTGATTGTCGCGTTCATGAGCGGGTAGCGACTCGCGTTCGTAGAGAAATTTCATCTGGTGCTCGCGCACCATCGCGAGTTGGTCCTCGCTGAGCAAAGCCGGCAGACAGATCCAGCCCTTTACATCAAAGAGGTATTTTTGCGCCTCGGTCATCTCCACGACGGGCAGGCCGTCGGCATTGGTCGAGGGCATGAGTTGCGCACACATGCGAATCTCCTTTTCTATGAGCACATAGCTTGTCAAATAGCCCGGGTGCTGTCAACGTCATTTTGTCGTATGTTGTTTTTTATTTTCCGCGCTATTTTAAAACGCGATTACGAGCACTACATAGACTATCCACCCTGGAGATCGAATGGACCGCAGCGCCGTTAGGGCTCATTTACATGGCCCGATATCTTCAATAAGGACTCCCTTTACCCAGAGCGGGCAAGTCGATCACGACGCCTTGCATCACCAGGTACAAACGCTTATCGAGCACGGCAGTCGCACGGCCTTGTTAACGGCCGGCGACAGCCACCTGCTCTCCTTGGTAGATGCAGAGCTAGTCGCCGTCACGCGCACCGTCTGTAGCGCCGCCGAGGGCAAGGCTATGATCGTCGTAGCCGACCGCGGCCATACTACACCCCACGCCGTAGAATTTGCTCGCTTTGCGCACGGTGCCGGTGCCGATGTCGTTATGACCCTGCCCCCCCATTGGTCAGCCGGTAGTACACCCGAAAGCCTAGCGGCCCATTACGCGGCCGTGGCGGTGGAATTACCGACTATGATCGTAACCAATATTTTCGCACAAAGAAGCACCCCCTTTGCGTTAGAGACGATAGAACGCACGCTCGACGACGAACGCATCGTGGCGATCAAAGACGATCTATGCGGCGATTTTGCGCGCCGTTTATGCCTGCTCGCCCACGATCAGCTGGCCATTTTTGCCGGCGGGCGCAAAGAAAACCACCTCAATATGTGGCCCTACGGCTGCGAAGGCTATATGTCCACATTTCAAGCTTTTCGCCCGGATTTGGCGCGAGAATATTGGCAGGCCGTTGAAAGAAAAGACTTGCATGCCATGCGCACACTAGTGCATAGGGAAATGGATTTTTTTGATTATATAGCGCAGTGTCCGGGGGGGTGGAACGCCGGTATGCATGGCCTATTGGAACTAGCGGGTCTCGGGGGGCGCTGGCGGCGCGCCCCAAACTACAGCTTAGGCGACAAAGAGTTAGAGGCGTTGGCCAGTTTTCTCGGCGAAAAAGGGCTTAGTCCCGCCAATTAAAAACTACGTTGAGCATATTCTTTTCGCGGCGATAGGCCATCTCATAGGCATCGACCATATGGCTATAATGCATGCGGTGGCTGACCAAGCGCTTCGGCTCCAACTTGCCATCCGCCATTAGATCGAGCACCTGCGCACAGAGCCTCTCGCCACTAAAGCGGTCTTCCGCGCCGGGATAGAGGTCACCCGTTCGCCCACTTATGGCTATCAGCGTAAGCCCCTTAGCGTAAAACCAGCCCATATCGAGCGGGTTAAAGGCGAGTGGCTCCTCTCCGCGTCCCGGCAGACTGACGATGGACACGCGCCCGTTGGGGCGGACCATCTCCATTGCCGTGCGATAGGCGGGCCAGGGGTTGGCCGTGAGGATCACGAGATCTACGCCGTGTCCGCGACTAAAGTCGTGCAGTTTCTCTTCTACATTCTCGTCGTCGGACATGAGCGCACTGTGCGCACCCATTTGCTTAGCCATGTCCAAACGCAACTCGCTATTTCCTATGCCAACGACGCGGGCGCCAAAAAGTGCCCCCAGCGCCACGGCCCCCATGCCCAGTACACCTAAACCCACGACCGCCACCGTCTCACCGGGCACGAAGTGCGCCTTGTGATAACACAGTGCACTCAGGGCGTATAAATGGGCAAAAACAGCATCTTCGGCGTCGATGCCGTCGGGCACTTTGACGATGCATTCATCTTCGCGCGCGATATATTCAGACTGGTGTGGGTAGCGCGATACGACGCGGTCGCCGATGGCAAAGCGCGTCACGGATGCGCCCACTTTTTTGACGATGCCGAGATTACTGTCGCCCACCCAACGCGGAAAATCGGGGGCCCCCGGCACCTGTTCAGCGCCTTCGTAGTTGCCGCGATCCGTGCCAATTTTAAACCCCGTTACCTGCGTCTCGACCCAGATCTGGTCGTCTTCTAACTGCGATGCATCAAAATCCCAGTCTTCTATGCGCAGGTCGCGTGCTGCGTGCAGCATGGCTATTTTCACGAATAGCTCCCAATATAGTAAATCGACTGCACGCTTCTCATGCAGTCGCAACGGTCCTCTTTATTATAAGTGCGCGCGTATGAAAGCGGCCACTTCTCGGCCCAAGATCTGGCTACCCTCTTCTACAAAGTGCACGCCATCAGCCTTCAACAAGTCGGCCTTGCCGCTTTTTCCTACAACCGAATACAGGTCATCGACATCGACACCCAGCTCCCAACATAGGGCCACAGCCGCAGCATTATACGCATCGACATCGGCCTCAAAACGATCGAAATCCTTGTTTTCATGGTGCAGTTTTTCATCGACTGGCGTCGTGGTAGCCCAAAAGACTTTCGCCTCCGACTCAGTCGCTAAACGCGTGAGTATCTGGCGCACATTTTGCGCATACTCCTCTACGGGCACCTGAAACTGCCCGCGTGCAAAGTCTCTCTTTACATCGTGCAAACCACAGTTGACATGCACGATATGCGGTCGGCGCGCGAAAATCCACTCGTCGAGGTGGAGCAACACGTTGCGGCTATCGCCACCGTTGACTTCGGGCGCCCAAATTTCGGCAGCTCCGTCCAACTCGCTTTGAACAGTCGCCTGGTAGGCCATGCGGATTGAGTCGCCAATTAGGACGACGAGGGGCTTTGTATCGCTGTGCATAATATCCAAGTTTAAAAGAGTTATACGATATATTCTTCTACGACTTCTCGCGTCCAGTCGAGCCCCTGCCATTCGTCGCCAGCGCTGGAAAAAATGAGCGAGTAGGGACCCGCAAAATTAGCCGAACGCGCCAGCGCTAAGCAGCGCGTAAAATCATCGCGATCAATCTGCCCTTGGGTGGGAAAGTCCGCTTTGGCATGCACCGAGGTCGCATAGGGCAAAATAGACGCCAGCTCATCGTATTTCACAGGGCCTTTGAAGTTGCCAAAATCGGCGCAGAGCCCGACTTCGCCCTCGCATAGATCCAGAATAGCCCCCAGCCCAGCGGCGTGACAGCCCAAGGTGCGAAAGTTTTCCGTTATGACCTGGACACCGAGATCGCGCCCCGTCGCAGCCAGCGCACGCAGGTTTTCTGCGCTCGTGCGCACGGCCTCATCATCCCGCATGCTTCCACTACTTCCCGGCTGGGCATCGCCGGCAATTACGCGCGCACAGTGGGCACCCAAACGAGACGCCACCGCCAAGAAGTCCCGCACCCAAGCAACTTCTTGGGAGCGTGCCGCTGGATCTGCATTGGTAATATCACCCGCGTCGATTAACACACTGTAGAGATCGACGCCGCACTCGTCTAAGGTTGCGCGCAGCTCGTCGAGATACGCATTGTCCAAACGCGGCAAATGAAAATGACAGACTTCCAGCATGCCAATATCGCGCCGCGCCAATTCGGCCGGCACATCTAAAAGGGCCAAACCGCCGAGATCGCCATGGGCGAGCATGGGCGCTCCCTTTGTATCCGACCAATCATACATCACCTTGCCCAGCGTGCGATGCAGACTCCAACTCGACGTCATAATTCGTTTCATAGCAGTGACCATCCTCAGAGCGTTATCTGTACGACCCACCCAGAAGTGGCATCGCAGTAGAGCAGGTTCGGACCAAAGGCGGATAAGCCGTGCGGCTCAGGATGTTCTGCAGACACCTCTATGCGATCCATCTCGCTGCCATCTTCCGTATTGAGTTTGACGATCACGCGGTCGGCCGTGTGCACCACCCACACGCCGTCTTCTACGCGCACGACACCGTGCGCACGCACATAGGGTAAGTCGATTACTTTCTGCACCGACCAATCGGCGATCCGCATCTTGCTCAGCGTCTGTTCTTTTAACGTGGTAATCCACACATACCCCTCTTCAAAGGCGTCGTACTCCATGCCGTGCACACCACCGCCGCACGGCATCGGCCAGCGATTGCGCGTCGCTCCCGTATCTGGGTCTACCTCAAAAATCTCGCCCTCGCCCTTTTTGGCGTCCGTTGGGCGCGCCGGCCGCCACAGCGTGGCCTCGCAGTTGGCCGCCAGCCACAGCGAATTACCACCGTACGCCATACCGCTGGTATTGGACGATTCGCTGGGAATATCGCGCCGCAGCGGCGTGACGCCGTATACCGATGGCTCAGCTATTTCGATCAGCGCTAGGCGATCCGTAATTTGGTCGGCCACCCACAGTTGGTCGCCGACGACCTGCAGCGCATTGGGCACGCCGTACGGTGCGCGGAAGAGCTTGCGAATTTCCCTGCTCATATCGTTATCCTTTGTCGTTTATAGTTGCTCTTTAAAGCTCATTCGTCCCAAACGAGCACAACGGCCATCGTCTTACCCAGATCTTCGTAGAGCAGATCAAATGCCGTCTTGGCCTCGCTATAGGGGAAGCGATGACTAACCATTTTCTCGGCTTGGACCAGCCCCGCCTCCAACAACTCTAAGGCCTTCTCTGCACCGGCCGGTCGTCGGCTGGCATCGAGATAGCCCCCCACTAAACGCTTGCCTTGGATTTTGGCCGAATCGAGCGGCAGCGGTTCGCTTTCGTACAGCCCCAGCACCTGGATCAACCCACCCCGGCGCACCATGTCCTGCGCATCGGCAAAGGCGGCAGCACCGGCGCGACCACCGACGGCTTCGACGACGACATCGGCGCCTTCTCCATCCGTCAGGCGTTTGATTTCTTCGACCCCGTCTACGGCACTGAGATCAACGACGACATCGGCGCCGAGTTCAGCGGCCAAACGACAGCGCAGGTCCAGCGCATCGACGGCAATGAGCCTTCCCACCCCCAGCGCCTTAGCCACCTGCATACAGCCGCTCCCCACCAGACCCTGTCCCTGAATAACCATCGTATCATCGCCACCGGCGGCCGTCTCTTGCATCCACAGCACCGAGCTCGTTGCCAAGGGCCAGAAGGTTCCCGCTTCGGCAGAAACCGCGGCGGGCAAATGAACAACGGACGGTTGGTGCGCTGGCGCGACCACTTCCATCGCCACATATTCGGCGTGCGGCGCCAAAGCCGCGACCCGATCACCCACGTTAAACCCATCTACTTCGCTGCCCACATCGGCTATGCTACCCGCCAGAGAATAACCCATCATACGCGGGTCAATCGCCTCTTCTCGATCATAGCGCCGCCAAATTTCCGACCCCCGACTAATCAACGAGCGCTCGGCGCGCACGAGCACTTGCGTTGGCGCAAGCACCGGCATATCCACTTCCTCGAGGAAGATGTTTCCCCTTCCTTCAGCTTTGGCTACGCGTTTCATCTGACCTACCTCCGTATCTGCGCACAATATTGCAAAAAAAAAGCATCCCATCAACTCGGATAGGATGCATCGGAACACAAAAAACCCATGGATTCCGTCTGAATAATTGGAGTGGGCAAAAAAAGACCGGGCGCATCCAATGGATGCGCCCGGCAGTACTCCCAGAAACTGCTATCTCGAAAGACAGGATGTTTCTGGCCAGGTGGTCAAACACCCGGAGTTGATCAGGTGATCAGCCTCCCTGCGGTACTTTTACTACTCAATAGACCACCTCCTTTCATAATGCGCGCATCTCGCAACATTTTTGCACCAACCCTGCGCGGCGTTAATTGCAATTGACAAAGCCGGGAACAGCCCATTCGCTTAGCCCTGAGCCTCAGCGTAGCGGTAACAGAGTTTTCAACCCCTGAACCCAACTTGTCTTGAATATACAAGCATAGCTACACCGGGTCAATCACAAAAAATAAAGTTGACATAATTTCAATATATTCAGCACATTACACAAACAATAACATGCTAAAATGCCAAGAGCAGGTCCGAAACTATGTCCAACAAGATCCGCGCTTTTTTTGCCCGTGAAGTAGAAAACCTGCTGCCTGTGCTGCACGAAACCTATCGCCTGATCGGCACGTATCAGAAAGGGCGACAGCTGCACGAGCAAGAGAAACTGCGCGTGCAGCTCGATTTAGTCGGCGAACAACTCGCCTTTTTTAAACCGTATCTCCAAGCACCCAAGCGCCCTTATTTTGACGCCCTGTGCGACTCTTCACTCTCGACTAAAGACCGCATCATCGCCCTCGACACGGCCGTTGGAGCCATGCATATAGAATTTGCTATTCCGCGCGCCTATATGCACCAAGAGAGCAAAGCGCTTCGGCGCGTTTTAGAGCAGAGCCGTATAAGCGACTTAGACGAGATCGCTCCGCCCAGCGACGACGAAAATATAGTAACGGGCCTTGCCGCCTCCCCTGGCATCGGCACGGGCAAGGCATTTCTAGTGCGCCGCCCCAGCGACTACCGCCGCCTGCCCTCTGGCTGCATCGTCGTCGCGCATATGACGCGCCCCGAGATCAGCATGAGCATCGATAAAATTGCCGGTATCGTCACCGATCTCGGCGGCAGCCTCTGTCACGCCGCTATCATCGCGCGCGAGTTTCATATTCCCTGCGTAGTCGGCACCCAAACGGCGACGCAGAAGATTGTCCAACGCACACTCGTCTGCGTCGATGGCGACCGCGGCCAGATCACGAGAGTGCACTGATCAGCGTCGCTCTACCTTGACGGGCCCACCCTTCTTTGCCGACTCCCAAGCGGCCTCCGTCAGCTCGATCACGCGCAGACCACATTCGGGGGGCACCTGCACGGTATCCCGCCCTAGGATGGCATCGACAAAGTTGCGGTCCGGCGTCGTGCCGCCCGGCAGGTTGGATACTTCGTGCACTTCGTTGCCGTTTTGCGTCTTGTAGTGAATTTCACCTTGACGCATATAGACGACCGCCTTCGTCCCCCAGATCGTGATATCCTCCCACATGCCCCCCGTCGGCGAGTTGCCAACGATAGATACATTGCCCATCGCGCCGTTGCGAAAACGCAAACTCAGCGCCGAATTGATATCGACTTCGGACTCAAAGTTTTCCATATAGGCCTGCACTTCTTCGACTTCCAGCCCCGTCATCCACAGCACGATATCGAGCAAATGAGATCCGGAATCGTTGAGCTGTCCACCGCCCGAGAGCGCCAACTGCTGCCGCCACAGCCCCATCGTGCCGCGATACCAAGCTTGGTCTTGCAGCGCGGAAACAAATTGAATTTCCCCTAGATCACCAGCCATTATCTGGTTGCGCACATAGCGGTATTGGGCACCGAGATGGCGCTGATAAGAAACCATCAGCACCTTGCCAGTCTCTTCGGCTTTGGCGATGACCTGATGGGCGTGGTCAACCGTACAGACCATCGGCTTCTCGCTGAGCACGTGCAGCCCCTTGTCCAGCGATGCCATTATCTGTTCGAAATGCAATGTATGGGGTGTAGATATCTGCACCGCATCCATTTCCACCTTATCTAGCATCTCTTTGTAGTCGGTGAAACGAGCTAGCTTCGCTGCATCTGGATAGCGCTCCTGCGCAGCGTCTAAACTGGCTTCGCTGCTATCGCAGAGAGCGACTACCTCGCATTCGTTCATTTCGAGCACGCGGCCGATATGCCCGCGCGCGTTGCCACCACAGCCGATAAATCCCACGCGTATCTGTGCCATTTCATCCCTTTGTATTGTGTTAACAAAGCGGTTTCCTATTCCGCCGCAGCTGAATATATCTCCTCTTTCCAGTGCCCTCAAGGCGAACAGTTGCCGACTCCTAGGCGCGGAGATATCTTAAGGCCCATCTAACCACATTATTCGGCGGCGGAATCCATATGGCTAAAGATAAAAAAGCAGCGATTAATGCATTGGCCGACAAGGGGCTTCACACTCTGCAGACCATGGCCGTGCAGTTCGTCTCCTATATCATAGAAGAGGGCCACAAAGGCAAAGCCCTCGACAAAATCATACGCACGTTCGCACGCCATCAGACCAAATTTGTCGGCGGTCTGCTAGGAGGCGCAGGCGTGGCCGGAGGGGCATGGGCCGCCGTCTCGCTGTGGACGAGTTCGCTCGGGGCGTGGGGCAGTCTAGGCTACGCAATTGGTTGGATCGCCATGCCGGCGTGGATTCCCATTGCCGGCGGTGCCGCTGGCCTTACGGCCGCCGGAGGCGCCATATACAGCGTCTTCAATTTTGCTAAAGGGCGACAGCAAACGCGCCAATTGCGCGCCATAATCGGCTTTAGCAAAATGTTGGCAGGGCGGATGGAAATGGACGAGGAGAAGCTCCTGCGCCGCTTTCTTACGGCCCAAGAGGTCGAGGAAAAGAACATCGATCAACTGCTCTCTACGACTCCCGACGAAGCCGAACACCTAGCCCGTCGCCATTTGGACATCAAGGCTCGACGCGAAGTGGCCCGCTATATTTTCCCGTTAGTCTATCAAAAAGAGGGTATTATAGGTGAGGGGGAACGGCGGCGTTTCCGCCGCGTATGCGCCAGCTTGGACCTAAGCGAAGATGCAGCGCGAGAAATCTCGCAAGCCTATCGCCGGCGGCTCGACGAGCAGTGGACATATATGAACCAACTCGTCGCATTGCTCAACTACTTTGCCGGCCGTCTCGGCTTTGATGGACGCGAAATGGAAGTGGTGCGCGAAGAGCTCAACCAGCTTATGTATTTCGACCCGCGCCGAGCCGCCACGGAGAAACGCATACAGCTACTGGCACAGTTGGGAGAGCTCCCACAACACCTAACCAAGATATTACAGACCCAAACGGCTGAGGCTGCACTGATGGGCGCCTACGCTATGGCGCATACCGCCGCGCCGGAGCAAGACGATTTATCGGCGCTGACAACAGCTTTCGACGACTTGTTAACCAGCGTTAATATCGACAAAAAAGAGCGCAAGAAATTAGAGCTAAGTCGCAAAGAGATCGACCAGCTATACCTGACGACCCGCGAGCAAATACATAAGTTGGTGCAGGAGGAGAACAAAGTAAAAAAAGCATGAGTTAGGGCCCGCAGACCGATGCGCGAGCCCTCATCTCATATCTGAGCGTCAGCGCACTTCCGTCCCTATTGCGATGTCTCCAGCGGGCTCGACCAAGACCAAATTACCCGCGCCATCATCGGCGGCCAAGACCATGCCTTGCGACACGATCCCGCGCAGTTTCGCCGCTTTTAAATTGGCGACTAAGACTACGCGCTTATCGAGCAAGTCTTCTGGTTTGTACCACTGGGCAATACCGCTGACGACCGTGCGCTGTTCGTCGCCTAAGTCCAAGCTCAGCTTGAGTAACTTGTCTGCCTTTTCCACCTTCTCTGCCGCCGTAACACGGGCTACGCGCAGTTTGATCTTAGCAAAATCATCGATGCTAATAGCCCCTGGCTGCTCCTCTTTATTTGCCTCTGTTTTGGCCTTCTTCTTTTGCTGTTTTTTCTCTTTCTTTACCCCGTCGGACTCCACCTTTTCTACCTCTTGTTTGGGAAACAATATCTCGGCCTGCTCCGGCATTTT
>Ga0055584_100006893_pt1 | contig 11141 bp, 8 predicted proteins | sample OSDHelmetaG_FD_58716 | JGI IMG/M metagenome (GOLD analysis project Ga0055584, IMG submission 58716) | Pelagic marine sediment microbial communities from the LTER site Helgoland, North Sea, for post-phytoplankton bloom and carbon turnover... | ecosystem: Environmental > Aquatic > Marine >...
CGGGGACGTCATTCGGGATAGCGTAAACTGGAAAGCGCCGGGTTTCACCCATGCTTCTTCTTCCGCTCCTCCTTAGCTGCGTAGCCCCCCAGGCCGAAGCCCCCTCCGCCCCGGTCCGGCCGCCGGCGATTCCCGACGCCAGCGTGCCCGATCGAGGGACTGCTGGACTCGATGTGGAGCACTATCGGCTTGAGCTCGCGATCGATCCCGAGCGCCGCTTCGTCGAGGGTACAGCCAAGCTGCAACTGCGTTATCAATCCAGTCAGAAGGCGGTCGAGCTGGACTTCCACCACATGTTTGAAGTGGTCGCTGCACGGGTGAACGGCCGGCTTTGTGAGGCAGAACAGACTCCGCACCGCTTGCGCTTGCCAGTTTCGCGCAGCCTGGCGGCTGGCAAGACCCACGAAGTCGAGATCATTTATCGCGGTCTCTTCCCCCAGGAAGAGTGGCAAGGCGACGTCATCGGCATGATTTACGACGATATCAGCCTGGTCGCCTACCTCGAACCTGATGGGGCCCATCACTGGTTTCCCTGCAATGACCACCCGAGCGACAAGGCCAGCTACGAGCTGATCATTGATGCGCCAGATGGCCAGATGGTCGGCGCAATCGGCGCTTTGATTTCGGAAGGCGAGTCGCCGCGCGAAGGCCACCATCGCAGTCATTGGCGCACCGATATCCCTACCTCCAGTTACTTGGTCGCTTTGGGGGTCGGCCCTTGGGTCAAGATCGAACGCAACAGCAGCCGGGTGCCCATCTGGGATTTCTGCGAAGAGCGCGACCGGGAAACCATCCAAACCTCGCTCGCGAGCGTGCCCCACATGATGGATTTCTTTGAAACCCAATTTGGTCCTTATCCCTTCGAAAAATATGGCCACATGCTGACCCGGCACTCAATCGGCGGCATGGAAGACCAGACTTTGACGGTGCTCGGCCGCGAAGAGGCTCTGTCCGGCAACATTGCGCTGCTGTCGCACGAACTCGCGCATCAGTGGTTCGGCAATCTGGTCAGCCCCTACCAATGGCGCGACCTTTGGCTGAACGAAGGCTGGGCAACCTGGGCCGAGCTGCTCTGGTTCGAGCAAGTCGACCCCGAAGCCGCCGTGGCGACCCGCGAATCCTGGCGACGCAGCACCTTCCGCTTGGCCATCCGCGAACACCCGCACACCTTGGCCCAGCCAGATCCGGCCAACCTCTTCGACGGGAACCTGGTCTACAACAAAGGTGGCATGGTCATCGACTTGCTCTCGGGTTATTTGGGCCGCGAAGAGTTCTTGGCCGCATCGCGGGCATACTTGGCAGAGTTCGCCACCGGCAACGCCATGACTGCCGATTTCCAATACTCCCTCGAGAAGTCGACCGGCGAAGACCTTGAGACATTCTTCGCAGCCTGGGTGCGCGGCAATGCGCTGCCCGAACTGAAGTGGGAAATCCTTGAGGTCGAGGGACTGGGCCGCGATCCAGAGGGCAAAGCAGTTGGACCTTGGCGCGTACGTTGCGCGGTAGAGCAAAGCAATGGCCACTTCCCCATGAGCATGGCACTGGAATTGCAGGGAGCCAATCCGAGTCAGCGCCACCAAGTGCAGCTGCGCTTTGAAAACGCCCGCGTCGAGCTGGCCACGGTTCTGCCTTGGCGACCGTTGACCCTTGCGCCCGACCCCGGCAAGCTCACCCCGTGGGTTCCCGCTGAACCACGCGACTGATCCCGGCCCGCCGGCATGCAGACCGAACCTCCCGTCCTCTTGCACGAGATTGAAGCCCAGCGCCTTTCGCTGCGGCTTCTGCTCATTCCCTTCCTGCTCGCGCTCGCGGCCTTCGCCTCGACTTGGGGGGCCGGCTTTGTCTACGACGACATCGAGTTGCTCGAGACCAACCCGGCGATGTCCGAATGGGCAACCATCAACCGCGGCTTCCAAGAGCCGTTCTGGTCACTCGCCCCCTTCCAAGAGAACTACGCCGGCTATTACCGCCCGATCAGCGCGAGCGCCTTCGTCTTTCTGCACAAGATCAGCGGTGGCAAGCCCTGGTCCTTCCACTTCGCCTCGACGCTGGTCCATGCTCTCAGCGCGCTGCTGGTCGTGAGGCTGGCTCTGTCGCTTGGCCTGAAGCGTGGCGCAGCCCTGGTTGCGGGTGTGGTGTTCGCACTTTCCGGAGCGCATGTCGAAGCGGTTGCATGGGCCTCGGCCTTGCCCGACTTGCTGGCGACTTGCTTCTCCTTGATCGCGCTGACCGCCTTCGTGCGCGGCCGCTTGCTCTGGGCCCTTCCCGCACTGCTGCTTGCGATGCTGAGCAAGGAATCGGCCTATGCAACCTGGTTGGTCCTGTTTGGCATCGCGACGCTCGGCTCGCATCAGTTGCCCCTGGTGCGTCGATTGGTTTCGCTGCCCGCTCTGTTTGTGATCGGCGCCATGGTCTATGGGCTACGCGTCATGGCATTCGACGACCCAGCTGCCGGTTTCGACATGCAGTTGACGCACGCCGGTCTCGAACCGATGCACGAACGCGCCCTGTCGCTGTCGCTGATCGCACGCTACCTGGTGTTCCTGATCGTTCCGCTCGGCAGTCGCCCCTTCCGCCCGCTGCGGCTGGACGAGACAGCCGGTGACCTCGCTCCCATCGCGCTGATTGGCGTCGTATTCAGTCTCGTCGCCTTCGGCTATTGGCTATATCGCGGCCGACGTTCGCCCTTGATCTTGGTCGGCTTCTCCTTGCTGTTTGGCGGCCTCGCTCCGGTTCTCAACACCAATACGATTGGCCGTTTCCCTTTTGAAGAGCGGTTCACCTATTTGCCCAGCGCTGGATTCGCCTTGCTGCTCGCTGCTTTGCTCTTCCGACTCGTGCACGGAGGGCGACACAGCAAGAAGGCGCCGGCTCGAGCCGGGGTCGCACTGGCGCTCTGCCTCGCTTGGGCCGCAGTCAATCTTCCGCCGCTGCTCCGGGTCACACCCAAGTGGTCAGACCACGAGGGGTTTTCGCGCTGGGCGACCGAAGTCAGTCCCGAAACCATGACTCCCTGGATCCTGGCCGGCCAGGCCACCTTGCAGCGGGCGCAGGGCTTGCCACAGAACTCGCAAGAGCGAATCATGGTTGCGGAACAGGCCTTTGAGCTGTTTGAACGCTCGCTTGAGGTCAATGTCGACGTGGTTCTGGTCGCGGGGCATGAACGTGAAACCGGAAACGTCGGCTTGGGCGACGCTCTGTTTGTCGCCGGCGATATCAATGTCGCCCAGCAGGTTTACGAAGAAACGCTGAAAGGCTTCCCCTATTCACAAGCGGCTCACCTTGGACTTTCCACGGTGCTGCTGGTCAAGGCCGATGCTGCGAACCAACAATCTGCGCGTCTCCAAGATCCCGAGCAACGGGCATTGGCTCGCGCCGAGATCTTGGAACTCGCGGAGACGGCCCGTGTGCATGCCGACCAAGCGACCCGCGGCAGCCGAGAGCTTGGCGCTTTTCATCACAACCGCAGCGTAGCGAACTACTGGATCGGCATGATCCGCGACAAGCGAGTGCTCGAGACCGCCGAGGTCGACGCGCGCAGATCGATTGAATTGGACCCGAGCAACTATCAGTTTGTTTTGCACCTCGCCGAGGTGCAGTACATTCGCGAGCGAATTCCGCAGATGCTTGCAACACTCGAGGCCTATCTCGAAGCTGCCCCCGACACGCCCCACCGCGAAGAGGTCGAGGCCTCAATCGCGGCCTTGCGTGGGCAAGGCTAGGCTGCTCGGATGGCGGACTCCCCAGCAGCCGGCGACTTTTTGGTCGCAAGCGAGCTCCTGACCGATCCGAACTTTGCTGGCACGGTCATCTTGCTCTGTGAGCACGATGGCGAAGGCTCGCTGGGTTTGGTGCTCAATCGGCCTCTTTCGGTGCAATTGCCGGAGTTGTTGCCGGATGTGGACCTGCTGCAGTGCGATGCCGCCGTGCATTGGGGCGGCCCCGTAAAGTCGGATGCTTTGCACGCTCTGAAAGATGGCCCGCCCGGCCCTGATGCGGCCGAGGTCTATCCAGGCCTCGCCTTCGGTGGCCAACTCGAAGACCTGATCGCTGCGTGGGCGGAAGGCACCGCGGTGCGTTTCTACCTCGGCTATGCCGGTTGGGGGCCACAGCAACTGCTCGACGAGCTAGGCGAGGGCGCTTGGCATGTGATTCGCGCTCAACCGAAGCAGGTTTTCCCCGAACGCCCAGAGGCTCTCTGGGGCAAACTGATGGGCGAGATCGACCCCGCATGGCGCCACTTGAAGCACCAACCGCGCGATCCCGACCTGAACTAGCCGAGGGAAAGCGAAACCGGTCGCCGCTTGGCCTAAAATGGACTCTGCATGAGTGTCGAAGACATCTGCGCGAAAGTGCTGCGCGACGAGCGCATCACCCCGGCCGAGGCCCTGCTGCTGCACGAAGAAGCAGATATGGGCACGCTGGCCTACCTGGCTGATGAAGTACGCTGGCGCAAGCACCCGGAAGGGGTGGTCAGCTACATCATTGATCGCAACCTGAACCCGACCAACGTCTGCGTGACCGATTGCGGCTTCTGTGCGTTCTACGCCAAGCCCAAGGATGAAGTGAAGTCCTACGTGCTCGACCGAGAAACGATCTATCAAAAGATCCAAGAAACGGTCGATGTCGGTGGCGTGCAGATCTTGATGCAAGGCGGCCACCACCCACAGTTGGGCATTGAGTGGTACGTCGAGCTCTTGCAGGACATTAAGCAGCGCTGGCCGAAACTGCACATGCACGCCATGTCGCCGCCGGAAATCGAGCACGTCGCCAAGGTCTCGAAGATCTCGACCCTCGAGGTTTTGCGCCAACTTCAAGCGGCTGGCATGGATTCAATGCCGGGCGGAGGCGCCGAGATCTTGGTTGAATCGGTGCGCGAGATCATCGCTCCGCGAAAAACAGACACCGACACCTGGCTGCGCATCATGGAAGAAGCGCACCAACTGGGCATGCGGACCACCGCAACCATGATGTTTGGCCATGTGGAAACCGTGGCCGATCGCATCGAGCACATGGACCGCCTGCGCCAAGTACAAGACCGCACCGGTGGCTTTACCGCCTTCATCGACTGGACTTTCCAGCCTGGCGGCAACCCACTTGGTGAAAAACTGCTGAAAGAAGGCTGGGCGAAGAAAACTTACGGGGAGTATTTCCGAACTACTGCTGTGGCCCGGATCTTCCTCGATAACTTCGACAACTTGCAAGCGAGCTTTGTAACACAAGGCTCGGAAGCGGCGACCATCGCTTTGCGAGCAGGATGTAACGACTTTGGCTCGGCGATGCTCGAAGAAAACGTGGTCAGCTCGGCAGGCTGCTTCGAGTTGGTCGCTCTCGATGAAATCGAAAATTGCATCACTTCGGCTGGCTTCATTCCTCGGCAACGCAACCAGAGTTACGAGATCATCGACGAGCGTGGACCGGTCGAAACACCCGCGCTCGCGACGCGGTAGCCTCGGCGCATGGCGGAGACGCCCACTCGCCCCGGTCTAGCCGAGCTCATCGACCTAGAATCCGGGCTGCTCGATCTCGAGCAACACCGCGCCAGCGCAGCGGCGGCAGGTCGCGAACTTTGCGAACAACAAGGCCTCCAGCCTGCCGAAGCGCGGCAGCGTGCCGAAACGGATTCGGACTGGCGATGGAGCCTCGCTGCGGCTTGGTTGCGCCGTTTGCGCGCCGGAGGCACGGTTCTTCCCGGCGAGACGGTCGCGGGTGGATTGCGCACGGCAAGCCGACTGCTGCAACTGCTCGGCGTCTTAATTGGTGCCGGCGCGGCATCGGCCACTCTCGCTTACGACGGCACCGCACCGGTCAACCTTTGGAACTTCCTGGGCTTATTCGTGCTCTTGCAAATTCTGCTGTTTGCGGTGCTCCTGATCGGCTTGGGCGCCGGCGCCGCCCGCGGCAAAGCCGTGCTCAGCGCGACCCAACGCGCCCTGCGTAGCTTCGCGCGCGCGCCGCTTACCCGTCGCCTGCTTGGCTTGGCACCCGAATCTTGGCGCGCAAGCTGGTCGAACATTTCGCAACAGCACGACGCGATCGCGAGCCGTCGTCCGCTCTACCGCGACGCCGAACGATGGGTTTTGTTCCGTAGCGCGCAGGCGATCGGTATCGGATTTCATGTCGCCGCCGGCGTCGTCTTCTTGTGGCTGGCTCTTTTTAGCGATCTTGCCTTTGCTTGGTCGACCACTCCAGCCGAGATTGACGCCGGTTGGCTGCATGGTTTGGTGGAAGCCCTGGCTTTGCCTTGGGCCTGGCTGGCGCCGGCTACGGTGCCGGATGCCGCTGAAGTCGCTGCAACGCAGTGGAATCGCCTCGAGAGTCGCTTTGTCGGCACTGATCCCGATGCCGCCGCTGCGGCTTCGGCTGCTTGGTGGAGCTTCTTGCTCTTGGCACAACTCTGCTGGGGCTTGCTACCCCGTCTGCTCGCGTGGCTCTTCGCCGATCGCAAGGCAAAGCGTGCGCTCGCGAACGCTCCCTTGGATCACGCTGGCTTTCATGCATTGTTCGATGCCATGCTCGGCGTCGCGCAAGCTCCCGCGTGGCAAGGTCCGGCGCCGGATTCGGTGCGCGGCGACTTGATCAGCAGCAGCCCCGTTTCGGCAACCGATCCGTCCAGCCCGGAGCAACCGCGCGCCGCCGCCGGATTGATCTGGGGTGGATTCCCAGCGGACACAGCAACTCTCACCGCGAAACTTGCCAGCCGATTCGCCTGGCAACTCGGCAACGTCTTCCTCGCAGGCGACGCCGACGCCGCGCAAACCGAATCGAACTTGAAACAGGCTGCCGCCTCGGCGCGAAGCGCAAGCGGGAATCAAAGCCAAGCCCTACCCCCTGCGTTGGTCTTGTTTGCCGAGGCCGATGCCAGCCCGAATAAGGCTCTGCTGCGCGCGCTCAGCACGCTGCGCGGTGAGCTTGGTTCTGATGCAGCCTTACTCGTCGCGCTCGTCGGCCTCGATGAGGAGCAACAGTTGGAAATTTGGCGCGGCTACCTCGGACGCAACCGTGATCCCTATCTGCGCATCGAGGCGCTCGCATGAGTGTAGCCCCAAGTCTTCCGACCTTGGTCGTCGTGGGCCACGTCAACAAGGGCAAGTCCTCGGTGGTCGCCAGTCTGACTGAAGACGCCACGGTGCCGATCGACCCGACGCCAGGCACGACCGCATGCGCGGCGCACTACGCTCTGATGCACGAAGGTCAGCCGGTGCTTCAAGTCATCGATACGCCTGGCTTTCAAGAAGCCCCGGCCGCTTTGCAGTGGCTGCGCGAACGTGCCCAGAACGCAGGCGAGCGTGCTGCCGCAGTGCGCGCCTTCGTCGAGCACTTCGGCGGCTGCGCCCCGCGCCGCATGGGCGAGCCCGACTTTGAAGACGAGGTCGAGTTGCTGCGGCCACTAGTCAGCGGCGAGGCCGGCGTACTTTACGTCGTCGATGCTTCCCGCCCCTATCGGCCAGTGCACGAAGCCGAGATGGAGATCTTGCGCTGGGCCGGACAACCTGGCATCGCGCTGCTCAACCGGATCGGCGCGGAAGATCACGCCGATTCCTGGAAGCCGGTCCTGACCCAGTTCTTTAACGCGGTCCACGAGTTCGACGCACACCAAGCTGGCTTCGATGCGCGCCTGCGCTTGCTCGAAGTACTCGGAGCGGTGCGCTCGGATTGGCAGCCGGCCGCGCGGCAGGCCATCGAACATTTGCGCAAGCAACGTGCGCAACGCGATGACGCAGCGGTCGGAACCCTGGCCGAAGGCCTGAGCACGATGTTGCGTCATATCGAGCGCGTGTCCTTGCGCGGCGGCAGCGAGGGCGAGAAGTCGGCGAAGGACCCAAGCCACGATGTCGCCTTGCAGCAGTCCTATCAGGATGCACTACGCAAACTGGAAGGCGGCCTGCAGCGCGATCTTGCTGCGCTGTATGGACATCCCTCGGTGACTCCGGGCACCAGCAGCCTCGAACTGCTCCAAGAAGACCTCTTCAGCGAGACGAGTTGGCGCGTGTTCGGTTTGACGCGGCAGCAACTCACGCTCTACGCAGCGGGCTGGGGTGGGCTGCTCGGCGGCGGGCTCGATTTGGCGGTCGGCGGCCTTTCCTTCGGCGCCGGAGTTCTGCTCGGCAGCTTGGTCGGCGGAGCCGGCGCTTGGTTTGGAAGTACCGGGCTCGGGCGCGCCTGGGATTCGCAAAGTCAGTTGTTCCGCAGGCTATTCCCGGGCGAAACCGGACGCTTCCGCTTGCTCGGTCCCGTGCAGCAGCCGCGCCTCGCTTGGTTGCTGTTGGACCGCGCCGTAACTCACGCGCGCTTGATGCGCGAGCTCTCGCATGCGCGCAGCGCTCAAGCGAAGCAAGTCAAGGACGGCGAGAAACTGGGCAGTGCCGCACACTTGCCGAAGGAGCAGCGGGACGCGCTGGACCGAGGCTTACGCAACCTTTTGCAAGCTGCGCAGAAGGGCCGCAGCCTGGCCGAAGACGAGCAGGGCGCGTGGAAGAAGGCCCTCGCCGCGGCCTTGCGCGCTGATTAACTCCGCGAAAGCGAACGGTAGAAACTACTCGGCGCGCGTCGCCGTCTGCACGATCAGTTCGCGGCGATAGCGGTCGAAGAGTGTCGACTTCGACAAGGTGCCCAAGAAGTGCCCCTCAGCGTTGACCACCGGGAGCACCCAAGCGCCGACTTCCTCGAAGACTTCCATGGCTTCGAGCAAGGAATCATCGTGGCGAATCCGCGGAACCATGGAATCCATCGCCGTGTCGACCGAGGTCATCTTGCGCAGCAGCGGGTCGAAAATGACCGAGCGCAAGGCGGACAAGTCGAGCATGCCTTGGAAAACACCGTCTTCATCAATCACCGCAAAGTGATTGCGCCGCGTCTCCTGCAACAGCATCGAAAGATCATCGAGCGTCTTGCCAGTCTCGATCGTGACGCTTTCCAAGTCGAGCATCTCGACCGCTTGCAGGTCGGCCAGAATCCGTTGGTCGGTGCCCGGGCGGAGCAATCGCCCCGATTCAGCGAGCTCCCAGGTATAGAAACTGTGCTTGAGAAGGGTGCGCGAAACCAATGCCGACAAGACCGCCACTAACATCAGTGGCATGGTCTCCTCCCAGGAACCGGTCGTTTCGAGCGCCAGAAACATCCCGGTGAATGGCGCCTGCATGGTGCCCGCGACCAGGCCGGCCATCGCGAGCAAGGCAAAGAAACCGGCTTCGACCTCGACGCCCGGGATCAAGTTGAGGACCCCGCCATAGGTGAAGCCCAGGGCTGCCCCCAAGACCAGGGAAGGCGCAAAAATACCACCCGGTGCGTTGCTACCCAGCGTCAGCACCGTGGCGACAAACTTGGCAAACAGGAGTGCCGCGGTGAGGATGAAGAACTCACTGTGGTACTCGTCTTTGAGGCACTTGTTGACCAGTTCATAGCCCTCGCCGATCGCTCCAGGCAAGAACCAACCAATCGCTCCCACTCCCAGGCCTGCGAACGCAGCGACCACGCCGGGCTTGCGTAGAAAACGGTTCTTCTTGAGCCGGCTCGCGACCCGCTCGGCTTGAAAGATGGAGCCGACCAGCCCCACTGAAACCAGACCGGCGAGCAGTCCAAGCGGCACGGACATGGCGAGCTCGCCGGCACCCCAGTCAAACTCACCCGAAGAAAATGCGCCCTCGGCGCCAAGCAAGCCGCGCCCGATCGAGGTCGCGACGGTCGCGGCAACCACCACCGGAATCACAGCCATCAACGTCCATTCCGCGAGCACAACTTCGGTCGCAAAAATGACCCCGGTCAACGGCGCATTAAAGATCGCGCCGATGCCACCGGCGACACCACATGCCAGCAGCAGAATGCGCTGGCGCTCGGCAACCTGCGCACCGGCGGCCACGGTGCTGCCCACAGCAGCGGCACTAAACGCGATCGGGCCTTCAAGACCAGCCGAGCCACCACTCGAAACGTTGATCAGGGAACCCAGAAGGCGGCTGACCATCGAGCGCGGGCGCATCGAGCCACCGTTGCGCGACACGGCTTCCAGCACCGCGGGCACGCCATGCCCGCCCGGCTCTCGGAACAGCACACGAATGACCAGTACGCCGAGCAAGGCGCCAACGGCCGGCAGAGCGATCCCGTAAGGCGATTCGCGTACGCTCTGCAGCGACTCAAACAGCACATGCACGCCACTACGCAGCGCGATGGCGACCGCCGATGCGGCCACCCCGACCAAGGCCGCAAGCCCGGCCATCAGCCAAGGTTCTGTGCCAGCGCTTCCGCGCCGCAGTCGGCCTAATCGGACCATGCGCGGAGCTTAGCCGCGCGGCTCAAGCTGCGCTGCTGCTGTGAGCACTTCCTCGAAGCCTGTCCCGTCACTTAGCAGGTTCGCAAAGCCCTCATCTCGCAGCACAAAGGCCAAGCGCGAAAGCACTTTGAGGTGGGCGGCTGGAGTCGGATTGACTAACAAGAAGACTGCGTGCACCTTTTGGCCATCGAGTGAGCCCCAATCGAGGCTCGGCCGCGGCAAAGCCAGCATGACGATGGGCTCATCGGTGAAAGCGGTCGACGGGGTGCGCGGGTGCGGTACTGCGAAGCCCTCGCCCAATCCGGTCGAGGTCAGAGCCTCGCGCTCGAGCAGCTGGGAAAGCAGTTGTGCTCGGTCGGCGCCGTCGGCCAAGGGCACTTCGGCGACCATGGCGTGCAGTAATGCGTCACGATCTTCGACGGAATTCCCGGAATAATCGCCGCCTCGAGCCAGCGCCAAAGTCAGCGGCTGTTCTTCGCTGGCAGGAAGGGCACCTGCCGTCGGCCAAGCCGCTTTGCCACTCGCACGGCCCTCGCGGAGCCTTAAACCATGCGATCGCGCCCAACTGCGCAGTTCGTTCTCGTCGAATCGGTAGTCGCCACTGGGCCGCAAAACACCCAATTGCCCCTCGCGCGCCCAGCGCCGCAGAGTCGCTGGGGAGACGCCCAGCAAGCGTGCCGCATCGTCGAGGTTTAGAGCCATGGACCGGGATTCTAAGATAGGGGCGATGCTCCTGTCTCTGGAAGCTCTAGAAAGCCGCGCGGCACGCTCAGGTTTGGCCGGAATTCCGACCAAAGTCCGAGCCGGCGAGCGCCTCAGCCCCACCGATGCACTGGCGATGTACCAATCTCCGGACGTGACTTTGTTGGGCGCG
>Ga0055584_100006895_pt1 | contig 11137 bp, 7 predicted proteins | sample OSDHelmetaG_FD_58716 | JGI IMG/M metagenome (GOLD analysis project Ga0055584, IMG submission 58716) | Pelagic marine sediment microbial communities from the LTER site Helgoland, North Sea, for post-phytoplankton bloom and carbon turnover... | ecosystem: Environmental > Aquatic > Marine >...
GAAATAAGCCCAAAAGAAAAACCCCGCCAAAAATGACGGGGTTTGTCAACAGTCTGAGGCCTCGTCCGAAAACGAGGCCTCATTAATTTTCGCTCTTTCCATTCAGAAAGGCGAATTCTTTATTCTAGCCCGAGTGCTTTTTTCTTCTCTGCCGCCCAAGCTCCCATCAAACGATCAGCAATGATTCCCAAGGTAGCAATGCCAAGACCCGCCATAACGCCTCGTCCAGCATCACTGGTTGGAAGAGCCCTATAGATTTCTTGTCCCAGATCGCTGCCACCGATCAGTGCTGTAATAGCAGTCATTGCTAAAGCCATCATGATAGTTTGGTTTATACCCAACATTATTTCTGGGATCGCGATTGGGAGTTCAACTTTCCATAGCCGTTGTAACTTTGTTGTGCCTGCCATCTCAGCAGCCTCAGTCGTTACAGGCGGGATTAATTTCAAGCCAAGATAGGTATAACGAATAGCCGGCACGGTAGCATACGGCACGATAGCGAAGATAATTGCCAGTTCCCCCACACGGAATAACATAATCGCGGGTATCAGATAGATAAATGACGGAAAGGTCTGCAAAGTGTCACAAACAAACAAGATTACTTTAGCAGCTCGATCACTTCTAGCAGCCCAGACGCCCAAAGGAACACCAATTAGGACGCATACTATCAATGCCGTCGAAACATAATAGAAGGTTGTTGCCGCATAGCCCCAGTTACCAACCGCGACGATAACAATGATAAACAAGGACGTCACAAGAACCATAAGGCGCCACCCGCCCAGTCTGAAGCCGAACAAACCAATGACTGCTGTCACAACTGTCCAAGGCACGCTCTCGTAAAAGTCGCCTAAAGGAATCAGCAAGTAAACAGTAATGAAATCCCTTATGGGCCTGATGTAATCGATCAATTCGAAGGTCACAGCCTTGATCAACTTATCGAGCTCAAGCGCGTCTTTTGAATGAACAAGCAGGTTCTTCTTAGACAGTATAGACACATCTTTGAAAAAATAGGCCAACACAACAGAACCTACGAACACAGCAAAGAACAAAACCATATGGAAATGCTTCTGCAAGAACGTAGTCACTCGGCTATGGACATAATCAGACGTCCGGTTGGCATAGGCCTGTGTTAGCTGATCGAGCACAACAGCCATTAATACAATGGCGGCACCCTGCATGGTTGCAAAACCAAGTTTCAGTTGCTGAAGCGAGAAAAGTAGTTTGTGGCCTAGCCCCTGTGCGCCCACTAAAGAAGCGATTACAACCATGGCCAGTGTCTGCATAATAACCTGATTGAGCCCCATCAAAAGCGTTTTTTGAGACGACGGTAACTGGACTTTCCACAACAATTGCCTTGGAGTACTTCCTGACATTTGCCCTGCTTCGATCACATCACTTGGCACAGTCTGGATAGCAAGAATTGTACAACGGGCCATAGGCGGCATAGCAAAAATTACTGTCGCCATCAGGGCTGGAACCTGGCCAGCACCAAACATAACAACGATGGGTACCAAGTAGGCAAGATGCGGCGTCGCTTGCATCAAATCAAACAATGGCGTGATCACACGAGCTGCACGTTTTGACCTTGTCACCCAAACACCAAGCCATATGCCCAGAAGCGCAGAGAACGGAACTGCTACAACGACCAACGAGAATGTTTTCATTGATTCTCGCCAGAGGCCCGTCACAGCAAGATAGCTCATGCATAGCATCACGATGATAGACAGCCGCCATCCGGCAACCCAATGTCCAAAAATGCCGAAACCAAGAACAACAGCAACCCAAGGAATAGGCTTTATTTTGTTCTTAGGCGTGAGAGCATCTAATAAGTAAACGGGCCACTCTGAAATTCCAACCAATGTGCCGGGCTCAACAAAGGGATCTGTCTTTAAGGCCTTGGAATAGCTCAATAAAATGTAAGGAAGGCCGTCGATCACGACAATAGCTAACAAAACAACCACGCTCCAAAAGGCAAAGCGCGTGCCCTTTACAAAACGGACCGCAAAAAAGACAATCATACTCAAACCAATCCAAAAAACTGGTAAGAATTGATGGAGCTTTGCGCCCTTCCAAAGTAGGTATTCTGTCCATATCAGAGGCTGTTTTAACAGCCATGCGAACGTTCGAGTCAAATCTTTGACTGTAAACAAATAGAAAGTTGCTTCTTTATCCAACCACCGAAACAGATCAGTAATCCAGATTTTTACGTTAAGAAAAGGTGCAGAGGGTTCTGGCCAGGCTGCAATGCCCGTTGGCAAAGTAATAGCCAAAGCGATTGCGATGACTACCACCAACTGCAACCAAACTGAAAGGTTACCAAAGCGATCAATCAGGCTGAGCTTCTTATCGGTTGCTATAGCACTTTCGTGTTCCATTATGCCGTGGCTCCGAACAAAGCTAAAGACATTTGCTCTCTTGAAACGGTGCCGACGAGTACATCGTTCTCGTCCACCACGGAGACTGGTTCATCGGAGTTGATGACTTGGGCGGCCACCTTTCCAATCTTAATTTTTGACAGGATTGGATTGCCTTTGATTTTCCCCTCTTTATTGCTCACCGGTGTCATAATCGTAGAAACCGACACAATACGGTCCCGTGGTGCATTTTTAGCGAATTCAGCGACATAGTCGTCAGCGGGATTAAGAACCATTTCTTCCGGTGTCGACAATTGCACAAGCTCTCCGCCTTTCATGATCCCGATACGGTCAGCAAGTTTCGTGGCTTCCTCGAAATCATGGGTTATGAAAACAATGGTCTTTTTTAGTAGTTTCTGTAACCGAATGAACTCATCTTGCATCTCTGCGCGAATTAATGGATCGAGAGCAGAAAATGGCTCATCCAGAAACCAAACATCAGGTTCAACTGCAAGCGAGCGAGCAATTCCCACTCGTTGTTGCTGACCGCCAGAAAGCTCTCGAGGAAAATAGTTTTCGCGGCCACCTAAGCCAACAAGTTCGACCATCTCAAGCGCTTTTTTCTCGCGCTCTGCTCTGTCAAGCCCTTGAACTTCCAAAGGAAAAGCAACATTAGAAAGTACATCACGGTGTGGCAAGAGGCCGAAATTTTGAAACACCATGCCCATTTTATGGCGCCGTATTTCAATCAGTTCTTTATCGTCAGCGGCGAGTAGGTCTTGACCTTCAAAGTTGATCTGGCCAGCTGTCGGGTCATTCAATCGTGTGATACATCGTATGATGGTTGACTTTCCGGAACCAGACAGTCCCATGATAATCAATATCTCGCCCTGATGAACATCAAATGAGACGTCGCGAACCGCCCCAATGTAGCCCTCGCTCTCAAAATCTTCCGATTTCGGAGCACCGCCGTGTCTTTTCATGAAGCCTTCAGGATCAGCGCCAAAAACTTTCCAGATATTCCTGCATTCAATCTGTACGGCTTCACTCATTGCACATCCCCTGGCGTCTATATCTTGTTTGCATTCTTTGATTCGGTCACTATAGATCAAAGAAAAGCCGAGCAACATTCTATTCGAAAGGCTCGGCTTTAATAGTTTCAACTCATAAAGAGTTAGTCACTGCTAGATTACTTCCAACTTGCGATTACGTCAGCATTGTCAGCAATCCACTTGTCAGCGGCTTCTTCAACGGACATGCCGTCAACGTCAACCAACAATGAAGCAGCAGCAATCTGAGAATTGTTGAAGTTAACTTTCTGCATGATGCTCCAAGCAGCTGGGAATTCATCAGCAAGACCAGACCAAGCAGCCTTCTTCAACCAGCCCGAACGCGGTGCACCACAGTCATTGACCATATCGGGGTTGATACCCCAGGAAGCGTCGTTGGCGCATTTGTCACCTTCTGGCTCTGGGAAGTCAATGAACATGCCTGGTGTCTTCGCTTCAATGAAGTTTGGAGTCCAGTTGAAGAGCACGATAGGCTCGTTCTTAGCAACGGCTGCATCAAGTTCTGCCCAAAGAGTAGCAGCTTGGCCAACATTAATAGCTTCGAAGTTCATCCCAAGAGCTTTGACGCGCTCAGCATAGTTCTTGCCCCAGTCAGCAGGTGGTCCAACAAAGCGGCCCTTAGGAGCCGTTTCGGCAACAGCAAAAATCTCAGCACAAGCGTCTAGCGCTTTCCAATCCGGTAGACCTGGACAACTATCAGCTACATAGGCAGGAACCCACCATTCTTCACGGGTAGCTGCATCATGTGTGCCAGCGTCAATCATGCCATCTTCTGCAACAGCTTTTTCAAAAGCACCTTTCATGGACCCTTCCCAAGCTTCGACTTGGAAGTGCATGTCGCCGTCCGCAATTGCTTTGAACTGAAGCTGCGAGTCAGATGGAGCATATTCAACGGTATAGCCCATTTCTTCCAGCACTTTACCTACAACAGTAGAAAGCACCAATTGGCTAGTCCAATTGTTTTGGACGATGATAATTGGATCGTCAGATTCCGGAACGTCACTTGCAAAAGCCGCCCCAGGCAGTGCTATGGCTGCTCCGAGTGCCACAGCAAATTTTAGAGATTTAGAAAACATTATTATTCCTCCCTTATGAGATTTATGGGTCAAATTTGAGATCATTTGATCAAAAATGACCAACGAAATTTGAACAAAAGCAATTTCGCTGCCAAACGCTAGGGTTTTTAACCGATCTTGACAAGTAACTAGGTCGCTATTGGTTGCATTATTGTTGCATTTTTCAATCATTACCGACACTTTATGTCTTACTTTCGGCACGTCCTGCGACGTTTGTGGCAGAATTGTCGATGGCAAAGCCGAATCAGCAGTTCTTTTTGGCACAGAATTGGTTTGCCAACGGTATTTTTTGGTTGAAGAATTGTAACAACTAGCGTTTAGTGTCATTTAGTCGACGAATTTTGTAACGCTATGAAAAAGTAACTTAACTGAGGCTACTCACAGTATTAGTTTTCGTCTGTTGTAAAAGTTGCTTCAACTCATCTGGCATCCGGTCGATCGATCTTTATATCAGTAGAAGTAATCGAAGACATGGAAGACAAAAATGGAAGACAAAACTAGCTGGAGTCTAATGGGAATTTACGAAAAGTGAAAATTCATGCCTGACACAACCTTTCCTCCGGACATTGCACAGGCACCTGTGGTAAGTCGAATACTTCGCCCCGGGATGCCGCTTGGACCAGGAGTACAGCGATACACAGCTCCAGGTGGTGGTTCCATAGTTGTTCCAGTTTCTGTAGGCGACGAGCTTCTAGTCACCAACTTGGAAGGCGGCCAGCTTGCTGAAGTCGTTGCTATTGATGAAGCTGGCAAAATTGATCCTGGCGTCATCGGAGCCAAGTCAAACGGTTCCGCCCTTGGACTACAAAAAATTCTGAGTGACGACAAAAGTCGGTCGGCAAAACAAACCAGAGCCAGTTTAGAGCGCCGCGGTGTCGATTTCTCTCAATCACCGGCCGTTCTCTTGTTTAGCAGTAACACCGTTGCGGGTGTTTCTGAGCGTTTCAAAGTTGAACGAAACGGCCTTTTGCTGGTTGCAGCACCAGGACTTTCGATGGATGCCCACGGCCAAGACACCCTGACGCCAATCGAACTACGTGTTAAAAAGTCGGTTCTTTTCACGAGGAATGATATCCCCTTACCAGAGCCGCTCGCAAATCCTCTCCAGGACATTCGAGTAAAGTCAGCAACCGCCGAGGGATTCTTCGTGAAGGCCGGTGAATATATTCAGATTTTGGATGTCGCTGGTCGCCAATGTACGGATTTTCAGGCTTTTTCAGCCCGAAAACTGGATAAGGGAATTCAACATCCCCTAGACGCGACAACAACTCGAACCCTGCTGGGACACTCATACCCTACCCCTGGTCTCTTCACCAAGATGTTCGATGAAGGTACTGAGCCCCTATTGGAATTAGTACAAGACACCTGTGGTCGTCATGATTCATTCCTATTGGCTTGCACAAACCGTTACTACGACGACATGGGCTACCCCGGTCACGCCAATTGTACAGAGAACTTCAACTACGCCCTTGATCCTTATGGTGTTGATGACCGGTCAGGGTGGATGGCTCTCAACTTTTTCTACAACACCGGCATCGACGACCATAACGTCGTTTATCTGGATGAACCCTTTTCCCGACCCGGTGACTATGTCCTGATGCGGGCTGTAACAGATATCGTGTGCGTTTCTTCCGCTTGCCCGGACGATATAGACCCAGCCAACGGTTGGGACCCCACGGACATCCATGTTCGCACTTACGACGACAAAAACTCTTTCTCTAAATCATTGGCTTTTAGAATGACACCTGACGCAGATCCTGTTGAAACTCGAGAAACCGGCTTCCACTCTTCCTTTGCTAAGCACACTAGACACTTTGTCGAATATAACGGCTTTTGGCTCCCGAACAATTTCAATGAAAACGGGGCCATTGACGAATATTGGGCCGCTCGCGAAAAAGCCGTCATTATGGACCTGTCCCCACTCCGTAAATTTGAGGTAACGGGTCCAGACGCAGAGGCCCTCATGCAATATTGTGTCACGCGTAACGTACGCAAGATGGCCATCGGTCAAGTCGCCTACACTGCTATGTGCTATGATCACGGCGGTATGATTGATGACGGTACAGTCTACAAGCTCGGCAATGATAACTTCCGTTGGGTTGGTGGATCTGACCTCTCAGGTCTTTGGCTGCGTGAGAAGGCCGAAGAACTTGGCATGAGTGCATGGGTTCGCTCTTCCACTGATCAGTTGCACAACGTGGCAGTACAAGGTCCGAAGGCAATTGATTTTCTAAACGATATCATTTGGACACCTCCAACACACTCAACCGTCGAAGAGCTCGGCGTTTTCCGCTTTACTGTTGGGCGTATTCACGACTTCCACGGTGCACCAGTGGTGGTTTCCAGAACTGGTTACACTGGCGAGCGTGGCTATGAGGTTTTCTGCCACCCAAAACATGCTGAAACGGTGTTCAATGCCATCTGGGAAGCCGGACAACCTCACGGCCTCACACCTTTTGGATTAGAAGCCCTCGATATGGTTCGCATTGAATCTGGTTTGATCTTCGCAGGCTATGATTTCTGTGACCAAACCGATCCGTTCGAAGCTGGCATTGGCTTCACGGTTCCGCTCAAGTCCAAAGAAGATGACTTTGTGGGCCGCGAAGCACTGATCCGACGCAAGGCTAACCCGATGCGTAAGCTTGTTGGCCTTGAGATCCACTCCAATGAGGTTGTTGCTCATGGTGATTGCGTTCATATCGGGCGCCCTCAAATTGGCGAAGTGACTTCTGGTATGCGTTCACCTTATCTAAAGAAGAACATCGCTCTCGCTCGTATGGACATTGCCCACGCTGAGATCGGCACCGAAGTAGAGGTTGGTAAACTAGACGGTCATCAAAAACGTCTTCCGGCTACTATTGTCGCCTTCCCGCACTTTGATCCGACCAAGTCGCGTGTTAAGGGCATCTACGAATAACTCTGTAACCATCGAGAACCTATGTCCGACGCTTTACGTAATCATTTCCTCGGCTGGCAATGCCGTATCCGCCAAAACGCTATTCGCGAAGAAGATGGACGCCCACCGGAAGGTGGCTGTCCCGATTTGAGTTTGCCTGGTGGCACAGGTGCCAAGGTAAAAATAGTAACGCTGATTAACAAAGCAGATCCTAAAGAACAGATCGCCGAATTCGCTCATCTTTACAAAAAGCAGACAGAACCCAACGAGCGTCTTCAGAAAATAGTCCAGACCTTGTCCGCAGCCCATTATCAGCAGCCCAAGACTTTCTCAGAAGAAATGACGGCTCTGTTTGTTCCTGGCTCGACAATCCCTGAGCAAGTGCTGGCAAAAGGACAAGCGTTCCTAGAGTTCAAACAGTATAATCAAAGCTATAAACTGCTTTGCGACGTTAGAAACTTAGCAGTCGACAGCGATGGCTATCAGATCACGTTCTGGCACAACAAACTGTTCAACCCTAAGCTTACCAACAAACCGACAATTCTGGGTTTCAAACCTATCTGGGATCAATCAAGCTCTGAGCCACCTGTTAATTGACATATTGCTGAAAGAAACTCATCATCGCCCCTAAATCAAGAGGGGAATGCAATGCGTTTCAAAAGCAAAAAAGTACTAGTCACTGGTGGTACACGCGGTATAGGCGCTGCTTGCGTAAAGGCCTTCTTGGCTGAAGGCGCTCAGGTGGCAGTCAATGGTCGAACAGAAAGCTCCGTTTCCAAAGCACTATTAGATTACACAACAGATGTGATTGGCGCTCCAGGCGATGTCTCTTCAGCTATTGGATGCAAAGCAGCAGTCAATGCCGCGGTTCAAGGATTAGGCGGCTTGGATGTGCTGGTCAACAACGCTGGTATCTTCATTTCTGGATCCGTCGAAACAATGAGCGAGGAAGACTGGGATGCCGTTATGCAAGCCAACGTCAAGTCGGTTCAGTTCTGCTCTAAGTACGCCATCCCTGCCCTGCGTGCCGTTAAAGGCAATATAGTCAATATTGCTTCTGAGTCTGGCCTAAACGGTTATCCTAACACGACCGCTTACTGTGCCTCAAAAGGAGCCGTTGTAAATCAAACCCGTGCAATGGCGATGGAGCTGGCCCCTGACATCCGCGTCAATGCCCTTTGTCCTGGCGTCGTAGAGACCGATATGACCCGTGTTGGTTTCGCTATAGATGGTGACCAAGATGCAGGCATCCAAGCACAACAAAACGCCTATCCAACCGGTCGCACAGGTACACTTGAGGAAGCCGCCGCGGCCGTGCTCTTCCTCGCGTCTTCAGATGCTGGATTCATCAATGGTGCCGCTCTTCCGATGGAAGGCGGGGCAACAGTTGGAAAGTGGTGATTATTAGTTGTCACCCGTTTGAGAACTTACTTCCAACACTGAGTAGGCAATAGCTGATAAATGTGAGTTGACCCTGCGAAAATCGCGTAAGATATCCAGATGCATGGCTGAGGTCTGACGGGTAGTTTTTACCCCTTCCCTCAACCGAGCTAGATGTTTTTCGATCGACACATGGATTCTATCTCTAAACCGGCGTTTCTCGGCTAAGAGGTCTTCAGCTAACTCTTCTTCTTGGGTTGCAAAGACATCTAATGCCAAACGGTAGTTTGCGACCAAAGAACTGTGTAATTGACGCAGCTCCTGCCAGCCCTCCTCTGAAAACTCCAGCTCTTCATGGAGATAGTTTGCAGCTGTATCGAGAAGATTGTGATCGATGATATCACCTATATGCTCGAGGTTGGTCGAGAAGGCAAAGATAGCCATGGCTCGCTGGCTTTCGGTCTCGCTCAATGGTTGTCTTGTTAGCTCTGCAACATAGAGCGTTGCCTCACGGTGCAAGGCATCAACTAGATCATCTTGCTTTGAAATCGCTGCAATCTTGTCGCTATCGGAAAAGGCAGGCAACGTTTCACGCAGCATCTCATGAACAGTTTCCGCCATTCGCATCGTCTCACGAACGGCGTTCGCTAGAGCTCTGTCCGTCCGGATCAGATCATCTTTCGCCAGATAGATTGGTCGATGTGGTGCAGTCTCTGCCCTAGACGGCCGCCCTGGCATCAGGCTTTCTAGGAAAGCTGACACTGGATTTAGGAGAGGCAAAAATGCGAGGGCGAGCAGGACATTAAAGACTAGATAGGCAACAAGAACAGAGCTGCCAGCTTCCAATCCACTATCTACTAGCTTGCTTTCTGCAACGCTTACAAAAGGAACAACAATAAGAACGGCAATAATACGAAAAACCAAATTGCCAATAACAACACGTCGCCCTTCTATCGGCTCACCTAAGGTCGCTAATATGGACGGGATTGAAGCCGCTAATGAAGCACCCAGCACTAACGACAAACCAACTGATAAAGAAACCGCGCCATCACTCACAAGTTTGGCTGTGAGCAGAACAATGGCCAAACTAGATTGAGCAACTGCAGTTAGGACCGCTCCGAATAAAATAGTCAAAGGCCTGTCATCTGCCATCATTGAAAACAGGAATTGTGTCCCGGAGCTCTCTCGCAACGGCTCTGTAGTAGCAGAAATTAGTGACAGAGCTAAAAATATCAAGCCAAGTCCTAACGTCGTACGCCCGGTTGCTCGGAAAACACGTTTCGAACTAAACAGGAAAACAATTACACCAGCCAAGATCAACAAAGGAGAATAGGAGGCTATATCCAAATTTAGAAATTGTGCCGCAAGCGCCGTCCCAATATCAGCACCAAGCACTAAGCCTAACCCCGCAACTACACTCATTGCCTTTCGGCCCACGAAGCCTGCGGTCATCGTGATAACAGCTGTGCTCGACTGCATGAATGCCGCGAGGAAGGTCCCTGTCAGAAGGGCCGTCAACCGCCCACCTGCAGCTACAGACATAGCATCTCGCAATCTGGACCCTAGAGCCCGTTCAAGCCCCGTGCGAACCATGCGAATACCCCAAAGTAAAAGGGCAACGGCACCGGCGATTTGTACTAGGTATTCCAGTTTATTCTCCGTGGACTAGCGGGCGAGTTCTTTATGGGAGGACGCGCCTGAAGGAGTTAAAATCAAACGAGCAACATAGGTAAATAAACGATCCAAGACAAGCGCGACTCAACAAGGCACCCTAAGACCTTGTAATTCATGGAGGCGCGGCCAATGTCCTTATGACAAACAAGGAACCAAGTATGAAACAACTCTCCCAAAAAACTGCACTCGTCACCGGAGCTTCTGCTCCTAATGGGATTGGCCGCGCCATAGCCAAAGATCTTGCCTCAAATGGCGCTACAGTCGTGGTCGCAGACATCGAAGGAAAGCTTTCTATTCAGAATCAAGGTTTTTGTAAGATGGAACTATTATCTCAGTTGGCTGAGGAGATAGAATGCCAAGGGGGAAAAGCGACGGCCTTAGAGTTGGATGTAACCAACAACGACCAAGTCGTGGCCTGTATCGACGAAATTATGAGAAAATTTGGTGGCATTGATATTCTTGTAAACAATGCTGGTTCTCTTGCTGGCTCCAGTAATTTTCTATCGACAGATCCAGATCAATGGCGCGCGAGTTTTGAGGTTAACATCTTAGGTCCAATGATGCTTTGCCAGGCCGTCATTCCAGAGATGCAGAAAAAGGGTGGTGGCCGAATCATCAACATCGGTTCCACAGGCAGCTTGGGAGCAGAGGCAGGATTTGGTGCTTACACAGCCATGAAGCACGGCC
>Ga0055584_100006897_pt1 | contig 11137 bp, 10 predicted proteins | sample OSDHelmetaG_FD_58716 | JGI IMG/M metagenome (GOLD analysis project Ga0055584, IMG submission 58716) | Pelagic marine sediment microbial communities from the LTER site Helgoland, North Sea, for post-phytoplankton bloom and carbon turnover... | ecosystem: Environmental > Aquatic > Marine >...
TTAAAACAGCCATAACTAAGAACCTAAAGGTGAGAGTAAGAGGTGCCGCTCAATCTCTCTCAGCATCAATATCTGATGATGAAGCTATAACCATGCAACTTGATAGATTTCGAGACATTCAGTTTGACACCAAAAATTACCAAGTAAAAGTTGGGGCGGGATGCAATTTTGCATTTGATCCTTTTGACCCTTCCTGTACATCAAACAAGCTGAATGGTCTGTACCGAGCTATCAACAAAAAAGGCTGGGCTCTTCCAAACGTTCCTGACGCTGCGCATCAAACTATAGGCGGATTCATTAGTACTGGTAGCTCTGGAGGTACTATGACACATTCATTTGATGACTGCATAGTATCCTTAAAACTAGTAAATGGACAAGGTGAAGCAGTCGAATATAAAAGAACAGAAAACTTAAGTGATGATTTTTTTGGAATCGGATCTTCAGTAGGACTAATGGGAGTTATCTATGAAGTTACTCTTCAGTGTGTTCCGGCCTTTAATATAATTGGAAGTGAAAAAATCACAAATGCTGAAGATGCTCCATATAATCTATTTGGAGTCGATGATGATAATCGACCCGGACTGGTCGATTACTTTTCAAAACAAGAATATGCACGTACGTTGTGGTGGCCTTATAAGACTCTTCATCGAACAATTAATTGGAGTGCACGGCAAATGCTACCAAGAGATTTCAACGAATCAACTGCCGGAGGTAATGAATTTGAACCAAAACCATATAAACCTGTATTCCCAAAATTACTTGGTGGTAGATATTCTTCAGAGCTAATGGCATCATCCATTTTTGGGTTTGTTTCCAGTTGGCCTGCTTGGTTCTACCCTTTATTTCCTAATGTAAATCGTCAGACTCTTGATGGAATTGTTCAATTGGTGGATGGAATGGCGCCTCAATTGTATCCATTAATGACTGACATGTTTTTTCCTGTTAATTCGGAATCGAATCCTCCACAAGAATTTTGGGACCACTGGTTAGGAAGCTTACCCATGGACCATTTTGAATTCAGCAATGAACTAATGAATTTGGACTACACGGAATTTTGGATTCCTATCGAATCCAGTGAAAAAGCTATGGAAGTGCTCAAAAAAGACTTTGATAATAAAGGAGAAAGTGCTACCGGGTTTTATACCATTGAAATATTGTCATCTAAAGAAAGTCCATTTTGGTTAAGCCCTGGGTATGGTCACAAATCGATAAGATTAAACTTTATGCGATTTGCAACCGATGCTGGAAGCCCGATTGATTTTTATTATCAATATTATCAGCTTTTCAAGGCCCATAAGATTCCATTTAGGTTGCATTTGGGTAAATATTTACCTGGCAAAGAAATTCCAATGTGGGCTAGCCATATCAGAGCGTCCTACCCCATGTTTAATGAATTTGACAAATTGCGTCAATCTATGGATCCTAATAATTTATTCTTAACCAAGTATTGGTCTGAATATTTGTTATTAACTTAATTGCGTATTTTGTAACATTTGAAGACTTAATTTAAACACCTATTAGTAGCTTCTTTCAGATATTCGGCAAATACTGGAATGCCTTGATTAGCATCGGGGTTAAAGAAGATATGTCGGATAGGCTTGTTAAGAGAATTCGACTACTCAACGGAATCAGTTTATACGCAGCCATTGTCTTTTTAGGATTTTCCCTTGCCTACATCGACCTTTCTTTTAGCGCAACGTTTTACGAAAGCAGCGTTGCGATGTTTCTTTACTTAACTACCATATTGATAAATAAATTAGGGTCTTATCATTTTGCCCGAGTTTTTTTCATACTTTTTAATGCCATATTATTTTCCTATTTCGCTGTTGCCCATGGTGAAGCCGATGGCGCTGAATATTTATTGTTTTGCTCAAGTGTGGGCTCAATGTTATTCTTTGAAAGATTTAGCACTATCAGCTTTTTTTTCCTTTTTAATATCGCTGCATTTTGGCTAGCCAAATATCTGTTTGGTGTTGTAGAACCATTTGCTGCTGCTGCTGGGGATAACCTTTATATTGAAAATCATGTATTTACATTTTTGGGATTATTCATGATTGTCTACTTTTTTAAAGCTGAGAATCAAAGGAAAGAAAGAGAATTGGCAGATAAGAATAAAATTTTGAGCCTAGAGAAAGCAAAGTCCGATGGTTTATTACTAAACATTCTTCCTGCCGACATAGCTGAGGAGTTAAAAGAAAGTGGAAAAATAAAACCAAGACATTTTGAAGAGGTAGCTGTACTATTTACTGATTTCAAGTCTTTTACCAAAGTGTCTGAAACCATGTCAGCTGAAGATCTGGTAGCCGAATTAAATAGTTGTTTTACAGCATTTGACATTATTATAAGCAAATATGAAATCGAAAAAATAAAAACCATTGGTGATTCATATATGTGTGCTTTAGGGTTGAGAAAAGAGTCCAATTTTGATCCTTCACAAATCATAATGGCGGCTATTGAAATGCAACAGCATATTGATAAAATTAGAACACAAAACATAAAAGCCAACAAACCATACTTTGAGATGAGACTCGGTATTCATTCTGGCCCAGTTGTAGCAGGAATTGTTGGTCAAGATAAATTTGCTTATGACATTTGGGGTGACACCGTGAATATTGCTTCTAGAATGGAATCAGTCTGTGAAGTAGATAAAATCAACATCTCTCACCAACTTTATAATTTGATCAAGGATAAATTTATATGTACCTCAAGAGGAAACATAAGCATAAAAAATAAAGGTGAAATAAGCATGTATTTCGTAGAAGGCCCATTATAAGTGAAAAATATTTTTCTACTTAGTTTTTCTAAATCTTGCATCCTCACTACATCAGGTAATGCAGGGATATAAGTTCAAGAAAGAATCACAATGTTTAGTTGAAAAAGACCATTGATTTGATACAAGTAATCTATATCTATGAATAAATACTCCACTTGGGTTTCTACTTTCTAAATATCATTTCCTAAGTTTAGAGAAATAGAACATATTAATGCTGACTAAACTTATAATTCTATTCGCCTATTTCGGAATTCTTTTTTTCATTGGATATTGGTCATCTAAGAAGATAAAAGATATTAAAGACTTCTATGTAGGAGGCAAGAAGTTAGGATTTTGGGTTGTAGCTTTTTCCGTAAGGGCAACAGGAGAATCTGCATGGTTGCTGCTAGGATTAACCGGACTTGGGGCAATAGCAGGTGTAAGTGCTCTTTGGGTTGTGGTTGGCGAGGTCATTGGCGTCAGTCTTTCGTGGCTGGTCATGGCTAAACGATTCAAGAGATTCAGCGATCGTTATGATTCCATTACAATTCCAGACTATTTGGTGAGTCGATTTCAATCTAAAACACACCACCTCAGACTTATAGCATCTGCTATTTTGGCAGTTTTCGTAATCATTTATGTGAGTGCCCAGATAGACGCTACAGGTTCAGCTTTCGAAGCATTCTTAGGTTGGAATTACTTTTGGGGAGTTTTTGTCGGATTTGGAATAGTACTAGCCTATATACTATTTGGAGGGTTTGTAGCTGTGGCGTGGTCAGATTTATTTCAAGGAATCTTGATGTTTTTAGGACTCATTCTTTTGCCTGTGATAGGTTTATTGATGATGAAAGATGGAGTATCGCTGTGGGGAGGCCTTCATGATATTAATCCCGATCTTACTAATATTTGGGGTCCTGGAGGATTAACAGGGCTGAACATTGCCACTTTGGTTGGGTATTTATGTATTGGTCTTGGCTTTCTAGGATCTCCTCAAGTATATGTAAGGTTCATGTCAATCAAGAATAAGACTGAAATAAATAAAGGAACTTGGGTTGCGATTATCTTCACTTTACTCACGGATACTGCTGCTGTATTTGTGGGATTATTAGCAAGATATTTTTTTACATCTTCGGGAGTAGAAGTAGAATCAGTATTAGGAATTAATGCTCAGAATTCATTAATTCATTTAGTAGAATACTTACTTCCTTTGTTCTTTATTGGAGTGTATATAGCCGTCGTATTAGCAGCTATAATGTCTACTATAGATTCGCTTTTGGTAGTTGCATCCAGTGCAGTTGTTAGAGACATCTACCAGCAAGTATTAAACCCAAAAATCAAATTAGAAAAGCTTACAAGTCTTTCAAGAAAAGTGACTCTAGGAATGGCTCTTTTAGCTCTTTTGCTTGCACTTATTATTGCCATTACTGTTCCTGGAAGGACCATATTTTGGTTTGTCATATTTGGATGGTCTGGTATAGCAGCAAGTTTTTGTCCAATGATAATATTATCACTATTTTGGAAAGGCTACACTGAAAAAGGTGCTATTGCATCGATGATATTTGGATTTCTGAGTATTCCTCTATTCAAATTCATTTTGCCTTCTCTTCCAGAAATTGGAATATATTTTGATCGGATGGCAGAGTTAGGACCATCTTTTCTTGTAGGCTTATTAGCTGGTTATATAGTATCAAAATGGAAGCCAGATCAAAATCTGGAAGAACACTTTGAAGGAATGGTAAAACAATAAAAATGGTACAACTCAATCGACGAAAATTTGTAGGTCTTTTAGGCCCTTTGGCAGCATCAGTACTGGTAAATAGTGGTCCTGATCTCATTATTCATAACGCTAATATCATTACTGTAGATCCGAAGCAACCAAGAGCTCAGGCTATTGCAATATTTGGAGATAGAATTCTCGCGGTAGGAAAGGATGATGAAGTACTTCGATTGTCCACCTCGCTTACAAGGAAAGTAAATATGGGAGGTCGTACTATCACACCAGGATTTATAGACGCTCACTCCCACCCTGCTTCTTCTGGAAGGAGACATCTTATGGCAATAGATTGTTCTTTAGACTCCATTGCGAAGATCAAGGAAGAGGTAAAAAAGAAAGCTGCCACTTTAAATAAAGGAGAGTGGGTATTTGGATTTAAATACGATGATACCAAAACATCAGAGGGACGATATATAACAAAAGAAGATTTGGACCAAGCGGCTCCGAACCATCCAGTCATGATAACGCATAGAGGTGGTCACACATCATTTGTGAATTCTTTAGCTCTTAAGATTTCAGAAATAGATAAAAATACTCCTGATCCAAATGGTGGGCATATTGACAGAGATGGACAAACAAATGAACCTACAGGAAGATTTCTTGAGACTGCAACAGACTTGATAAAAGCTGATAGACCTAAGATAACGGATCAGATGTATGTGGATGGGGTAACATTGATTTCTAAAATGTTAGCTCAAACAGGTATAACATCCATCCATGATGCCAGTGGAGGCATAAAAGATCTGGATGCTTATCAAGCTGCATATCAGCAAGGCACACTAAAAACCAGAATCTATAACCACATCCGTGGCTTCCAGATATATAAAATGATTGAAGCAGGGGTCCGTACAGGTTTAGGAGACAAATGGGTCAAAGTAGGGCCACTTAAAACAATTATCGACGGATCAATATCAGAAAGAACAGCCAGACTCTCTGAACCATATATTGGAAGTAAAGATGATTACGGCATATTGGTTTCCACTCCAGAAGATTTATACGAGTTATGTAGAGATGCCCATGAAGCGGGATGGCAGATTGGTGTGCATTCCAATGGAGATGTGGGTATTGATATTACTTTAGGAGTATTCGAAAGGTTACAAAAAGAGATGCCTCGAAAAGACCCCCGATTTAGACTTGAGCACTGCACCGTGATCAATGATGATCTAGTCAAGAGAATAGCCGCAATAGGTGCCATTCCTTGTCCATTCTCTACTTATGTCTATTGGCATAGTGAAAAGATGAAATTTTATGGTAAAGAACGACTTAATAACATGTTCGCTCTTAGAAGCTTCCTTGATGCCGGAATAAAAGTCACTCAGACTTCTGATTACCCGCCCGGCCCATATGAACCTATGATGGCTCTTCAATCTAGCGTAACCCGAATAGGTTATGACGGCCAACTTTGGGGACCTAAACAAAAAATCACTGTAGAAGAAGCGATTAAAATTGGTACGCTTCATGGAGCCTATGCATCTTATGAAGAACATGAAAAAGGATCTTTAGAGGTGGGCAAACTCGCAGATTTGGTTGTTTTAGGAGAAGATCCGACTAAAGTTGATCCTATGACTATTATAGATATTCCAATAGAGAAGACGATGGTAGGTGGTGAATGGGTTTATGAAATGGGATAGTAATTTCTTGAATGTTTGAGACTTTCAATATTTGAAATTCACATTGGTGATAATTCTATTTTGTTATTAGCCTCTTCTCAATCTTTCAACAACCCTCTTGAAATTATCAATTTCAAAATCTGATATGCCCCAACATATACAAGAGCAACTCTTGCTGCAGCATATGCCTCACGACCGGATATTCCCACATAAATCAATAACATCCAAAGAGTTGTAAACATTTTTTGCTCCCCCGAAGCATAAATCCTTCTTTCTATTTGGATATCATTGAACATGGTAGAACCTATTTAGAAAAGGTGCTATTAAAAGGCAAATCCGCCTCCAACTACAAGGGTCTGACCACTTACATAATTAGAATCTGGGCTACACAAAAAGTGTACTCCATTAGCCGCTTCTGATACTGTACCAGGACAACCAATAGGAACCATCGTTTTCATTCCTGCAAGATTTGGTGCAGGTATTCCAACTGGTATGGCATTACCTTCTACTTCAATGGCTTTTTTATGATCTTGTACAGCTTCTGTAAGTCTGTTTTCTATCCATCCAAATGCTACACAATTCACATTTACTTTATATCTGCCCCACTCCTTACATAAGGTCTTTGTCATGCCCAGCACAGCAGATTTAGCTGAAGAATAATTGACTTGACCTACATTTCCTCCTGTGCCTGCCACAGAAGATATATTAACCACTTTTCTAAAGTTTTCTTTGCCTTCTACTGCTTCTTGCTTGCTGCTCTGAAATGTGAAGTAGCAGCTCTCAGAATTCTGAATGGTGCTTTAACATGTACATCCATCATAGCATCCCATTGTTTATCATTCATTTTATGAATGAGACTGTCCCATGTATATCCAGCATTATTTACTATCACGTTGATATCACCATAGTTATCCAAATCAGCTTTTACATATGCCTCTGCAAATCCTTCGTCCGTTACGCTTCCAGCAAATACTATAGCATTTCCGCCGCCATCTTTAATTATTCTCACCGTTTCTTCTGCGGGTGCCTGATCCAAATCATTCACGACTACATTAACTCCTTCTTTGGCTAGTCTTAATGCTATAGCCTGACCAATTCCTCTTCCTGCACCAGTTACTAAAGCAGTTTTATTTATTAATGTATCCATTTATTTTCTAGTTTATCTAAACTGTTTCTATAGTGAAACTACTGCTGCTCCGGCTAATTTTATATCTCCATCTTGATTCGTGACAGTGAGGTCCAATTTTACTAGTCGATCGCTATCTTTACTAAATTTATCCATTATGACACCCTCACACCTCAGCTCATCTCCAAGATTTGTAATTGCCTTAAATCTTGTAGAAAATTCTCTAATACTGGTCTGTGGCACCCAATTGGTCAACACTTGACCGAGATAAGCCATGACTAACATCCCATGCGCAAAGACATCATCAAATCCTGATTTCTTAGCAAAATCGATATCAATATGAATCGGATTGTGATCATTAGATGCTCCTGCAAATAAAGCAAGTGTTGTTCTAGTAATGGGTTTTTTAACCAACGAAGGAATACTATCCCCAATGCTTACATCTTTATATGTAGGTATATTCATTTTTTGTTTTTTTAAGGTTCAGAAAAATTAATTTCTCACGACTATTATAATGTTCATCTTCCCAACTAGTTCTTTGTTTTGATTATTCAAAGTGACTTCCTCAAAGATCAATTCCATTTTGCCTTCCTTCTTAGTGGCGATATCCATTATAGACCGTTGGAGGGTTATTTCATCTCCTTCAAGAATAGGTTTGTAATATTTGAACTTCTGCTCGCCATGAAGTATTCTACCTATTGGCACTCCCATATCTTTTAAAATATCCAAATGTTTCTGGAGTATTCAGGTTCAAAGAAAATCCAAAAGTAAGAGGTGCCGGAATTCTCTCATATCCTTGAACTTTTGCGTCGTTTTCGTCCTTAAAAACAGGATTATTCTCACTTACAGCTTTCGCAAAAAAAGCAAGTTGACCTGATTCTACTTTAGCAGTCAAAGGAGGAAAGGTGTGACCTATCCATTTCTTATCTATCATTCTTTTAAGGTTTCTATTAATTAGTCGTAAGATGTGTATTATCGCAAAAAGGACCTGTTTTAGTCATTTTACAATTGCAGATTTTTACTTTTCTTTTCTTAACCGTTGCAAAGGCAATGGGCTTATGCTTAGTCCCATGATGAGATCCATCACAAAAAGGAGCATTCCTACTATATCCACATTTGCACCACAGATGTGTACCTGCTTCAAGTTCTACTTCTATAGCCTCCAATGTTGTAGACTTTTCTCTTTTAAATCCTTTTGAGATTTCACTTCCTTCTTTTTTAGATGATATAATAGGATAAAACATATGTGGAGCCCATCCGTCTTTAGGATCAGTTTGTAGCCCTAATTCTGTGGGAAATTTTCTTGTAAAAGTAGCTGTCCCAAAGAGCTGATCCCAAATTGTGAATGCATTACCAAAATTGCCATTAGGGTCACTGATCAGATCTGCTTTGATTTGCCATGATGTGCATAATGAAATGCTGGTGTAACAAAGATGTGTTCAATCACCCACATGACTGGGCTAAGAGTCTTGAATTTATATGCATATTCATCCCATTTAAAAGTACTGTGAGAACTAAACACTACTAATTGCTTTACTATCAACCCAATTATTGTAGCTGGAATCAACCCTAAAAAGGTAAAAATTGCTGCTATCCAAATGTTTGGAATGAATGTATAATACACGAATGAATTTCTAAAAGAAACCATTATTCCCATTTCTTCAGCTGCATGATGAGGGCGATGGTGTTTCCACAGAAAATCATATTCATGTGCAGATCTATGATACCAGTATTGGACAAGATCATCAGCAAACATGTAAATAGGAACAGCTATCCAAAGAGAAGAAGAGGCTAAAGAATTATAAATCCCAGGAAATAGCTTTTCTCCCAAGAATACTATACCAATTAAGGATACAAAACTTGTAAAGGAAAGCAACAAAAAACCAAGGATCTCCATTGTCCAATCATCTTTGGTACGTGTTGTATTTTTAAAATGGCCAGCAAATATTTCAATGGCAACAAAAAAAGCAAAGTGCCTATAACCGCATATTTACCCGTATTCGGATCATTTAATAATTCTTCAATCATTTTATTCTTGTACTTCCGTTAATTTATTCCTCTTTCTGTGTCGCCCCAATATTCTTTTCGCACTTCTCTTTTAAGCAAATTGCCTACACCAAAAAAATAGGAAATGGTTCTGTTCTAAATTTTACACTCTTGGGGCACTTATAATTGGCAATAAGCTCTTAACAATGATCTATAATACTTCCTTTGCGGTCGACTCTCCATCTCTAAGGATAACTTCAGCTTGTACGAGTTCTCCCCATTTGTCACCAGGAATTCCTATTACTACACTTTGCTGGACCGACTTCTGTCTCAATATTGCATTTTCCACTTCTGATGAGTACACATTATCGCCACCAGATGCTATCATGTCTTTTGATCTATCCACAAGAAAACAGGAGCCTTCTTCTTCGATATGTCCTACATCTTCAGTATATATCCTTCCATTTCTAAGCGAAACAGCAGTCACTTCAGATTTATTCCAACATCCTACTGTTTTATTTGGCGCCATTACGGTAACCTCCCTTATTTCATCAGAACCCAATACATTATCATCCCTATCTTCTTTACTTATTTCTACACACACTTTGGTTTGTTCCGCTGACTTGAGTCTACGAGAATTAGGTCCTTCCATTACATCGTGTTAAGAATTGAGTCAAGTATATCAAAAGCCTATTTTACTATTATTTTAAATAATTCTATAAGGAAACTTTAATTATTCTGACTATACATAGTCACCACACATGCACCTCCTAATCCAACATTATGTTGCAGTCCAATTCTCGCATTTTCTACTTGTCTAGATCCTGCCTGACCTCTGAGTTGCCATACCAATTCTGCACATTGAGCTAGTCCTGTTGCACCTAGAGGATGACCTTTAGATAGAAGTCCTCCCGAAGGATTAGTCACCAATTTTCCACCATAAGTGTTTTGGTCATCCATTATGAACTGCTCCGCTTTACCTACACCACAAAGGCCCAATGCTTCATAGCTGATCACCTCATTTGAGGTGAAACAATCATGCATTTCTACTACATCTACTTCTTCTGGACCTATTCCAACTTGTTCATATACTTGATCACTTGCATTCTTAGACATATCGTATCCCACCATTTTCATCATTGAGTTTTCAGAAAACGTAGAAGGCACATCAGTAGTCATAGCTTGTCCTTTGATAACAATACCAGAATTGATACCATTCTTATTAGCGAAAGCTTCAGAACATACAATTGCAGCAGCTCCACCACAAGTCGGAGGACAACATTGAAGTCTAGTAAGGTTCAAAAACATTTTAGGAGAATCCAAGACATTTGTGACAGTAAGCTCTTTTCTAAAAATAGCTCTTTCGTTACGAACAGCATGCTTACTCGCTTTAACTCTCACTTTTGCGAAAACTTCATCACTCGCTCCATATTTTTCCTGATACTCATATCCTACTGCTCCGAATACTCTCAATGCCAGTGGCACCTTATCCGCACCTTCAAATGCATGATTAGCTAGGGCTAAATGCTTATCTAAAGGAGTCGGGCGATCATTGTAACTTGTACCTAATGCTCCTGCAGCCATCTGCTCGAATCCCAATGCTAATGCGCATTCTACAGCTCCACTCTCCACAGCCTGCCTTGCTAAAAACAAAGCTGTTGATCCTGTCGAACAGTTATTATTTACATTGATTATAGGTATGCCAGTCATCCCTGCTTCATAAAGTACAGCTTGTCCAGCCGTAGAATCTCCATACACCCAACCAACATATGCTTGTTCTACTGCATTATAGGTAATTCCTGCATCTTTCATTGCTGCAATCAAAGCTTCTTTACCAAAATCAATATAAGATTTTTGAGCTTTGGGAGATAGAAATGGTGTCATGCCAA
>Ga0055584_100006898_pt1 | contig 11137 bp, 11 predicted proteins | sample OSDHelmetaG_FD_58716 | JGI IMG/M metagenome (GOLD analysis project Ga0055584, IMG submission 58716) | Pelagic marine sediment microbial communities from the LTER site Helgoland, North Sea, for post-phytoplankton bloom and carbon turnover... | ecosystem: Environmental > Aquatic > Marine >...
TTTGTTGATTGTGTGGTGTTTAATGACAAACTAGTCATCGAGTCCGCAGGACAGCGTGATGAGTTGCCCATTCCAAACAGCGAAGCCTTGCAAGCGTCTGGCTTAGAAAACGTCATCTTAGGGCTGCGCCCAGAGATGATTACCGAGCCTAAGCCATATAAAGAATCGACTTACATCACCCATATGCAACTTGCCGTACAGGTAACCGAACCAACCGGTCCTGATACTTTGGCCTTTGGTGAATGGAACCAGCAGGAAATACAAGCGCGCCTATCACCAGAAATCGGCGTGCAAGCCGAAAACCACAGTACGATCGACATTCAAGTGGATACCAGTAAGGCCGTCTTATTTCACCCCAAATCTGGCGAACGTATCTAGTCGCACCATTATAGCGCCACCCTAAGTAACCAGGCACCAGAATGGTGCACTGGTTGCTTTCTTGTCTTCTCGCAAACCCGACTATACCAGTAAAACACCCTAAAAAATTCCTTGGCACAATCCCTGCATGACTTGATCTTGTGCAATGTATTTTCGGGGTGGTAAAACCATTAGCTGTGATACAATGTCTAAAACAATCTGCAGAACAAGGGGAACCACATGAAATTGGTTAGTGCCATTATCAAACCATTTAAGCTGGACGACGTTCGTGAAGCCTTATCCGAAATTGGTGTACAAGGTGTCACAGTCACAGAAGTTAAAGGTTTTGGCCGTCAAAAGGGTCACACAGAACTATACCGTGGCGCCGAATACGTGGTGGACTTCCTACCTAAAGTGAAGATCGAAGCGGCTGTCGATGACAACCAAGTCGATCAGGTTATCGAAACTATTAGCAACTCTGCCAATACGGGCAAAATTGGTGATGGTAAAATATTTGTAGTTAACCTAGAGCAGGCTATCCGCATCCGTACCGGTGAAACAGGCCCTGAAGCGCTATAGTCTTCAACACAGGTATTGAATACGCATTGGCCCTTGCAGATCCGCATATTTGTACTAGGGTTAATGCTTTAATCAAGTCAGGTTTTCCAGTATAGTTGGATGGATCTCCTCTTGGTGAGAAAATAACAACTAAAATAAAGTGGCTTAACCACCATAACTATTCACCGATGCTCATGAAACAAACTGGATTCCGTCTCGACTTCATTGTCATTCTTTTGCTTTGCGCTGCCTTGCTGGCTGGCGCCCTGTATATGGAATTTGCTATGGGCATGGACCCATGCATGTTGTGCATGAGTCAGCGCTTTGTTTATGTTGGTATCGCCTTCACTGCTTTACTAGCAGCCCTGCACAACCCTATCTTTGGCGGTCACAAACGTTACGGCGCTATTATTACCTTATTTGCTCTATGCGGGTTAGGGCTAGCTATTCGTCAGCTATATTTGCAAGGTTTGCCAGAAGACCAAGTACCAGCTTGCGGACCTAGCTTTAGCTATATGGTTGAAGCCTTTCCTTTTACCGAAGTGCTTACTGCTATGATCCAAGGGTCTGGCTCTTGTGCCGAGGTTCAATGGACCTTCTTGGGAATTTCCATTCCTGGTTGGAGCCTAGTCATGTTCACGCTACTAGGCCTAAATGGTTTGCGCCTAACCATGACACGCACCAAAATCCTACTAGTCTAGATAAACCACACCACGGCTTGTAGGCATAATAACGCCATCACGCCAGCCACAATATCGTCTAGCATAATACCTACACCGCCATGCACATGCTTATCTAACCAGCGGATAGGCCAAGGCTTGATGATGTCAAAAAAGCGAAACAATACGAAGCCTAAGAGCAACCAGCCCCAGCCGGCAGGCGCCCACAACATAGTGATCCACATACCAACAAATTCGTCCCAAACAATACCACCGTGATCATGTACACCTATGTCGGCGGCGGTTTTACCGCAAAGATAAATACCCACGATGCTACTTACCAGTATCACTAACAGATAGTTAGTAATACTCAAATGAGCCAAGGGTAAGTACAGTACGCAGGCGGCCAAGGTACCAAAGGTACCGGGGGCTTTGGGTGCTGCGCCACTGCCGAAGCCGAAAGCCAAAAGATGTACGGGGTTACGCCAATTCGGTTTTACTGGTACGGTCATGGTTCAAATTCTCGCTATATCTGTATATGGTGTTTACGCAAAACGGCTAAAAATGCTGCCAGCCCAGATTATCTGGCATGGGTATAGCTTGTCCATCACGCTCTAGTCGTAAGCCTGCTGTTGGCTCTATCTGGCCTATACGGCTTATTGGCAAGTCATGCAGGGCTGCATAATCTTGTATCGCTGGACGCCATTGCCGAGGCAGGGTGAAGCACAGTTCAAAGTCTTCGCCACCGGCAAGGGCTAATTGTTCTTGTTCCGTAGCTGGCACTTTGGCAGCCAATTCCTTGGATATTGGAAGCTGCTCCAAGCTGAGAGTAGCGCCTACTTGGGACTGGGAAATAATATGCCCTAGATCTTGCAATAGGCCATCAGATACATCAATGGCGGAGTTCGCCTTGCCAAGCAACCACTGCCCCAATGCAAGGCGCGGGGTAGGGTTAAAAAAGCGTTGTGCTAAGTAGCTAGTCGCAGCGGCATCCTCATGCACACACGCCAAGCCACCGGCAGCATCACCAAGGTAACCACTAACATAGACGTCATCGCCTACTTGTGCGCCATTGCGCTGCAATGCCTGCCCTGTTGGCACCCAACCCATGACCTGAATACTAATAGCTAAAGGGCCACGTGTGGTATCACCGCCTGCCAAGGCTATGCCGTAGGTTTGTGCCATATGTACTAAACCGTCACTAAAACCTTGTAAAAAGTCTTCGTTATAGTCCGGTAAGGTTAGGCAAAGAGTGAACCAGGCAGGCTTGGCGCCCATAGCAGCCAAATCACTTAAATTGGCAGCCAAGCAGCGTTGTGCAATATGCGCAGCAGGCATGTCGGCTAAAAAATGAATGCCGGCAACAAGAGTATCGGCACTGATTGCCAACTGCTGCCCGATAGGTATATCCAGCAGCGCACAATCATCCCCAGGCCCTAAAGCCATGGGGACAGGTGCTTGCAGCTGAGGGCGCTGGAAGTAGCGCTTTATAAGATCAAATTCGCCCGTTGACGACATGATTTAGGACTTGCGTGCAGCCACTTCGGTCTGGCGATGTTGGGCCGCCAGCTTGTCGAGGATACCGTTCACGTACTTGTGACCATCGGTAGCGCCAAACACTTTGCCTAGCTCTACACATTCATTAATCACAACACGATAAGGTACCGCTACGGAATCGCTTAGTTCAAAAGCACCCATGCGCAAGATATTGCGCTCGATAGGGTCTAGGTCCGTCAATTCACGGTCCAAGTGCTCAGCTACCATGGCGTCTAGCTCATCAGTTTGCTTGGCAACACCACGCAAAATGGCACTAAACATACGTTTATCAGCGTTTTTGAAATCTTGCTCGGCAAGAAATTCGGCTTCCACATTAGTGGCTGTGTCATCGTTCATATGCAGCTGATAAAGAGCCTGTAAGGCTAGTTCACGGGCAGCACGGCGACGGTCTGGGCGTTTATTTTCGCTCACGAATTAAGCCTCTAGTTGACGTAATAGGCTAACCATTTCCAAAGCGGAAATAGCGGCTTCTTCGCCTTTGTTGCCTGCTTTTGTACCAGCACGCTCAATGGCTTGTTCGATGGAGTTAACAGTCAGTACGCCATTGGTTACAGGAATACCGCTATCCAAGGTTACTTTGCCAATACCAGAAGAAGCTTCACCAGATACGTACTCAAAGTGTGGTGTACCACCACGGATAACCGCTCCCAAAGCAATGATAGCATCATCTTTGCCCTGCTGAGCAATCTTTTGTGCAGCCAAAGGAATCTCAAAAGCACCTGGCACGCGTACCACGCGGATGTTTTCAGCATCAACACCGTGACGCACTAGGCAATCGATGGCGCCGTCAACCAAGCTTTCAACAACAAAAGCGTTAAAGCGGCCAACAACTAGGGTGTAGTGGCCATTTGCATCGTTAAAACGGCCTTCAATATTAGTAACAGACATGTTTATCTCCCTAAGCCCTTAGGCCTCACAAGTAATGTATTCTTCAATTTCTAGGTCAAAACCAGAAATTGCATTGTATTTCATTTCGGTGCTCATCAAGCGCATCTTATGCACGCCCAATTCACGTAAAATTTGTGCCCCGGTACCGACGTTCAAAAACGCGCCAGAGCCTGTGGTATGGGGTGGACGAGTAGGCGCATCTGGACGAAAAAAGTCTTCAATGCTAGGGCCAACACGGGTTTCACTACGGCCCAACAATACCATCACGCCACTGCCTTCTTCGGCAATTCGCTTCAGTACCGATTGCGCAGACCATTTTGGTCGGCCGTTAGTGGCGCCAACAATGTCTCGCAGCATATCCGGCATATGTACACGCACCAAGGTCGCTTGGTTTTGTTCTACCCGACCTAGAGTCACCGCTAGGTGGGTGTTACCCAAAATTGTGTCACGGTAGATATGCAGATCAAATTCTACATCTTCAAAAGTAATTTTTTGTTCTTCCACTTTTTCAATGGTGCGTTCGTTGCGGCTACGGAACTGAATCAAATCGGCAATAGTACCAATTTTTAAGTCATGCTCTTTAGCAAACTCAAACAAATCATCACGGCGCGCCATGGTACCGTCATCATTCATAATTTCCACAATGGTGGCAGATGGCGCAAAACCAGCTAAACGTGCTAGGTCACAACCGGCTTCAGTATGGCCAGCACGAGTCATAACACCACCTTCACGAGCCATGATTGGAAACACGTGCCCAGGTTGTACAATGTCCTCTGCCTTTACATTTGCAGCCACGGCGGTACGCACAGTATAGGCACGGTCGGCAGCAGAAATACCTGTAGTCACCCCTTCGGCGGCTTCAATGGAAACAGTAAAGTTAGTGTCGTAGGCGGTGCCGTTATGCTTCGCCATCAATGGCAAGTCCAGCTTTTCGCAATGTTCACGGGTCAAGGTTAAGCAAATTAGGCCGCGGGCATTTTTCGCCATAAAGTTAATATCTTCTGGGCGCACCTGCTCGGAAACCATGACTAGGTCACCTTCATTTTCGCGATCTTCATCATCCATGAGGATGATCATCTTACCTTGGCGCAGGTCGTCAATTAGCTCTACGGTGGTATTCATTTCCATGCTGTCACCTCAAACGCTGACCTAAAATTCGCAAGGCCTCGCGTATTCTTAAATTCTTGGGGATTTAGGGGCCATATTGTGCCAGAAAACGGCTCATTTAGGTAGCAGGTAGGTCGTGCTTTAGCCCGACATTAGTCATTTATATGCGACATTGTTGGACTGAAGTCCAACCTACAAATCGACACTTAGGAGCAGATCTTCGCCTATCCGAGCAAACTCCTGAAACTCACCTTGCCAGGCATCGGCCAATTTCTCGTGTGCCTGATTGAATAACGGCAGCCCAGTAGAGCCTAAAAATTTAGGCGCTACAAACACTTGTAGGTTATCCAGCAAGCCTTCGCGCATAAAACTGGCATTGAGACTAGCACCGGCTTCCAACATGATTTGCTGACAACCTCGTTGCGCTAACAGGTCGATTGCTGCTTGCAGCTGAATCTTACCTGCCTTAGGGCCTGCCACCTGAGTTTCTACTACCTGCACCTCCACACCCTTATCCTGATAGGCAGTATGAGCTTGCGCATCAGCATTGGTGGTCAAGAGCAACACCGGGCCAGGCAAGGTAAACAATTTGCAATCTAGGGGAGTGCGCAAGGGCGCATCAATAATCACTCGCAAAGGTTGCTTGATGCGTGCGGACTGTTCTTCTGGCACACCGGCAGACAATAATTCTTGGTTACGGCTATTCATGCTCGGATTATCCGATAACACGGAACCTAACCCCGTCACCACGGCACAGCTTTGGGCGCGCATTAAATGCACTCGCGCGCGGGCAGCAGGGCCGGTAATCCATTGGCTCTCGCCCGATGCCATAGCGGTACGGCCATCTAGACTACAAGCAAGCTTACTAAACACATAGGGCTTGCCGGTGGCCATAAAGTGCATAAAACCAGGGTTAACTGCTTGGCATTGGTCTTCTAACACGGGGCCGATGACATCGATGCCTGCTGCCAATAATTGCTGCAAGCCCTTTCCTGCTACTTGCGGATTAGGATCCTGGCAGCCATAAACGACGGCGGCGACGCCAGCCTCAATTAAACCTTGGCTACAAGGCGGTGTGCGACCAAAATGGCTACAGGGTTCCAAGGTCACATAGGCTGTTGCGCCTCGCGCCCGTTCGCCAGCGTCTTTTAGCGCCATGATTTCGGCATGGGGGCCACCCGCTTCTTGAGTGTGGCCTTGTCCCACCAACACACCATCACGCACCAGCACACAACCAACGGCTGGGTTAGGTTTAGCGATGCCCCAAGCCAAGCGTGCTTGATCAAGGGCTAGGTGCATGTAGTCTTGGTGGTTAATCATAATGCTCTTGTTCCAAGCGTTCGATTTCGGCGCGGAATTCGTTCAAGTCTTTAAAGCTGCGGTACACAGAGGCAAAGCGCACATAGGCAACCTCGTCCAATTCGCGTAATTGCCCCATTACCGTTTCACCCAATAACTGCGTCGGTACTTCTCGCTCGCCACTGGCGCGCAGCTTGTGTTTGATGCGGTTAATAGCTGATTCGATAGCCTCAACGCCTACCGGGCGTTTTTCTAAGGAGCGCAAAATACCAGCTCGCAGCTTGTCTTCATCAAAGGGTTGGCGCGAACCGTCTTGCTTAATCACCTTGGGCATCAATAGCTCCGCCACTTCAAAGGTGGTAAAGCGCTCACTACACTCTAAACATTCGCGGCGGCGGCGGATTTGCTCTCCTTCTGCCACCAAACGCGAGTCTATTACTTTGGTTTCGTTGTGGCTGCAAAAAGGACAATACATAGGGAGATCTCAAATACCGATAGGCTAAGCGACTTATTATAAACACAAGCTTTGTTTAGAGCTAACCTAACGAGCAATTAACTGCTATGATTCCTCATCTCTTCGACCCTAAAATAGCCTTTAGGGGCACCCCATGCGAGGGAAAATGCTAACACTTACCAATTTACCACTAGCTGAGCTCGCCGCCCTAGGCGCGGCCACAACGTGGGCCTTTACGGGTTTAATCACTCAGCCACTAGTTCACCACTTTGGTGCCACAGCAACCAACCGCTATCGCATAACGGTTGCCACTGGCATGCTACTGCTACTAACGACCTTACTAGGCCTTTGGTCAACGTTAAATATGTCAGGTATGTGGCTGCTAGTATTATCGGGCCTAATTGGCATTTTCATTGGCGACACAGCCCTCATGCAAGCCTTGAAACGCATTGGCCCACGGCGTAACGCCATACTATTTTCCACCAACGCACCTATTGCTGCAGGCATGGGTTTTATCTGGCTTGGTGAAAGCTTATCCGTCAGCACCTTAATTGGCTGCGCCTTAGTTCTAGCTGGTGTTATGGTGGCTATCTGGTGGGGCAAGCGTCCCGCTTCTGCTGCAGGTGAGCATACAATGGAAAAGGTCTCTGGGCGCTTATGGGTTGGTGTAGGGCTGGGCTTGTTGGCAGCAACTGGACAAGCCAGCGGAGCCATTATTGTTAAACCTGTGTTACTAGATGGCGCTCACCCAATCGCGGCTTCAGCCATACGTGTAGGCTTTGCTGCCGTATGTATGTGGACCATGCTCGCCCTACCTATTAAGTTCGGCAAGGCGAAGAACCCCATGACCTGGCCTTGGGCACTGCGCTCGTTTATCAGCGCCAACCTAGGCCTAGTAGTGGGCATGACCCTATTGGTTTATGCCTTAAAAGAAGGTTCTGTGGGCCTAGTAACCACCCTATCGGCAACTTCGCCAATACTTATATTGCCCATCTTATGGCTGATCACTAAACAACGCCCCAACCGCTACGCCTGGCTGGGGAGCGCAACAGTAGTAGTCGGTTGCGCCATCATTTTTATTTAGATAGTGTCGGGTTGAAACCCGACCTACTGGGCTAGATAGTTGGCTAAGAACTCATCGAAGGAGTCTTGTTGCTCGGCTTCTAACTGATCTTGGTCTAGCAATGATTGCTGCGCATGGGCCTGCATTTGCGATAACAAATCTGCATCCATATCGGTATCTAGATGATATTGCTGATGCTGCTGAGCCAATTGCATGATCAGCTCAACATAAGACACTCCACGTTCCTGCATGGCTGCTAGAACTTGCGCAGAAGGCGTTTTATTAGCATCTGCAACACGCTCAGCCATAACTGAAATCGCATCCAAACAAGCTTCAGCATTAGGCATGAACGCCGCCACCTCTCTTAGCTCGGATAAAATATCATTACCCCACGCTTGCAAGCTCACAGGTCCACTACAGCGCTGTAGATTAAGACCAGGCTTGCGGCCTTCACGTACTACAGCGGCTTGGTTGGCACTGATAGTCTCGCACTCATCGTCACCGATGATAGGGCTGCCCTTAAGCAGGCACCACACCAAGAATACATTCACAAAATGAGCTTGCTGCACATCCATACCAACAGGTAAGAATGGGTTGAGATCTAGGTTACGTACTTCTACGTACTCTACGCCGCCTTCAAACAAGGCATGCACTGGCTTCTGACCAGAACGCGCCACTCGCTTAGGACGAATATCACTATAGAATTCATTTTCGATCTGTAACAAGTTGGCATTTAGCTGACGGTATTCGCCATCCACCTTTACGCCCAGCTTTTCGTACTGATCCAAAGGTGTAGAAATAGCATGTTCTAACGATTTGGCATAATTAGGTAGGTCATTAAAACAAACGTTAAGAACCGACTGCACCTTGTTGCTGTAGCCTAGGTCACTCATACGCAAAGAGGTAGCGTATGGCCCAACTAAACTTTCACCAGCACCTTTCTCCAAATCTACCGAGCGGCCGCCAACAAAACTGGCATCCAAAGCAGGGGAAGCACCAAACAAATACAATAGTAACCAAGAGTGGCGACGGAAATTTCGGATCAGGGCGAAATACTGAGCCGAATGAAAAACCTTTGGGCAGCCCGTATCCCCCATATAAGCTTGATAAGCTTGCCAAAAATCTTCTTGCGGCGAAAAGTTATAGTGAATACCAGCAATACACTGCATGATCTTGCCATAACGCCAAGCCAAGCCGACACGATATACGTGCTTAAGCTTACCCGTATTAGAACTACCATATTCAGCAATACGAATATCGTCTTCGCCATCTAGATGTCCAGGCATGCTCCCTGGCCACAGGTACTCTTGCTGCACATCTAGAGCACGAGCATTGAAGTTATGCAATTGCTGCATATAATCAACAGCCGCTTCAGGCTCGCTGAACACAGGAGTTATAAATTCTTGCAAAGCTTCGGCATAGTCGGTAGTAATGCTGCCATGGGTCAGTGCCGACCCTAAGGCCTTAGGATGGTCAGTATGAGCAATACGCCCATCACTGGCGACACGCAAACCTTCTTTTTCGATACCGCATTGTAGGTTTTGCAGGGCCGCAGCCACAGGTGTACCTTGCAAATCTGCAAGTGTCTCGGAAATGCTTTTTAGCAAAGCTTTGTCTCCCAAAGTAGGCAACTGAATAGAATCACAGCATACCTGTCATATATGTAATTAAACAAGCTAAATGCGAAGCATTATCGCTTCAAACCGGCGGCCTGTAGTTTTGCCGCCAAACTACCTAGAGCTGGCTCGGATTTTTGAGCAGCACGCTGCCCTTGATTGTGCTTTTTGTGCTGATTTTGCTCGGCGCTACGATTAGAGCCACGCTTGGCCGCTCTATTGTCATCACTAGCACCTGGCTCGTCGTCTAAGCGCATAGACAGACCTATACGCTTACGTGGCACGTCCACTTCCATAACTTTTACTTTAATGATGTCACCGGCCTTAATCAGGCTGCGCGGGTCTTTCACAAAGCTATGGGACATGGCAGAAATATGTACTAAACCATCTTGGTGTACACCCAAGTCCACAAAGGCACCAAAGTTGGTGACATTGCTTACGGTACCTTCCATAACACTGCCAACAACTAGGTCTTTAATGTCTTCAATGCCTTCGGCAAGTTTTGCCATACGAAATTCTGGGCGCGGGTCGCGGCCTGGCTTACGTAACTCGGCCAATACATCCTTAATGGTCTGCTCGCCTAAGTTATCCGCTACAAACTGCACTGGCTTCAGGCTAGTCAAACTAGCATGGCCCAATAACTCACCTACTTTTAAGCTGAGACTGGTAGCCATGTTATCGACTACTGAATAGGCTTCAGGGTGCACTGATGTCGCATCAAGTGGGTTGTCACCATGGCGAATACGTAGGAAACCTGCCGCCTGTTCAAAGGCCTTGGCACCTAAACGAGATACTTCCATCAGTTGCTTACGGTTATTAAAAGCACCATGCAAATCGCGATGGAAAACAATGTTTTCAGCCAGGCTCTTGTTCAGCCCTGCTACATGTTGCAGCAGTGGCGCTGAGGCGGTGTTCAGATCCACACCAACGTTGTTTACGCAGTCTTCCACCACGTTATCCAAGCGGCGAGCTAATTGGACCTGTGACACATCATGCTGATACTGACCCACACCAATGGCTTTGGGGTCGATCTTTACTAGCTCTGCTAATGGATCCTGCAAGCGGCGAGCAATAGACACAGCACCGCGATAACTAACGTCCAGATCAGGAAATTCAGCTGCCGCCAAAGCCGAAGCTGAGTACACAGAAGCACCAGCTTCACTTACGATAATACGTTGTGGCGCATCCGCACCTAACAGACCTTGCAACTCTTTCATCAAACGGTCGGTCTCACGCGATCCGGTACCATTACCGATGGCCACCAGTTGCACACCGTACTGCTTTATCCATTTACCTAACAGCACCAAGGATTCTTGCCATTGATTACGCGGCACATGGGGGAAGATAGTCTCAAAGGCGATAAGCTTACCCGTAGCGTCTACTACCACGGCTTTCACGCCTGTTCGCAAACCTGGGTCTAAGCCCAAGGTCACCTTGGTGCCCGCCGGGGCCGATAACAACAAGTCCTTGAGGTTATCAGCAAATACTTGAATAGCGCCGTCTTCAGCTGTTTCGCGCAAACGCGAAATAAGTGCCGTTTCTAGCTGGCTAGCTAGTTTGATACGCCAAGTCCAAGTAA
>Ga0055584_100006899_pt1 | contig 11136 bp, 12 predicted proteins | sample OSDHelmetaG_FD_58716 | JGI IMG/M metagenome (GOLD analysis project Ga0055584, IMG submission 58716) | Pelagic marine sediment microbial communities from the LTER site Helgoland, North Sea, for post-phytoplankton bloom and carbon turnover... | ecosystem: Environmental > Aquatic > Marine >...
AAGACGGTGTCCTTGTAATCGATGGCCATGTTTTGTTCCCAAGTATCCGGGCGGCTTATAAATCGCGAAAAACCTCACGGCAACCGGCGGATTGCGTGCGTTTTACATATCTTCGCCGACAAAATCACCTGCGCCCAGAGCGCGCGCAAGGTGCAAGTCTCTTGCCTGGCGTGAATCCTCGGCGATCTGGGCCTTCAAAGCGTCCAGTCCGTCGAACTTTTTCTCGGCCCGCAGATAATCGATGAAGGCCACCCGCAGGTAGCTGCCATAGAGATCACCTTCGAAATCGAAGAGATGCACTTCCAGCACCACACCCTCGCCATTGACCGTCGGGCGCACACCCAGATTGGCAACCCCGTCATACCAGCGGATGCGGCCATCGACACGTGCACCCGCGCGAATCGAGTAGACGCCCAGCGCCGGGCATATCGATTCACCCAGATCCACATTGGCGGTCGGGAAGCCGATCGTGCGGCCCAGTTGCCGACCTTCGCGGACCCGCCCCTCGACGTCCCAGAGATGACCGAGCAGGGCGGCGGCGCGTTGCGGCTGGCCGTTCTTCAGATATTTGCGGATCAGGGTCGACGAGTAGATCTCCTCCACTTCGTCCCGGGCAGGCTGCACCGAGGTCGCCTTGAACCCGAGTTCGTCGGCACGGGATTTCAGATATTCCGGATTCCCCTCCCGGCCCGCGCCAAAGGCAAAGTCATAGCCCACGACAACATGGGAGGCGCCCATGCCATTGTGGAGAATATCCGTCACGAAACTGTCGGCCGGCCGTTTCGCGATGGAGTCATCGAAACGCAGCACAAACAGCACATCAGCACCCAGTGCCTGCAATTCCCGCACCTTAATCCGGAACGGCGTGAGCCGAAACGGTTCGGTTTCCTTGCCGAAAAACGTCCGCGGATGCGGCTCGAATGTCAGCAGGCCAAATTTCCGACCGTCGGCACGCGCGATGTCGCGCGCCGTTGCAATCACATGCTGGTGACCCCGATGAAGACCATCGAAATTTCCCAGCGCGACCACGGCGCCCTTATCCGCTTCGGGCACATTCGCAAAGTGTCGAAGTATACGCATCTGCGCGATGTACCTTTGGACCGCGCGGCAATCAAGCCATCGCGGTCGATTGGAAGCGCTGGCGCGGACCCGCCTCAGCTCTTCTGGGGGACCAGAACCTTTGCTTCGCCCGAGATCACGACCTTGTCGCCGACAGTGCAGACAGTTTTAAGCACGGCACGTTTCTTGTGCGGGATCAGCTCCGTCACTGTCGCGCGGGCGGTCACCGTGTCGCCGGGGCGAACCGGCGCCTTGAATTTCAGGGTCTGACTGACATAGACGCAACCCGGTCCCGGAAGGCGGGTGCCGACGACGGTTGAAATGAAGCTCGAACACAGCATGCCATGGGCAATCGTGCCCCCGAACATGGTCTGACCGGCATATTCCGCATTCAGATGCATGGGGTTGGTGTCACCCGAAATCCCGGCGAACATCACCAGATCGGCAGGACCGATCGTGCGGGCATAGACCGCGGTCATCCCGACTTCCAGATCTTCGAAAAAGTAACCGCTCAGTTCCTCCACCAGACTTGGCGTGGCGGAAACCGGCGCAGCCGTCACCGGCTCGGCAGCGTCAACAGACATACATAACCCCAGATTTCCGTGTGTGTTGACCACATGTTGCGCCGCAACATTTCCAAACGCAAGGGTTGCGCAGGGCCCGAAACGGCGCGGGCAGGTGGAAACTAGCTCCCCGGACGCGGATCAATCGGCACAAGCGCCGAAAATGCCATGATCTCCTCAAGCCGTGCCGCAAAGTGCAGAAGTTCGGCTTCCCCCCGGGGGCGTCCCACGAGTTGCAGGCCCACGGGCAATCCGGACTTGGTAAAACCACAGGGCACCGAAATCGCCGGACACCCGGTCAGAGTGATGGCGAAAGTGATGTAGAGCCAGTCCACATAATTGCCGAACTCGTGATCCTCCAACCGTTCCAGATAGCGCATATCCACATCGAAGGGCGGCACGATCGCGGCCGGACAGGCCAGCACATCATGGTCACCGAACCAGGTCGCGACCCGCTGGTAGAGCGCGCCCCGTTCGCGCAGAGCAACGGAGATGTCACCGCTGGATTGGGCCATGCCCTTCTCGATGTTCCAGATCATTTCCGGCTTCATCTTGTCGCGATACTTTTCAAGCAGCGGAGCCCGGTTCACGACAAAGGCGGAGGCGCGCAGGGTCTGAAAGGTTTCCAGCGCGCCAGAAAAATCGGGGCAGGACTCTTCGACCACGGCCCCAGCTTCCGCAAACCGCAACGCGGCCGCCCGGCAAATCTCGGCCACTTCGGAATCGACCGGACCGATGCCCAGATCCTCGGAAAACCCGACCCGCGCGGGTGTGTCGGGATTGAGCGCGGCCGACTGAAAGGACTCCACTGGAGCTTCCAGTGTCAGCGGAAAACGCGGATCTATGCCAACCTCGGCATCCAGCATCAGTGCCACATCGGCCACATTGCGCGCGATTGGACCGTTCATGGACAGGCTCTGGAAAGGATCGCGCTGCGGCCCTGCCGCAACACGGCCCGGGCTCGGACGCAGCCCCACGACCGAACAGAAGCTGGCCGGTGTGCGCAACGATCCACCCAGATCGGTGCCGGTCGCCAGCCAGGACATTCCGGTGGCCACCGCCACCGCGGCGCCCCCTGAGGAGCCGCCACAGGTCATATCCGTGTTCCAGGGGTTCAGGGTCTTGCCAAACACTTCATTGAAAGTGTTCGCCCCGGCAGCAAATTCCGGAGTGTTCGATTTCCCAATCACAATGGCGCCATTGCGTTTGAGAATCTCGACGGAGATATCGTCCCGCTCGGAAATATGATCGGCAAAGATCGGCGAACCGTGCGTTGTGCGGACCCCGGCCACGTCGGTCACATCCTTGACGACAATCGGCAACCCGCCGAGCCAGCCCGGTGAATCAGAATCCGTTTTCGGCAGCGATTTGGCGGCCTCACGGGCCATATCGAAGCACAATGTCGGAAGCGCGTTGACAGCGGGATCGACGGCTGCGATGCGTTCTTCTGCCGCGTCGATCAGTTCGAGAGGCGTGACATCCCCCGTTTTCAGCCGGGCCACCGCTTCACACGCACTCAGGGCTATCAATTCGGATGACGACATTTACCTCTCCTAAACCGTTTCCCGGACAATATAGCAGAGCATCGCGTGCATCGTGCGCGCGAGCGATCTTGTGGATCAAACGAACCGATGGCCATTCGCTTGCCCAAAGCACCCAAAGTGCGCGTACATGCGGATGTCTCCTTGCAGGACGGCACCCGGTTTCGTGGCCAGGTCTTTATCGAGGCCACGACGCGGATTCAGAACCTCATGAACTCGTCAGACCCGTTCTTTCCCTTCGTGGACGAAGCCGGCACGGTTCATCTGATCAACAAAAGGTCCGTGGTTCAGCTTACGCCGCACGACTAGACACGCAGCGACCATGCTGATCGACGGGAAGACGGCAAACGCCGCGGGCCGGACCGGATGCCGGTCCTGCTCGAACGCTGGGCCGAAATTCTCGACACTCTGGGTCCGCGCCGCGCCCCTGTGCTCATTGGCGGCAAGTCCATGGGGGGTCGCAGCGCGGCCATGTTTGCCGCCGAAGCGGAAAACCGGAACCTGCTGGACGGGGTCATCTGCCTTGGCTACCCGTTTCACCCACCCGGCAAGCCCGGGAAAACCAGCCTGGAACCCCTGCACGCCGCCACCGCGCCAACCCTGATTCTGCAGGGTGAGCGCGATCCATTCGGCAAACCCGCAGAGATCGCAGGCTATGACATCTCCGACCCCGTTCGGATCGAATGGATTCCCGATGGTGACCACTCCTTCGTTCCGCGCAAGCAATCCGGACACACCGAAGCCGAAAATCTCGGTCTGGCGACGGCAGCTCACACGTGTTGGCAATACTGCTCGCCGGCCTCGTACTGTCATTGGTCACGAACACATCCGCATTCGCGGGCTTTCGCGATGCCTTCGAGCAATACAACGCGCAAAACTGCGCAGCCGCGCGCCGCGAAGCAGAGCCGGATGCCGAACGCGGCAATCCGGCCGCCCAATGGCTGCTCGGCACGATCTTTCTGCTCGGACATGGCGTCGACGAAGACCCCATGCGTGCACGCGGCTGGTTTGAAAAGTTTGCCGCATCCAACTACCCGCCTTCCCAGGCCGTACTCGGACGCATGTTCGAATAAGGCATTGGCGGCGAGCAGGACCCCCATGCGGCCCACAACCTCTATTAACAGTCCGCCCAGCAGGGATACGCTGACGCAGCCTATCTGCTGGGCCGTCAGTTCTATTGCGGGCGGGGGATCGAGAAGAACGGCAATGCGGCGCTGAAATGGCTGACCATCGCCGCCGATGACGGCAAGTCGGATGCTCAGTTTCTGGGCTCCAAAATCCTGCTGACCAACGAGATCATCAAGGCCAACCCCAAACAGGCGGCCGCAACCGGCCTGGCCGATGCAGAAGTGAGGCTGGGGGATTTGTACAGCAAAGGACTCAACGGGCGTCCCGACCATGCCCGCGCGCTGGATTGGTGGACAAAGGCCGCGCAGAAACTCGACACCGAAGCGCAGCTGCGCCTTGCCCGCGCCTATGCCCGTGGCCGTGGCACCGCTCGGAACTATGAGATCGCCTACCGATGGGCCTCCCTGGCCGCGATTCAGGGCAACGAAACGGCAGCAGAGCTTCGTGACAAGCTGATCTCGCGCCTGCGACCCGACGAGATCGAACGGGCCGATCGCGCCGTGGATGCCGAGCTGGCGACCCACAATCGCTCCCGCAGCGGGAAGAGTTCCTGACCGAATGGTCTTCGGGCTTTGCGCCTGCGGGTGGCTGCGTTAGTTTTCCCACATCTTGAGCACACTACATCAGATAAGCAGCGCCGCGCTGCGCCTCCTCCCGGCGGAAACCGGTCACGGTATCGCCCTGCGTGCTTTGGCGGCCGGACTTGGGCCCCACCAGCGTGCCGATGACTTTCCCGTTCTTGCCCAGGACATCTGTGGATTGCACTTCGCCAATCCGGTCGCCGTATCTGCTGGCTTCGACAAGAACGCTGCCGTCATCGCCGGGGCCCGCCGGCTGGGCAGCGGGTTTGTGGAAATCGGCGGCGTGACGCCCCGCGCGCAGACCGGCAATCCGAAACCCCGATTGTTCCGCCTCACGCCCGACCGTGCCGCCATCAACCGCATGGGCTTCAACAATGAAGGGTCCGATGCTGTCCTCGCACGGGTCCAGGCTGCGCGCGACGGTTCAACCCCGCTCGGTGTCAATCTCGCCGCCAACAGCGACAGCACCGATCCTGCGCAGGATTTTGTGGCGCTGGTCGAGACATTCGCCCCGGCTGCGGACTTTCTGACCATCGATGTGTCCTGCCCCAATTCGGCAAACGGTCAGGTCTTTCTCGACCCGCGCGCCCTCGAAGACCTGCTGGCCCGTTTGAGCGCGACCCGCGAGGCATCCTCCGGCACACCGGTCATGTTCGCCAAGCTGGCCCCCGATCTCGCCGATGACCATCTGACGGAGCTTCTGGAAGTCATGCTGGCGGCAGAGATCGACGCCATCACCCTGTGCAACACCACCACAGCCCGCCCGGAGTCACTGCAAAGTGCCAATGCTGCAGAACGGGGCGGCCTGTCCGGCGCACCGCTCTTCGAAATGGCGACAGAAATGTTGCGCAAGGTCTACGCCCAGACCCAAGGACGCGTGCCGCTGATCGGTGTCGGCGGAATCATGAACGGTGCCGATGCCTATACGAAAATTCGCGCCGGGGCCTCGCTCGTCCAGCTTTATACCGGCCTTGTCTATGAAGGACCCGGGCTGATCCAGACCATCAAACACGACATTGCCGAACGCCTGACCCGTGACGGGTTCATCCATCTGTCCCAGGCTATCGGCCTCGAACATCGGTCCTGACCGGACCGCTAGGCGACCCGCAAAAGGTGTATCGAGAAGAGCTCGTCCGGGTCAGTCCAGCACTCGACACTGTCCCAGCCGGCTTCGGCCGCCAGCGCCTTGAACCCGTCCACATCATATTTGTGAGAATCTTCGGTGTGGATGCTCTCGCCCGCTTCAAAGTGGAAGGTCTCGCCGGCCAGAGTGACATCCTGTGCCTCTTCACTGACCAGATGCATTTCGATCCGCCCGGGCTCCGGGACCCAGCGCGCGTCATGGACAAAGGCGTCGAGATTGAAATCCCCGCCCAGTTCCCGATTGATGCGTTCGAGCAGGTTGAGATTGAACGCCGCTGTCACGCCCGCTGCATCGTTGTAGGCCGCGTGCAGGCGCGCCACGTCCTTGCGCAGATCGACCCCGATCAGCAGGCCGTTGTTGTGGCCCAGATCGGACGCTGCCGCACGCAGGAATGAAATCGCATCCGCACGCGTGAAATTGCCGATGGTGGAGCCGGGAAAAAATCCGGCACGGACCTTCTCACCGGCGATCTCCGGTACATCGAAGGGCTGGGTATAATCCGCACACACCGGAACCACCCGAAGCGCAGGATAGCTGTCCGCCAGATCCTTGGCCGAGACCAGCAAATGCTCCCGCGAAATATCGACGGGAACATAGGCCGACGGATCATCCAACGCGTCGAGCAGAATTCTGATCTTGGTGCTCGACCCGCTGCCAAACTCGATGACCGTTGCGCCCTCGCCCACCAGCGCTGCAACTTCAGCGGAAATCGTCTGCAGCAACGCCATCTCTGTACGGGTCGGATAATATTCGTGCAGTTCGCAAATATCATCGAACAGTTGCGACCCGCGTTCGTCATAGAAATATTTGCTGGGCAGTCGTTTGGGGGATTGCTGCAGGCCGTTGAGAACATCGTCCCGGAAATTATCCGAGGCATGATCATATTCGACATAGTCGTGCAGGGGGCCAAGCGCCTCAGCAGTCGCGCTGCTCATCGATCATCCGCCAGTCGGACACCCGAGAACATCCAACGCACCGGTGGGTAGAAAAAGTTCCGATAGGTCGCCCGCGTGTGCCCTTCCGGGGTCACGCAAGCGCCGCCGCGCAAAACAAACTGATTGGCCATGAATTTTCCGTTGTACTCTCCGACGGCACCCGTGACGGGTTTGAATCCGGGATATGGGACATACGGGCTCTGGGTCCATTCCCAGACATCTCCGAACATCTGTTCCGGCATGTCCGGCGCATCTCCCGAAGCCGGCGCCGTCCGCATCAATCCCGACCCCAGCAGGTTCCCTGACACTGGTTGTTGTGCCGCAAAAACTTCCCATTCCACTTCCCGCGGCAGCCGCTTTCCGGCCCATCGCGCATAAGCGTCGGCTTCATACAGGCTGACATGACAGACCGGGGCCTGATCGTTCAGTCGCTGCAGGCCGGACAGGGACATGCTCATCCAGTCATCATCGACCTTCTGCCAGTAGAGCGGCGCTTCCCAGTTTTCAGCACCCACCGTGGCCCAGCCATCGGACAGCCAGAGCTCGGGACGGCGATACCCGTCATCGGCCAGGAAGGCCTTCCACTCGGCATTGGTCACAAGACGCGAGGCCAGGGAGAACGGCTCCAGATGAACCTTGTGTCGCGGCCCCTCATTGTCGAAGGCGAAATTGCGTCCGTCATGACCGATCTCCACCATGCCGCCGTCATGGTCACACCACCGCAGCTCCGGTGCCTTGCGGGCCGGCGCAGCGCGAAAGGACTGATAGGCCGGCGCCACACTGTTGCGGGAAAATGCGTGAAGAATATCCATCAGGATCAGTTCCTGATGCTGCTGTTCATGGTGCAGCCCCAGCACGATCAGCGGGGCGGCTTCCGCCCAGACATCGGCCCCAGCCGTCGTCATCAACCTCTGCATGCCCGCATCCACATGCGCGCGATAGTCCGACACCTCGGCCGCGCTCGGTCGGGTCAGAAGGCCACGATCGGGTCGCGGGTGACGTGCCCCCACCGTGTCGTAATAGGAGTTGAACAGGAACGTGTAGTGAGGATCAAGCGGTTCGTAATCGGGCAGGAACGGCGTCAGGATCATGGTTTCAAAGAACCAGGTCATATGCGCACGATGCCATTTTGTCGGACTGGCATCGGGCATCGACTGCACAACCTGATCTTCCGCAGACAGCGGAGCAGCCAGACGCTCGGTTTCGCCGCGCACCCAGAAATAGTGTTCGAGAAGCTGATCCCGATCGCGTGGCTGCGCGTCTAGAATGGCCGGCTTGGTACTGGAGGCTGTCACGGCGCATCTCCCGTTGGCGCCCGCATCCCGTTTGACCACATCTTCGGAACGCATCCCCGCTGATGAATTCGCCTGCACCCGAGGTTCGGATACAATCTCAAAAGCGGATCGAAACACGCCCGGCGCAATTGGCCACACGTGGCAGTCGGACGCAGTAAACCAAGCCGGTTCTCGGCCCGTCAACCGCAAGTCCGGAGAATTTTGCGGAATTGGCAGCCCTTTTGATTGACCCGGTCCACGAAGGAACTAGGCTGAGGCCATGACTGAAAACACATCCACGATCACGGGCTACCACGCCCATGTCTATTATGACGCCGCAAGCAAAGCCGAAGCCGAAGTGCTGCGCGCCGGGATTGACGCCAAATTCGAGACCGTGCTCGGTCGCTGGCATGACAAACCGGTGGGCCCGCATCCACACTGGAGCTATCAGGTCGCTTTCGAACCCGATCTGTTCGCCACGCTTGTGCCCTGGCTGGCACTGAACCGGAGGGGTCTCAACATCCTGCTGCATCCCGAAACCGGGGATGCCATTGCCGACCACTCGACCCATGCCATGTGGCTGGGTGAAAGCGTCGAACTCAATCTCGACTCCCTGCGCTAGGGCCCGACCCGCGCAAAGGAACGGTTTTCAAGCTTCATCAGGCGGGGTACAACACGCGCCGAGATTTCAACGTCACGCCAGTCAGGTGTGGCAACATCCGGATACGGGAGAGAACCACCATGAAACTTTTGCGCTACGGTCCGGCCGGCAAGGAAAAGCCAGGCCTGCTTGACGACAACGGCAACATCCGCGACCTGTCCAAGGTCATCGACGACATCACACCGGATGTTCTTTCGCCGCGTGGCCTCGCCGCCATTCGCAAGCGGGACCCCAAGCGCCTGCCGCTTGTGAAGGGTCGCCCGCGCATCGGCGCGCCGGTTGTGGAACGTCGTGTCTTCGCCATTGGCCTGAACTACGCCAAGCACGCCGCCGAAGCCGGTATGAAGATTCCCTCCGAACCGATCCTCTTCACCAAGACCTGTCCGCTGACGGGCCCGAATGACCGGATCGTTCTGCCCAAAGGCGCCAAGAAGGGGGACTGGGAAGTGGAGCTCTGCTTCGTGATGGGTCGCAAGGCGCAATATGTCAGCAAGAAAGACGCGCTGAAATATGTCGCCGGTTATGCCGCGGGTAATGACGTGTCCGAGCGCAAATACCAGATCGAAAGCGGCGGCCAGTGGGTCAAGGGCAAGAGTTCTGACACCTTCGGTCCCCTCGGCCCGTGGCTCGTGACCGCCGACGAAATCAAGAACCCGCAGCGGCTCAATGTGTGGCTCGACGTGAATGGCGAGCGCAAGCAGGAAGAGTCCACGAAGGACATGATCTTCTCCTGCGCCGAGATCATCAGCTATCTCTCCAACATGATCACCCTGCATCCCGGCGATGTCATCTACTCCGGCACCCCCTCGGGCGTGGGCCTTGGCATCAAGCCGAAGCCGCAGTTCCTGAAGCCCGGCGATGTCATCACCATGGGCATCGACGGCCTGGGCGAGCACAAGAACAAGGTTGTCAGCTGGAACGGCAAATCCAAATAAGCCGGACCTACAGACCGAAACACAGAAAGGGCCGCACAATCGTGCGGCCCTTTTTTGTATCTACATCCTCACAAACTCTAAGACAAAGCCGGCATCACTTCGTCGTGGAAGATGCGGAGCGAGTCCCGCGAGCCGGTGATATCGATCAGCAGGACATACTCGATGCCGCCCTCGCGCATCTGCAGTAGCCGGTCGATGATCTCTTCCGGAGGACCAATCAGCGCACCTTCCTCGGTTGCCAGCCGCGTATCGTTGTATTGCAACATGGTCGATTGCGGGCCACCGCCCTCGCGAATGCGCGACAGGCGGGAGATTCCGCTGAGCAGGCGCGAACGCTGCTGATGGGCTTCCTCGCGTTCGGCGTCATTGCGGGTGATGTGCAGGGCACGCGCCACCGCCACATTCATCGGATCGAACACCCGCCCCGATGCCTCCACCGCCGCGCGATAGGTCGCAAACCTTTCCTGAATGGTGGTGAAGGACGCGATCTGATCAAGCAGAAGATTGAACTGGTTCTCGGCCGCCCAGTTCAGGCCGGCCTCACTGCCGGCAGCAAGCCAGAGCGGCGGATGCGGGCTCTGGATCGGCGGCGGTTCCACCACAATGTCCTGAAACGTCCAGTGCTTGCCGATATGGGTGAAACGTTCTTCCGAGGTCCAGGCGCGGCGGATCACCTCGAGGGATTCGAGGAACAACTCCTGAGCTTCATCGGCTTTCACATTGAAGCCGTGAAATTCATTGGCGCGATAGCCCTTGCCGACCCCGAAATCCAGACGCCCGCCCGAGAGCAGATCGACCGTGGCGGCCTGTTCGGCGAGCAGCACGGGATTGTGCCAGGGCAGGACCACGACGGCCGTGCCCAGCCGCATCCGCTTGGTGCGGGCAGCCAGATACGTCAGCAGGTTGAGGGATGCCGAAACCTGACCGAAGCCGGTGAAGTGATGCTCGACCAGAAACACGGAGTGATAGTCGAGATCCTCGGCTTCGACGATATAGTCGATGAAGTCCCGATAGCCCTGAGTGCTGTCGCGCGCCACGCCGCCGCGGCGCGAAGAGGCCCCGCCAAACAGTCCGAATTTCATCGCCTGGAACCTGCCCCGAACACGCTCAGTTGCGCACGCGTTCGGGCTTGCCGGACTTCGTGGACAGCGACAGAGCTTCGAGAACCGCCACATTGGCGATCCGCTCCTCATTGGTGAAGCGATAGGGCTTCTTGCCGCTGACCGCATCCGCCCAGGCTTCAAAATTCATCCGCACGGTGTCGCGCGGCTTGAAGACCTTCTTCACGCGCTTGCCGTCCTTGGTGCCGATATAC
>Ga0055584_100006901_pt1 | contig 11134 bp, 6 predicted proteins | sample OSDHelmetaG_FD_58716 | JGI IMG/M metagenome (GOLD analysis project Ga0055584, IMG submission 58716) | Pelagic marine sediment microbial communities from the LTER site Helgoland, North Sea, for post-phytoplankton bloom and carbon turnover... | ecosystem: Environmental > Aquatic > Marine >...
CGATTGCTGCCGCCGAGAAGGCGACTCCGCCGAACGTGGTGAAGCATCTACAGCGGATCTATCATCCCGATCTGCAGAAGTTTCGTTTTCGGGCCGGGTATCCGGGTGGATTGGAGCAGTGGCGGCATGATTGGCGGCCGGTGTTGCATCGTCTGGTCGGGCTGAATCGGATTGCGAAGTTGAACCAAGGGCACCGGCCGAAGCTGTGGTTTGGCAAGACATCGGATTTTGGCGAGTTCACCCGGCAGAAAGGGGAGATTGAAACGGAGCCGCATGTGCGGATTCCGTTCTGGTTGTTCCGCCCAAAAGGGGATGGACCGTTTCCACTCGCCCTCACGCCGCATGGGCATGACGGAATCGGACACGATACCTCTGCTGGGGTGTTCAAGGATGCCAAACACAAGGAACGGACGCTGGCCGGAGATCGGGATGTAGCGGTGCAGGCGGTAAAGCGGGGTTTCATTTCGATTGCGCCGGCCGTGCGTGGGCTTTCGGTGGACGGTGTTCCAGATGTCTACAAGCGGCACGACAAGCGGAATTGTCGGAGTCACCTGATGCACTGCCTCTTGGCCGGTCGGACCGCCATCGCCGAGCGGGTGTGGGACATGCAGAAGATCATCGACTGGGCGGTAACCTTGCCCAAGGTCGACAAATCACAGATTCTGATGATGGGCAATTCCGGTGGCGGCTTTGTGACGATGTATGCGGCGGCCTTGGATCCGCGGATCACGATTGCCGTGCCCAGTTGTTCATTCGACCGGTTGGTGGCGAATGATGGGCGGATCTATCAGTGTGACTGCAATACCGTTCCGGGGATTCTGGAATATGGCGGGATGGCAGATGTGGTTGGGTTGATCGCGCCGCGGCACCTGTTGATCGTCAATGGTCACGGTGACAGTCTGCACAATGACGCCGACATTCGGGCGGAAAGCACCGACGTGAAGAAGGTGTTCATCGCCGCGGGCGTGCGGGATCGATTCGATCATCGATGGGGCAACGATGGCCATCGCTTCTATAAAGATCTGATGTGGCCCTTCGTGATGAATGCGTTGAAGTGAATTGAGTCGAATCCAGCCATGAATCTCCTTCGCAGAATCGTGTTCGCCGGTGCGCCGCTATGCTTGGCGTTGCCAGTGGCGGCGATCGAGATCGTGACCGCGGATGAGGTGATTCCGATTCTGCAGCGGCGTTGCACGATTTGTCACGGCGGGGAATATCAGGATGGCGAACTGGATCTGCGGACAGTTGCGGCGATCAAGAAGGGCGGCAAATCCGGCAGCGCAATCAAGGTAGGGGATGCGGAATCGAGCCTACTGATCCGGAAGCTGGTGAAGGACGAAATGCCTCCGACAGCGGATCGGGGACGGGCGGGGATCGAGATCACACCCGACGATGAAGTGCAGACCTTGAAGAGATGGATCAATGGCGGGGTTATTGCTGGTGGTTCATTGGCGGAAACGCCGGTGGCGGAGTCAGACTTATGGTCTTTGAGGCCGGTTGAGCGGCCAGTTGTTCCCAAGGTGAAGCAGAGCAAGTTGGTGGGGAATCCGATTGATGCGTTTCTGCTGCGAAAACTGGAGGCGAAAGGGCTGACTTATTCGCCGGCAGCGGAGTCAGATGTTTTGTTGCGACGACTGGCGCTGGGGGTAACCGGCTTGCCCTTGGGTTTGGAGGATATGCAGGCCTTCAGTGAGGGGCAGATCCAGTATGCCGATCTGGTCGATCAGATGTTGGCCTCGGATCGATATGGGGAGCGATGGGGGCGGTTCTGGTTGGATCTCGCCGGTTACGCAGATTCGGAGGGAAAACGGCAGGCAGACATGATTCGTAAGTTCGCGTGGAAGTATCGAGATTACGTCATTCGCTCCTTTAATGCCGACAAGCCGTATGACCGCTTTCTGCTGGAGCAGATTGCGGGGGATGAATTGGCGGACTATTCGGAGGGCGAGATTACGCCCGAGATCTTCGACAACCTCGTGGCGACCGGTTTTCTGCGCATGGCTCCGGATGGGACGACGGCGAATCCCGTCAACCGGGTGCGCGATCGGATCGACGTGATCGCGGATCAGTTGGACATTCTCACCCGTGGGGTGATGGGGCTGACGATGGACTGCGCGCGTTGTCACGATCACAAATACGATCCGGTGAGTCAGCGGGATTACTACCGCCTGACCGCGATCTTCAAAGGGGCCTACGACGAATATGACTGGCTGACTCCGCAGAAGTTTTCCAATCAATGGAAGAAGGTGAAGTATCGGCAGTTGGCGGTTTCGTTGCCGGATGAGCGAACTGTTTGGCAGGAGCAAGTGAAGGAGCACAAGACGAAGGTGGCCGTGCTGGACAAGAAGGTGAAAAAGGCTACCGAAGAAAAGGCGAAGAATGTTCGTGATTTGCGCAAGCAGCTGACGGCCTTGAAAGCGAAGGAGCCCGCGGAGCCAATGATTCGGGCGTTGTGGGATCGCGGTCGGCCGTCTGAGACGTTCTTGTACCGACGGGGAGATCATCTGCTGGTAGATGAACGCCTCGGTCCCGGTGTTCCGGCATCCTTCAGCTCGACAATTCCTTTTGAGGTGAGAAAGCCGTGGAGGGGCGCGAAGCAGACCGGGCGGCGACTGGCTTTTGCGAAATGGCTGACGGACAAACGCAATCCGCTGACGGCCCGGGTTATTGTGAACCGGATCTGGAAACATCACTTCGGCGTGGGATTGGTGAAGAGTCTGGATAACTTCGGCAAGACCGGAACTGCGCCATCACATCCGGAGTTGCTCGATTGGCTGGCGGCCGAGTTCATGGACGAGGGCTGGAGCATCAAATACGTCCACCGGCTGATTCTGAATTCGACGGCTTGGCAGCAGTCTTCGAAAGTCAGCGAAAGATCCCGGACGAAGGATCCGGAGAATCAACTTATCTCGCGGATGCCGATGATGCGGATGGACGCGGAGCAGGTGCATGACTCGATTTTGCACGTGGCCGGTGTGTTGAATGAAAAGCCGTTCGGAGAGCCGGATCAGGTGACGGTTCGGAGCGATGGCTTGGTGACGGCGAATGGTGAGGATGGAAAATATCGACGGAGCCTCTATGTGCGCCAGCGACGCAAGGAGATGCCGACGATGTTGGAGACCTTTGATCTGCCGCAGATGAATCCGAGTTGCATGCAGCGCACGTCCTCGACGGTGGTGACTCAACCTTTGCATCTGTTGAACAACGCCTTTGTCCACGGCTTGGCCGGGTCGTTTGCCGAACGGATTGCCGACGAGGCTGCGGGTGCGGACGGGCGGATTCGGTTGGCCTATCAACTTGCATTTGGCCGACTGCCTTCGAAGGTGGAAATGAAGACATCGCGGGTTGCCCTGGCGTCGCTAAATCGTTCTCGCGAGAAGGCTGACTCGCCGGAGCAGTTGGCACTGACGGACTTTTGTCACACGCTTCTCAATTCCGCCGCGTTTCTCTACATAGATTGATTACATGATTCTGAATCGAACCTGCTCCGTAGCAGCGAACGTGAGTTCGCTCATATCAAATCCAACGGAATTAATTAGAGCGGACTCACGTCCGCTGCTACGAGGTTTGGTCTGTGCCGCCGCGCTGGTCGTGTCCCTTGGTTGGGTCGATGCGGCTGTGCCGAAGGATGTCCGGCTCACCTTTACTGACAATCCAAGACCGGCGGAGGATCCGGCGCTCAAGGGATATGGGATGTATGAGGCCAGTGCGCCGCGGGCAAAGATGGGTGAGCCGATGGATACGGCGCTGCCCCTCAAATTGCATCATGGTGATCGAATCGCGTTCATTGGCAACACCTTGCTGGATCGGGCGCGGGGATTTGGCTACCTGGAGACGCTGATTCAGAAGGCCTTTCCCAAGCACCAACTGGTGGTGCGGAACCTTGCCTGGTCGGGTGATTCGATCGGCGTGCAGCCGCGACCACTGAATCTCGCCGATTTGGAACAACACCTGACCTATGAGAAGGTGGATGTGATCTTTGCATCGTTTGGTTTCAATGAGTCGTTTGCCGGCGAGGAGGGATTGCCTGGATTCAAGCGCGATCTGGGAGGCTATCTTGCGAAATTGAAAACGAGCCTGTTCAACGGCGGGAAGGGCCCGCGAATTATTCTCCTTTCACCGATTGCGAACGAGGATGTGGAGCGGGTGGAAGCGGCCAAGCTGAACAATGCCCGAATTGCAGCGTATACGAAGGCAATGCGTGAGGTTGCGGCACTGCAGAAAGTGGGGTTCGTAAATGTCTTCAACACCATGCGCGAGGTAATGGAGTCGCCCGGGTCGGATATCACTTTCAACGGCATTCACATGGAAGCCGAAGGCTACAAGCACTTCGCGGATCAGGTGTTTCGACGGACGTTTGGCCGCAAGGTGCCGTCGGTGCATGAAGAGTTGCGGAAGGAGATTGTGGAAAAGGACCGGCTCTACTTTCACAGGTACCGGCCGTTGAACACCTACTACTACACGGGGGCGCGGAGCAAGGAGCATGGCTACAACGATTTCCTGCCGGCAATGCGGAACTTCGATCTGATGGTGTCCAATCGTTACGAGCGGATCTGGAGTATCGCCCAGAACAATTCGCCGCCGTCGGTGCTGGAGGAAAAGGATCTCCCGGCCTTGGGGCCGATCTGGGAGGGGCGCGGAACCAATGCGTGGCTGAGCGCCGAAGATGAGCGGAAGGCATTCAAGATGGATCCGCGTTTCGAGGTAAACCTGTTCGCCGGGGAAGAAGAGTTTCCGGACATCGCATGTCCGATTCAGATTCGCTGGGATTCGCGGGGGCGTCTGTGGGTGAGTTGCTCGACGACCTATCCGCAACTATTTCCCGGGCAGGAGCCGAATGACAAGCTGGTCATTCTGGAGGACTCAGATGGTGACGGACGAGCAGACAAGTCATCGGTGTTCGCGGATGATCTTTACACGCCGTTGGCATTCGAATTTGGGGATGGCGGGGTTTACGTTTCGGAGCAGCCGCACCTTTTGTTTCTCAAGGACACGGATGGGGACGGAAAGGCGGACTTACGGAAGAAGGTCCTCACAGGGTTCGGTTGTGAAGACTCGCATCATGCCTTGCATGATTTCGCATGGACACCGGATGGGGATCTGATCTTTCGCGAATCGATCTTTCATCATTCGCAGGTGGAAACGGCGTATGGGCCGGTCCGACAGCAGAACAGCGGTTGGTTTCGGTATGATCCAAAGTCGGAACGGCTAACTTCGTTTGGTTGTTATCCGAGCACGAATCCGTGGGGAGTGACCTTTGACGAATGGGGGCAGCACGTGGCAAGTCATCCGATCTTTGCTTCGGCCTTTCATGCGCTGGATCCGGTCTATCCGCAGCAGCATCCGAAGCCGGCGGGGATTCCGGCGTATTCGGGGACGTGCGGGCATGACTTCATTGACTTTGAGACCTTTCCGAAATCCATGCGCGGTGGCTTTGCAAAGGCGCGCTACAAGCCGACGAACCGGATTGAGTATCATGAGTGGAAAGAAACGCCATTCGGCTATGAAGAGAAATACGTCAGCGATATCCTCTTTTCTTCGGATCTGAGTTTCATACCGGTGGATCTGCGGTTTGGGCCTCGAGGTTCGCTCTACGTGTGCGATTGGTACAACCCGATCAAAAGTCATAACCAATATTCAATGCGCGACCCACGACGGGACAAGAAGTCGGGGCGGATCTGGCGGATCACACCGAAAGGCAGCAAGCCTGCCGATCCGCCGAAGATTGCCGGGGCTACAATCACCGAGTTGTTGGAGGTGTTGAAGAGTCCGCAATACCGGTATCGCTACTGGGCGCGCCGAGAATTGCGGGACCGGAATCCGGATAGAGTTAAGAAGGACCTCGATGCCTGGGTGAAGAAACTGGACGCCACGGATACCCGCTATCGTCATCACCAAACGGAGGCGCTGTGGGTGTATCGTGGAATCGGGCGTCCCAATCCAGATCTGTTGGCTGAATTGGTGAAGTGTGAGGATCACCATGCGCGTGCCGCGGCGACCCGGCAGCTTCGTTATACGGAGGCATCGCCCGAGCTGTTGAAGATCGCAGCCAACGACACAAACGGACTGGTTCGAATGGAGGCGGCGGTGGCGGCTTCCTACATCGGATCTGAGGCGGCGCTCGATGCGGCGCTGGATGCCTTGAAGAAACCGCACCAGAAACATCTCACCTATGCCATTCGCACGGCGATGGGCTCGCGAACACTGAAACCGATCTGGGAGAAGAACCTGGAGACGCGACCTGAATTGGCTGCATTTCTTGCCGAGTTCGATCGGCGTCAGCGATTGAAGCCACGCCGAATCATCAGCGCGCAGGATGCGCAGTTCGATACGCAGAAGAATCTCAAGCGGATCAAGATCACGTGCATCAAGGAACGGATGCTGTATTCGCTCAATCGCTTTGAGGTGAAGGCAGGTCAGCCCGTGCGCCTGGAGTTTTTGAATCCGGATGCGACGGCGCACAATCTGGTGATTGTCGAACCCGGCGCGATGTTGGAGATTGGTATGGCGGCGATCGAAATGGCGAAGGACCCGGTGGCGGCGAAGAAAGGGTTTATTCCGGATTCGAAGAAGATTCTGTATCACACCCGGATGCTGGCGCCGGAGGATGCGCAGATCCTGCGATTCAAGGCGCCGATGAAACCGGGCATGTATCCTTATTTATGCACGTTCCCTGGCCATTGGGTGCTAATGAAAGGGGAGATGATTGTCCAATGACTTCTCCGTGGATGGTTGCCACTCCTCAGACCCCACTCGCTAACGCTCGCCGCCACATTGGGTTTGGGTGGATTGGTAATCTGTGGTTGATTTGTTGAGTTCATGGAATTCCCCGGCGGAAAAGCGATTACGCGACGCAGCTTCTTCGGCAACATGCAGGATGGTGTGCAGGGGGCGGCGTTGGCATGGCTGTTGGGGAACGATCTGTTGGCCGCCGAGCACCATGCGAAGCCGCAGATGCCGGCGTTGGATCTCACTCCGAAGCAACCGCACTTTCCGGCCAAGGCGAAGACGGTGATTCATCTCTGTATGCAAGGTGGGCCGAGTCAGGTGGATCTGTTTGATCCGAAGCCCGAACTCGATAGGTATCACGGCAAGGATGTGCCGGAGCGGATTCTGAAAGGCACGTTTCAGGTGAAGACCGCGAAGCTGTTGCGAAGCCGGTGGGCTTTTGACAAGCGGGGCCAGTCGGGGATGGAGCTCTCGGAATTGTTACCACACATGTCCGGCGTTATCGACGAGTTCGCAATGATCAGGTCGATGTACAACGTGCATCCGAATCATGAACCGGCGATCTACAAGATGCAGTCGGGCAAGATCTTCCCCGGGCATCCGACTTTTGGTTCATGGATCACCTATGGCATGGGGACGGTGAATCAGAATCTGCCGGCCTACGTGGTGCTGGCTGACAGTCGTTTGCCGGTGAATGCAGTGGAGAACTGGATGTCCGGTTATTTGCCGCCGCTGTATCAAGGGACGCGGATGCGGATGACGGGTTCGCCGATGCTGAATCTGAAACCGGAATTCCAGGAACCGGAATCGGTGACGATGGCCAAGCGGGATCTGCTGGCCTCGCTCGACCGGATGCACAAGGCGGACCGACCGTTCCGCCCGGAGCTGGATTCGCGAATTCGGAATTACGAATTGGCGGCGCGAATGCAGATCTCGGCAACGGATGCACTCGACATCGATCGAGAATCTGAAGCGACCAAGAGTCTTTATGGGATCGGGGAAAAGGCGACGGACAGTTTTGGGCGGCGTTGCCTCTTGGCGCGACGCTTGGCCGAACGCGGAGTGCGGTTCATCCAGCTCTATACGCGCAGTCAGATGTGGGACAACCACGGGAACATCAAATCATCTCTCCCCGCGGCCTGTGTGCACACCGATCATCCGGTTGCCGGATTGATCACTGATTTGAAACAACGCGGGATGTTGGATTCGACGCTGGTGCTCTGGGGTGGTGAATTCGGCCGTCTGCCAATGGCGCAGGCGAAGGATCAATCGAAGCTGGATACGGCGGGGCGCGATCACGGGCCATGGGGTTTCACGACGTTGATGGCCGGAGCCGGAGTCAAGGGCGGAACCGTTTACGGAGCCTCCGATGAGTTTGGATTCGCCGCCGCGGAGAATCGGGTGAGCACACAGGATTGGCACGCAACGATTCTTCATCTGCTCGGAATGGACCACGGAAAGCTCATCGTGGATCGGAACGGTCTGCACGAGAAACTGACCCATACGTTCCCGACTCGGGTGGTGAAAGAGATTCTGTCCTAAACTTCGTTCATCTGTGAAAAGTGCGATCCGATTCCTCGTTTGCGTCCTCACCACGGGACTATTGCTCGGTTGCAAGAGCGCCAGCATCAAGATCACCAAGACACGCGACTTTGATTTTCGAAACCTGGAACGAGAAGGACTGGCGATCGCGGGCATCACCGCTTTGGGCGGAGGTGAATACGCCGTCGCGGATACCGTAAGCCTGCGCCTTGAGGAGCAGCTCCACAACGTCGCAACAAACATGAGAGTGATCGAATTGCCCACGATACGGTCCCGAATGGGCGCGCAGGATCATCTCGCGTTGTCGAAACACGTCAGCGACAGGGAGATGATTCCCGAGTCCCTGTGGCGCTTTTTTGAAGCCAATCCGGATCTTCCGCAATACGCCCTCTGGATGAACCTCGTCACCGACCGCTCCAATACGAGCGTTCATGAATCGAAGGATATCACCTACCGAACAGAGACCGATTCCGAAGGTAACACCGAGCAGGTCGTGGATACCGTGACGTACGTGACCACGACTCGCGCTACCCGTTTTGTGGCCATGACCTTCTCCATCCACGACACCACATCCGGGAGGCGGGTTTGGCACGCCCAGACTTCCAGAAGCGATGGCAACAGCATTTCCGCCGCGAGCAGTTTCAATCACCCACGGCCATTGCACACTCGTCCGCCGGGAGCCTTCGAGACGCTGGAACCGATATTCAAGGAGACGGCGCAACGTCTGGCAAAACTGTAGCCGTCAGCTACGAAACCTGGTGGCAGGACACCTTATGCGAACCCGAGGTGTCGTTCAGGCTGGGCACGACCTCTTTGCATCTGTCCTCCGCAACGGGGCAGCGCGGATGGAACGGGCATCCTGAAGGAGGATCAATTGGGGAGGGAACATCACCTGGCAGCACGATCCGCTGACGTTTTGAATCAGGGTCAACGACCGGGCTGGCTGATATCAGCGCCTTCGTGTACGGATGTTGTGGAGAATTGACAATACCGGCGGCACTCCCCTCCTCCACCACTCGCCCAAGATACATCACCACAACTCGCTGACTGATATGTTCCACCACCGCCAGGTCATGCGCAATAAAGAGGTAAGCGAGCCCATGTTCCTTCTGCAGATCCTGCAACAAATTGATAATCTGCGCCTGCACGGAAACATCCAGGGCGCTCACCGGCTCATCGCAGACAATGAGTTTCGGTTTCACGGCAAGGGCTCGCGCAATGCCGATCCGCTGCCTCTGCCCACCGCTGAATTCGTGCGGATACCGCTGTGCGTGCTTCGGGTCGAGTCCGACATCTTCCAGCAATTCAGCCACCCGCTTCTCCTTCGCCAAACGACTGTTGCAGAGCCGATGTATGTCGATCGGTTCACCAACAATCTGCCCCACCGTCATCCGCGGATTCAACGAACTGAACGGGTCTTGAAAGATCATCTGAAAATGCCGCCGTTGGGATCGCAATTCAGATCCGCTCAACGTTGCGATATCGGCTCCGTCAAAACTCACCTTACCTGCCGTCGGCTCCAGCAAGCGCAGAATCGCCCGCCCCAAGGTAGTCTTCCCGCAACCGCTTTCGCCCACCAATCCCACGGTCTGCCCCGCTTCAACCGTCAACGAAACGCCGTCCACCGCTTTCACCCATTTGTCCACCCGGCTGAACACCCCCTGCTTCACCGGGAAGTGCACTTTCAGCTCTTCGACTTCCAACAGACTCACGGCGATTCCCTTTCCCAATAAGGGCATCGCACCAGCCGCCGCGCAATCGCCTCTTTCAGCGAAGGTGACCTGACCGAACAATCCTCCTGCACTACCGGACAACGCGGATGAAACCGACAGCCATCCGGGAAGTCCCGGGCGTCCGGCACATTGCCAGAGATCGACTGCAATCGTTCCGCCTGATGCCCCAGATTGGGCACCGATTCCATCAACGACTGGGTATAGGGATGCAACGGCTGTTGCAACAGATCGCGAGCGGGGGCGGTTTCGACCACCTGACCCGCATACATGACCGCCACCTGATCCGCGATATCTCCGACAATACCGAGGTTGTGTGTGATCAGGAGAATACTCATGTTCAACCGCTGCTTGAGGTCCTGCAGCAACTCCAGAATCTGCGCCTGAATCGTCACATCCAGCGCGGTGGTCGGCTCGTCCGCAATCAGCAGCTTCGGTTCACTTGCCAAGGCCATTGCAATCATCACCCGCTGCTGCATGCCGCCGGACATCTGATGCGGATAATCCTTAACCCGCGATTCCGGAGCGGGAATCCCAACCAGTTTAAGCAACCGGATGACTTCGCCATCGTTCGCTTTGGCGGGACAATGAAGTTTCAGCGACTCCAGAATTTGTGCGCCGACACGATATACCGGATTCAAAGCCGCGCTGGGTTCCTGAAAAATATAGCTCACCACGCCACCTCGAATCGCCTGCAATTCGCGCTGATCCATCTTTAGCACATCCTTGCCATCCAGGAGAATCTCACCGCCAGGATACGAGGCTGGCGGTTGCGGGACCAATCGGGCGATTGAAAGCGCGGTCACGCTCTTGCCACTGCCACTCTCACCGACGAGACAAACCGTTTCCCCCTCACGAATCGACAACGACACTCCATTGACAACCCGCACAGCGTTAGCGCCCGCGCCAAACTCAAGTTTCAGGTTGTTGATTTCAAGGAGTGCCATGAATCCGCCGCAGACATTGCCCAAAGGCATGGCACCTGACCATCCCCAAAAATGGGTCAGTCAGTAGACTTCGAAGAACAGGATGCTGGCCGTGGAACCGGAGCTCTTCACGTTGCGCCGGGGAGCGATCTTCAATTCCAATTCGTGCGCTCCCTCCACCAATCCGGTGGCAAACATGACACTCCT
>Ga0055584_100006903_pt1 | contig 11134 bp, 9 predicted proteins | sample OSDHelmetaG_FD_58716 | JGI IMG/M metagenome (GOLD analysis project Ga0055584, IMG submission 58716) | Pelagic marine sediment microbial communities from the LTER site Helgoland, North Sea, for post-phytoplankton bloom and carbon turnover... | ecosystem: Environmental > Aquatic > Marine >...
TTTGGAGGATATGGCAGAAGGGATTGACGATTCCTTCATTCTGCGCTTGAGCGGCCGAAGCCTCATTAACGCACAAACGACCTCAGATGTCGCAACTGCTTCGGTTCAATCAACCGCTATTGTGGCGGTCGTGATCCTGTTGATGTTGACCTCTATCCACACCTTCCGCAATCAAAACGACATTACAGAAGGCATCCAGCGCGGCTTTGTTTCATGGATACCCCTCATGATGGTTGTAGTCTGGGTGTATGGATTGATGGGATACACGGGCTACAACATCAACTCCCAAACGGTGACCATAGGGGCACTTTCGCTCGGATTAGGCGTTGATTATGCCGTTCACTTTACGACGCGCCTCGAAGAAGAAGCGGAACATGACCCGAGAGCGACACCGCACGAATGGGTTGCTCGCTCAACGGCGACCACAGGACGAGCCATGGGCGGTGCTGCTTTGACGACTGCAGGTGGATTTGCCGTGCTCAACCTCTCAGCGCTCCTGCCGCTTCGGTTGTTCGGCCAAGCCTTCGTGGTAGCGATTACGTTGGCACTGCTCTCCAGTCTGTTGATTTTGCCAGCGTTGTACACGCCCTTCCTACGCAGAACGGCAGCCAAGGCATTGGGTGAAGAGGAATGAATCGAAGATTCGTTTTTTGGTCGACCTTCATCGTGGGACCGCTCATTCTCATGTCCTATTGGCGGGGCGTGGGTGCTGTTGCAGACCCTCTGGTCTACTGGGGGAATGTTTCACCAAGCATGCAATCTTTCATCGTACCGTGGATGTTTGTCGCTGCAATCGGTTACCTGTTGATGTGGCATCGCTTCTTCTTCGCATGGAGTGAGGAAGATGTGGCGAGTCTGCACTATCCTTGGCAAGAAAAGGACGGAAAGGGTGTACAGCGCCTCATGGTCTTGTACGCAGCATTCATGCTGACCTCATTGGTTTGGATCGACCTCACTCGCATCTACATCCAGCAACCCGGCACACTGCAAGCTGTTTTTGTCGTCACCGTATTGTGGACTGCTGGATTAGCTAGCATGGGCTTTGGCCTGCTGGCTTGGTCCACACGAAATGAACTGCCTGGCAGTCGAGCGGTGTTAGCCGGCTCCATCATGCTCTCCATCCAGTGTACTTGGTGGGACGCCATCTACTGGGTATGGCACTTTGCTTGGTAAGAACAGCCCTTGATATACTGATGAAGGTGGTTGGAGTACATGACTCGCGGGCACACAGCAGTCACCCTCATGACAGCCCTTCTGATGCTGGCAGGGTGCACTGCGCCACCTGCAAGCGAAATGGTGGCTGAAGAAGAGACGGTCGCCTCAACGCCGGAGAATCTCTCCTTTTCAGCACCGACCCTCAACCGGGACGTCGATGAAGGTGAACGCCACGACTTGAGGAATAGTTTCGACGGCCCAGTATTGATGCTCTGGGTCGCTGCTGGCTGTAGCGGATGCCACGATTGGACCGGTCTCATCAAAGAAGAGATGGAGGCGGGCAATATCTCTAATTCCACCAACATCGTCTCAGTTCACCGATATGCATCCTTTGAATCATCAGAAGCAGTTGCGAACCGTTACGGCGATAACAACAGCAGCGAATACACGCCTTGGCCTATTTTGTTGCCAGACGAATCAACCAATGTCATTGACGCCTCAACGGGACGCATGACTGATATCGGCTTGTACACGGCCTTTGAGGATCCTGTCACGCCAACCCTTCAGGTGATTGACGAGAGCGGTCGGCTGGTCTGGACCTCTCGCACATACTGGTCCAACAGCACGGTTTTACAGGAAGCCTTGAACATCATGAACGGTAGTGCGTGATAACATGGTCGAACTCATTGAACTTCTATTTTGGTTTTCCAGCCTCTACATCCTCCCCTTCTGGGTCATGATGTGGTTTGCCCCCTACCACGAGCGAACCGCTGCACTGATGAAGAACGAATGGATTTACCTCGCCCCCTTGGCGGTCGCCTACACCATTGCTGTGCTGCCCAACCTCGTTGACATTTTCATTCTCTTGGGAAGTGACATGCCCACTCCTGCCATTGTGATTGACATGTTTGCAGAAGAAGAGGTGATTTTGGTCGGCTGGTTGCACTACCTCGCCTTTGACCTCTTTGTTGGACGCTGGACCTGGCAACGCTTGGTCGCTACCGAGCAACCTTTGTACGTCTCCTTCCCCGTACTGCTCTTCTCGATGATGGTGGCACCGCTGGGCGCCTTGCTTGGACTTGTAGTGACACGAAATTACAGTGAACCTCAACCTGCGGGAATTGAAGGTTGAGCAATCCGTGACCGTGGCTGCACACAGTGCGCCCAATGGAGTGATTGACCAACTCAGTGCTTAGGCCTCTTCAGTATACCAGTTACCGTAGAAATCCTCAGCGTTGTCGACACGGATGAACAGGTCAAGCGACGACCAAACAAGACTGTTGAAGCCGCTTTCCATGCCCTCTTGACCACCGGCTTTAGCCGTCATGAATTCGAGGGTATCGGAGGGTGAGTGCCATTCTTGCCAGAAGGAAATGTCGCCCCCTGGACTGAAGAAATTGAAGGTAGGATAACCTTCAGAAAAGAATGAACAGTGGTCGGATGCACAGGATTCGGCGATTTGCCAGTTGATGGGGTTCCCTTCTGTTGGCGTGTAGGCTAAATCGTCCTCGATGGTTGTACCAACCCACTCCATCATGCGCTCCATGTTGTTTTGGTTGGCTCCAGCGATGCTAATGTCCCAATCGTATTTGGTGGGAGAGAAGATTTCGCCGCCCGGTCCAACGATCGGCTCGGTCAAGGGCGTGATGGGATAGTTGAGCGACACCATATCGAAATTCATGTAGGCTCGTACGGAGACGTTCTCGGGCAAATTTGCGACGTATGCCCTCGTACCGAGAAGGCCTTCTTCTTCACACGCCCAGAGACCTGCAACCACGGTATGGTCAAACTCCATCTGGGCCAAGGCTTGAGCCATCTCGAGGGACACGGTGGAACCTGAGGTGTCATCGTTAGCACCTTCGTTGGTTCCTCCACTTGGCGGCGTGAAGGCGTAGGCGATATCGAAATGGCCGCCGATAACGATATACTCGTCTGGATTGACACGGCCGTAATTATAACCCACGACGTTGAGTTGGTCGGGGTCGTCATCGTAGCGTGTGACTTCAACAAAATCAAAGCCCATGCCACGCATCTCTTCCGCCATGGCTTCTGCAGCTGCCTCGTATGCCGCCCCACCCTCGTGGATGGAAGCAGAGGCACACCAGCGGTTGTTGTAGGAACTGGTGAGCATGTCGATGGTCTGATAGGCACGGCGGCCATCTACGAGCATCAATTCTGAACTTTCCTCAAGAGTGAGGGTGGTATTCCATGTCTGGTCGCCCGCACTGACGGCCAATTCAATGGTGTCACGTTCGGTATCCAAGATTAACATCGTTACGTTTTGAGTACTGGCGGGTAGAGTCATGTTGATATCGTCCCTCAATACACCGTATTCATCCATGAAGAAAGCACCAGGGGAACGGGTGATGGTCCATGGAACATTGCTCTCCATGTCAAGGGTAAAGTATTGGCCACGAAGTGCCGTGGTAGGCGTATTCTCGTCAGGAAGAAGTTGAGGTATGACCTCCGACTCATCATCTTCTCCAAAACAACCCGAGAGCGGTGCGAGCAGAAAGAGCGTGATGACGAAAAAAGCCTTGAAATATTGCTGCAATCAATCAACCCCATTCGCACGGTTCTAGGATGCTTTGCCCACCCATGTAGGCTTGGAGCACTTCGGGAACTTGAACGCGCCCGTCCTCAAGTTGGTATTGCTCCATGATGGCTACGAGCGCTCGTGAGGTCGCAACGGCCGTTGAATTGAGAGTGTGTACAATGGGTTGGTTGGGATGACCGGGTTGGCCGTAACGAATGTTGAGGCGATTGGCCTGATAGTCGGTGCAATTTGAGCATGAAACGATTTCCTTGTACTGCTGAGCGCCGGGAATCCACGCTTCGAGGTCGTACTTCTTTGCTGCTACTGTGCCCATATCACCGGTGCAGATGTTTACTACTTCGTAGTGAATACCGAGGCTGTCCCACAAATCGATGCAATTCTTGAGCAATTCTTCGTGCAGCGCCCATGAATCTTCAGGACGAGCGATGATGATCTGTTCAATCTTGGTGAATTGGTGAACTCGCCAAATGCCAAGGTCGGATTGGCCGTGGCTACCGACCTCTCGACGGAAACATTGTGAGACGCCCACCATGCGAAGAGGCATTTGCTCTTCGGGAATGGTCTCGTCCATGTACATGGCAGTCAGAGGATGCTCGGATGTTGCAATCATGTAGTATTTATCTGGCTCAATACCGTACATCACCGTTTCAAAATCTGCAAGGTCCGTCACGCCCTCGTAGGCTTGACGGTTCATCATCACAGGTGGCTGAACGAAGGTGAATTCTCGCTGTCGAAGGAATTCGACGGCATATTGCTGGAGTGCAAACTCCAATCGTGCCAAGTCACCCTTGAGGAAGAAAAAACGGCTGCCCGTAATCTTTGCAGCCCGCTTGAGGTCCACCCAACGATTCATCTCAATGAGGTCATTGTGTGGGCGTGGTTCAAAGGAAAATGTTGGTTTTTCACCGTGGACAGCATGGACGGTATTGCCAGATTCGTCAGCCCCTTGAGGTACGTCATGGTGCAGAAGGTTGGGAATTGACATGCGGAGTTGGTCACGCGTTTGCATCGCATCGTTGGTTTGAGATTCCATGGCGCTGATGCGTTGGCCGAGGTCGGCTACTTGAGCAAGAATGGCCTCGGCAGCAGCGTGGTCACCTGCTTTTTTGGCGGCACCAATACCGCGCGCCGCCTCGTTCTTTTCACGACGCAACTGGTCGGTTTCATGAAGCAAATTACGCCATGACTGGTCCAGTTCAATCACCCGGTCAATGCTATCATGGGGAAGGCCACGCTTGGTGTGGTCGGCCCTGATGAGGTCGGCTTGTTCACGGAAGAGATTCATGTCAAGCATGGGCATCACCACGAGATGTTGAAACTAAAGATTCCTGTTCCCAAGAAGATGAGCCCACCAATAAGGTAGCCCAGAATTGCTCCTCCATTCAAGAGAGGGAGGCCCGCTTGAGCCTTGCCACGGGCGACGTAGGTCATGAGGGCAACGTAACCCATCAATCCACCAAATAAGGTTGTCATGGCTACGGGGAAGGCCACAGACGGGTCCAGCCACTGCATGGCAGAGAGGACCAGCATACCGGGGAAGATGACATCGCCCAAACCCATGAACATGGCCTCGCTGTTCTTCTTGGCCTTCTTGGGCTTGGCTCTTGCTTTTTTATCCTCGGAGATGATGGCCTCATTCGTTCGTTTGGCCTGTTCAGTTTCTTCGATGAGCGAATAATCAGTTCCTTGTGGAGCGACCAAAAGAATGGGCAAACGCAAACCGATCATAGTATCGGCCAAATCAAGCATGTGTTTGGACTTGTACACCGCCCAGAAGTCGTAGATTGCAGCGAGAATCATGAACAGCATCGCCAGGGCAGGAACAAAGGTTACTCCGAGCATGACACAAACGCCAGCCCCGAGAAGAACACCGGTCGTGTTGACCACATACCATTCGCTGTGAACGAAGAGGAGAATCATAAGGACGGCGGTAACAAACAGTCCAACCAAGGTCGGGACGAGAAGCAATTGAATCCCGTAGAGGGGGAACATGGATTGGGTGAGTTCACCGGACTGGAGGAGAACGGATGATGTGTCCGTTTGTGACAGCGTTACGAGATGCGTTTCCTCTGCTCCGATGTCAAAGAAAGTGGCGACATTATTGGCTGGAATGCCGAAGCTGGCACGATTGACCAGTGAGGTGGTGTACAACCAGTGTGCTTCCACTTCATCAGCGATCAGCAAATCTGAGAAGCCTGATTCGTCTAAGTCAGTGATGCTCACCGAAGTCACCGAAGTGACCAGTCCGTCCAATGCCATTCGTTCCTGAATTGTAAAGGCCTTATCGTTGGATTCGCTCCCATTCCATTCAATGCCGGTGATGGTCCCGTTGTTCTCGCCAAGGAGGAGCATACGACGGTTTTCTGGAACGAGTGTTGCATTGTCTTCTTCGAAGGGTGAAATGCCAAGGTCTGCACTGGTGTAGACTGCTTTTGGCTGAGGAGCATGCTCAAACAGAACCGTGATGTTGTCAACCCCTCCAATTTGAGAGGTTTCTTCCAGCAGGAGAACACCAGCACGGGCAGGGGTGACCAAGGCCAATTGGTCTTCGGTCAGGAGTGTGCTCAGGACTGCTCCATCGGCGAGGTTGAAGCCTGGTGTACGCCAGCGCGCTTCGGGGCCGAGAACGCCGGGTGCTTGGGAAAAGGTGCGGAAGCGTTCAACCTCTTCGAAGGGATTGAACAAGTACATGGCCTCATCAGTGGTCACCGCAAGGGCACACCCGCCAATCATGTTTGAAATTGCCACGACCTCCCCTTCGCTATCGTTTTCCCAACAAGCGTAAGATTCTGTCACCTCGCCGGTCGTTGAGTCCAGCGTCCATGCATAATAGCCGCTTGCAAAGGTAAGGCCGTATGAACTCGAGGTCATACGAACTGGAGAGGCCCCATCGGCGATGGAGTGTTCGTGGACGGTTGACCATACGGCTGATGCATAATCATTGGAACTGTCCCATGCTGTGATGTTGACCACTGGTTCCTCGGTGGTCTCAATGATCTCTGCCAAAATATAGCCGTTTTCGCCCCACGTTCCAAGGAAGTCGCCGGCCTGTTGTTCGGTCGCTGTGACCTCGAATTCTTGGGTGTCAAAATCCAGCACAAACATGTGCGCCAAAGGCACCGTACTGTAGAGTAAGGCCAATGTCAACACAGCCATCATGCCGTATTTGATGATGTATTGCTTGCCCCAACGGGCAAGGAAAATGATGAGTGCGGTAAAGGCGAAAATCGCGACCAATTCAATGGCTACGTAACGAACTTGGGTTGCGCCTGAAGCACCGAATGCATGCAGTTCACCCACATCATAGTAGGGTCGAATGTACATGGCGAGTGCAATGGTGGCGATGAACATACCAGCCATGCCGGTCATGCCAATCCATTGGTCCTGCATCAGCGAGAGAATTCCGTCTTCCTTGCGAAGTTCGTCCTCAACTTCGGCGAAGCGCTTGGACACAGGAGGCTCAACCGCCGCACCACCATCATCGCTCATGAGTGATGCCAATCATCCATCTCATATCAGCCTCGCGTTCAGATGAAGCATGATTGACGGGGGAAAGAGGCTATGTTGCCCGCTTACCTGCCACGACCATGGTGGACCGTGTTCGCTTGCGTTCATGGCTTGAGTCCACCAAAGAACGTGGAATGGCACTGGGTCTTGAGCAAACGGCGAAAGCGCTGGCCTCGCTTGGTTGCCGAACTCCTGACTATCGTACCCTTCACGTTGCAGGGAGCAATGGGAAAGGAACGCTTTGTGCTGTCCTTTCTGCTGCACTCAGCCATGAGGATATTCCAAATTTGATGTTTTCTTCACCACACCTCATCGACGTTGAGGAGCGCGTCAGATTGAACGGTGTACCGTTGAGTTCAGAACAATTTGACATGGCATTGTCCCGTGTACATGCTGCTACAGAAGCCCAAAACATCAGCATCACATTCTTTGAAGCAACCTTTCTGGTTGCAATGGCCGTCGCTGACGCGCACAGCATTGACGTTCTCATCCTTGAGACCGGCCTCGGTGGACGATTGGATGCAACCCGCGTTGCGAAGGCTGATGTGTGCGCAGTGACCTCTTTGAGTCGAGACCATACTGAAATTTTGGGGAAGGAGTTAGCGCTTATCGCAAGGGAGAAGGCTGCGATTGCTCGCCCAGGCGCTCCTTTGATTGTACGTCGCCCATCCCAAGAAGACGTTGTACGTGCCATTATGGATGAGGCAACTCATGCTGGAAGTATGGTTTTGGGCGAACAACAGGACACTGCTTTGGTCACCTGGGTTGACATCGACCCCACGCTTAGCTATCTTGAAGAAGCGAAGCAAATGGCGGCAACAGTATGGCCTCATTTGGTAATGGACTCCATGCGAAGGATGCCCGATTTGACCGACCTTCATTGGCCTGCTCGTATGCACTATGTGGCCGTCCCCTCTCACGAAGAGATCACCTTTCTCCTTGAAGGGGCTCACAACGCTAGCGGGATGAAACGTGCTTGTCAGGAACTGCGTGAAGTCTTGCCTGCACAATGGGTGTTGATCTTTGGCTGCTCACCGCAGTCCGACCTCAAAGAAATGCTCGCGCCGTTGCTGGAGATTTGCCGTGGCCTACCGCCTCGTGCCATTCTTCTCACCGAACCCCAGGGTGGGCGTTATCGAGGCGTGGACCGAGGGCTTCTGCAGAGGTTTTTTGCTCCCCTTGAACCAGTTCCTATCACTCTTTACCAGACCCCAAAAGAGGCTGTTGAAGCCTCTTATGGCCTGCTTCAAGGCGAAGGATTGGTCCTGTCCATTGGCTCTCTTTACATGCAAGGAAACGTCATTGAAACTCTGGGGGTTGACAGGTCTGAAGTCATGAAAATTGGTGCGAAGCAATCAAAGAACACGACACAGTGAGCCAAGACGGTGAGCCTGTGAAAGACAAGCATCTCGCAATTCGCATTCAACAATGCCTCGCCTTAGCTGAAGCATCCAACTGCCCGCGACGTACCTTTGGCGCCTTACTGGTTGACCCGAAGCGAAACGTGGTCCTCATGGACGGTTACAACGGCGGCCCGCGTGGTGGAGGGCGCCTTTGTGGCGGCGAAGAATGCCTTCGCGACACCATGAACATCACCTCTGGAACACGTGTCGAAATTGGATGTCATCATGCTGAAATGAATCTCATTTGCAATGCAGCAGCCAACGGTGTCTCGACCAACAAAGCATGGCTCATCGTCACCGGTGAACCGTGCATGATGTGCGCCAAACTCATCCACCATGCTGGAATCGCCCGTGTTGTCATTGTTGATGGAGGATTCATGGGGGAGAATGGCGTCGGATACCTTGAGAATCACGGCGTGGAGATTCAGCGCACTGAAGGCCCACAAGACCCAAGAGCAAGCAGTTGAGGAGCGTTCGAAGAGGGCCGGGGTGACACGCTCAACGTCGATAAACCATGAACTTGCCATCGGGATTGATAACATCCCAATTCATTTCTCCACTCGCATTGATTTCAAGATTGAATTTTCTTGGTATCATAGTGACATCAACATTTCCATGCCCTTCCCTTCGTGAATATCTCAACAATCCTTTGAAAAGCAAGGGAATTAACGTGCTCGAATCAAGGCGTATAGCTGATGAACATGAAGATTCCGAAGAGGAATACAAGCATCGGGACAATCAAAATTTCAAAGGTTGAGCGCATGTTTGAGAGAACATCTAATTCAGTACCATAGTGAAGTACTGAACCTTCTCCCGTATCGGTTGAAGGGACGATGGTCACCAGAGCGTTGGGGAGTGTTGGGTCTGAACCCCATGCTTCGAGGTGGTCATTCTTCCTCGGTTCGCAATCACCGAGCAAATAGATAGGGTCGCCGATTCCAATACAGGTGAGATTCCATTTCCAGTCCCCTCGCTGCCATTCATCAACAACCAAACCACGGTCGATCTTGCCTTTCTTTTCTTCCCAAAGCATGGGATCGATGAGAATACCACCCGTTCCGTCGTGAACGATGAAAGGTACACCTCCGTTCTTAGTTTCAACATGACTCCATGAACAACTTGTATCACCGTCACTATCGGTATGACATTCGTAATGGTAGGATTTCCACTGCCAAAGCACCAGTCCTTGATGCGTCCTGCCTCCAACGGTCATTTCAGGCGTGCCAGCAATGGAAGGGCGAACCTGTCCTACAATCTCTGCTTGGCCGACGGCTACGCTTCGAATCGGACTGGTCGGCAAGTCATTGATGGTGCGTTGCAATCTGAATTGTTTCCAAGCGGAGTAAAACCAAAGCAAATTAACAATTGTAACAAAGGCGGTCATGCCCCAGCCAAGAAGCGTGTGGAATCCTGAACCATCCCGTGCCCTCAAGTCGGCAGAGAGCCATATGAAGGAACCAGAGAAAATAACCGCACCGATGCTGTAAAGCGTAATGGTGCCCGGTTGAGGCGACCCCAAACGACTTGGATGTTCTTTGATGAACGCCCCATCACCATCACCGGCAAACACTCGGTCGTAGGATGTGGGTAATTGTGGGGCGCCAAAGAGCCAGTCTGTTTCTGCACTCCGCCTGGGTAAATCTGCAGGACCAAGAATTTGAAAATTTGGACCCAAGTGTTGGAACTGGCGACCCTCATGACCGAGGACACCTACCCCTGAGGATCGATCTTTGGCATCTGTTCGATTTGAACGACGAATCGCTCGTAAATCATGCTTGAGCGACGGTTCAACACTGTACATGAAAACTAACCCCCCGATTCCAACGAAGAGGAGCGCAAAACGCCCCCTATCTTCACGTTGGGTCACTTCAGGCGGTGCGTCTGCAATTGAAAAGAGAGCAACTTCTTGAACCGAAAGCAATCGGTACTTGAAAGGGTCTTCTTCAACCATTAAAAAAACGCTCATGATGGGATTTTCATCACTTTCTGGCCCGTTGCCTTGAATCGTTCGTTCCCAGCTACTGCCACACGATGGTTGGAAGAATTCGCCTTCAGGAGAGAGGGATGATTCGGAAAAAGAAGCGGTGATTTCTTCGCCCATTCGGTCAACCAACTTCAATCTTTGAGCATCTGCCATGGAAAAAGAGTACTCCCAGCTTCCTCCGCCATCATCGTTTTCTACATACTCACAGGAATCATAAGCAATCACTCCATACTGGAGTTCAAGGTTAATGATGATGAAGGCTGCTTCTTGAGCGTATTCTTCTGGGTCGTAGCCATCTTGAACTGGTCCGTAATCGTAAGTTTCACTCTCCTGCAGTTCAGTAAATGTTTGAGCTTCATCAGTTCGAGGCACATCGGGAATCGAAAGGCTGCTGGAATAGGTGAAAAAACCCACGGTGAACAGCAATATTGCAATACCATAGCCAATGGCATGTTTCCATGTTGGTGGGGAAAATTGGAATAATCCGTGGTCCAAATCTTGTACCTCGACTCCCGCGCCCATAGTTTG
>Ga0055584_100006904_pt1 | contig 11133 bp, 10 predicted proteins | sample OSDHelmetaG_FD_58716 | JGI IMG/M metagenome (GOLD analysis project Ga0055584, IMG submission 58716) | Pelagic marine sediment microbial communities from the LTER site Helgoland, North Sea, for post-phytoplankton bloom and carbon turnover... | ecosystem: Environmental > Aquatic > Marine >...
CTCGGCGATCGAGCGCACGCTCTCGAAGGTCTTGCGGCTGAGCATGTGGTCGGGGAACTCGACGTCGAAGGCGTCTTCGAGGGCCAGCATCAGGTGGACCGTGGTGAGGGAGGTGAGCCCGGCGGCGTACAGGTCAGCGTCGGCCGTCACGACCTCGGGTTCGACCGGCAAGCGCGCGTGCTCGAGCACGATCTCACGGACTTGGGTGGTGTGCATGCGGGGCTCGGAGCGGGGGGGGCGAGGGGGGGCGGCGGTCAGGGCCAAGGACCGGACCTCAGGGGTCGGGGCCGGAGATCAGCTCCAGCACCCGCGGGTGGGCCCAGGTGGGGCGGATGGTGTGGTCGGCGCCGTCGAGCACGACGACGCGGGGGCGCCGGTCGGCCGGCACGTGGCGCTCGAGGTACGGCAGGCTCGGATCTCCCGCGCTCGACACCAAGCAGAGGTCGGTGCCGCGCGATCGCACGCCTTGCACCAGCCGATCCACCGGGCTCGGGGCGGCCTCGCCGCGCATCCGGGCCGCGGCCGCCTCGACCCGGAGCCGCCCGTCGCTCAGCATGGCGCGACCCAGGGCCCGGGCGTCGATACGACCGGTGAGCAGCCGCCGCCACCGTCGGGCGTCGAACAGCGACCCCCGGATGTGCGCGGTCATGCCCTTGGCGCGGGCTTCGTCGTCCCAGATGAACGACAGGCCGTTGAAGAGCACCGCCCGCCGCACCGGGCGGCGCGCGGCCACCTGCATGCCCAGGAAGGCGCCAGAGCACAGGCCCACGACGTCGATGTCGCCGGCACCGGCGGCGCGGGCGGCCTCGAGGGCCTGCAGGGCGTCGTCCACGGCGCTCTCCGAGTACATCGCCTCGAGATCGTCGTAAGGCTCGATCACCCCGTCGCTGTCGCCCACGTCGCGCACGTCGAGGCGGAGCGAGGCGCGGCCCTGAGCGGCGAGGGCGCGCGCGGCCTGGGTCCAGAGCCGGTTGGGGCCCGAGCGGCGCACTCCGCCGGCGTTGAAGAAGAGGGTCCACGGCATGCCGGGCCGCAGCCCACCCGCCGGCGCGCAGATCACGCCGGACAGGGTGCCAGCCCCGCCCGACTCGAGCCAGGGGCGCTCCTCGGCGCCCCCCGGCAGCGCCAGCGTGGCGGCGCCCATGCCCGGTGTGGGGGCCAGGCTGGGGCGAGCGGCGCCGAGCCACGCCTCGAGGGCCGCGCGGGCGGGCGTCGACAGGCGCGCCCGGTAGGGGTCGTCGAGCAGGTCGCCCACGCCGCCGGCGTGGTCCACCGTCACCGCGATGTCGGCCCCACGGGCCGCCGAGAGCACGGCGGGGGCGGGCTAGGTGCCCTCGCGCGGGAGGAACAGCACCTGCGCCGGGGGCGACGCGGCCAGCGCGGCCGCGAGGTCGAGTGCACCGAGCGCCTCGACCAAGGACGCTGGGTAGACGAAGCCCCCGGCCTCGCGGGCGCCGTCGGGCAGGGGCGGCGCCGACTCTGGCGCGGGGCCGAAGGCCTTGGCCGACAGCCGCTGAAAGGCGCGCTCTTCGCGCAGGTAGCGCCGGCCGGTCGGGGGGACGCCCCACAGCGCCAGCGCATCGAAGCCCCCAGCCGCCGCGGCCAAGAGCCCCCCCGCGCGCACACCGACCCCCACGACGCGCTCGAAGCCGCGCGCGCGCAGCGCCTCGACCAGCGCGCCCACGATGGACAGGGTGTCGGGGCCCCGAGCCGGGTCGCCGGGGTCGAGGGCGCTGTCGCCCAAGCCCGGCCAGTCGAGGCGCTGCACCAGGCGGCCCGCGGCGGCGAGGTGATCGGCCAGCACCCGCAGGGGGCGGTAGCTGGCGGTCTCTTCGTAGCCGAGGGGGGGGAGCAGCAACACGGCGGCGCGATCTACCGGGCCCGCCTCGGGCCGGGTCTCGACGACGAAGCAGCCGCGCACCCAAGAGCGGGAGCGGGCGACGCCGGCGATGGGGGAAGGAGGGGTCATGCCACTGCTCCATCGGATCGACGCCCACCAGACTGAACCCAAGCGGCCGCGCAGACCACCCAGCGGGCGGGCGCAGCCGCGGCGGCGCCGCGCGTCATCCCACGGCCGCTCCCGGATCGAGGGGCGCAGTCGGACGGCCGTGCGGATCCCGGGGCGTCTCGTAGAGCCACCGCTCGAGGGCCGACCGCCGGGCCGGCCACTCCTCATCGGTGATGGAGAACCACGCCGTGTCGCGGTTTCGCCCCTTGACCACGAGGTGCTGCCGGAAGGTGCCCTCGTAGGTGAAGCCCAGGCGGCGGGCGGCCGCCATCGAGCGGAGGTTGAGCGCGTCGCACTTCCACTCGAGGCGGCGGGCCCGCAAGCAGTCGAAGGCCTCGATGCCGGCGAGCAACAGCGCCTCGGTGTTGACCGTGGTCCGGCGCGCGGCGCGTGCGTACCAGATGTGGCCCAGCTCGACGCGGCGGTGCGCGGGCGACCAGTTCATGAGCGCGGCCATACCCACCGGGGCGCCATCCCGGCGCCGCTCGACCGTGAACCAGCGGGGATCGGTGGAGGCGGCGGCCTCTTGCATCCAGTCCTTCAACGCCGACTCATCAGCGAACGGACCGTAGCCCATCCAGGTCCACATCTCGGGGTCGCCCGCGGTGGCCGCGAAGAGCGCGGGCGCGTCGCGATCCGGCTCGGGAGCGCGGGTCTGCACGTCGCGCCCGGCGGCCTGCAGCGGTCGCAGCGCGGCCGGCACCGCCACCGACGCCACCAGCGGCCCGAGCCGCGGCGGGCCGCTCACCGACCCGTGACCGAGAAGTGCTGGTAGTCCTTGGCCGACTTCCAGAAGCCGCCCCACTTCCAGCCGGCTGCCGCGAAGGCCGACACCACGGCGCCCTCGGCGACGATCAGGCCGGCCACCGACGGGTCGCGCGACAAGTAGGCGCGGCCGCCGGGCGGCTCCACCCGGTCCCCCCGAACATAGGGGTTGATGAGCGGGTTGAGGTCGAGGGCGTGCCCGTAGCTGTGGTCGCTGTAGCGGGTGCCGCCCGCGACCGGGCGGCAGTTGAACGCGCTGGTGTTGTTGGCCGCCATGATGCGGTCGTCGTCACCGCCGAACTCGTGGGCCGGGCGCATCGAGGCCACCGGGAAGCGGGCCTGAAAGAGGGCGTCGAAGACCTGCACCACCCCGGCCGCGTGCCCAGTGGCGACGATGAGGCGGCCGGTCTGCACGGCGCCGTCGAGGTCGTAGTGAGGCAGCGTGACCAGCGACAGGTCGTCGAGGGCCACGGGGCAGCCCTCTCGCCAGGTGACGCCCACCATGCGCGCCCGCAGGTCGTCGGGCAGCGCGGCGACCACCGCGGCCGGCGGGGGCGGCGGCGCGGCGGGGGCCGTCGAGTCGGCAGGGGGCGCAGCCAGGGCGGTCGAGAGCATCCACATCCACATGATGCGACCGTAGCCCAGGCGACGGCCGGCGGTCGCTCCCGCCCCGCTCAGCGCTCGGCCAGCCCCGCGAGCAGGTCGTGGTAGTCAGCGAAGGGACGCACCGTCACGGTGGGGTCTTTGCCCTCGTCGTCCCAGCGGCGCACCGCCACGGCCGCGGCGAAGCCGGGCAGCGCCTCGAAGGCCGCGCACTCCGCGTCGGACATGGGCCCGCCCTGCACCGCCAGGCTGCGCACCGACGAGGGGGTGAGGGCGGCGGCGTAGGCGGGCTCGCGGGCGACCAGGTAGCGCTTGGCGGCGACGTGCTGCCGGACCGGCTCGGTCACCTCGGGCCCGAACCACCGCGAGAGGTAGCGCGCGCCCACCGCCTCGTGCTTCCAGTCGCGATCGAGGTCGGCGTCGATGGGGAACAGATCACCCACCAGCAGATGCCCCACGTCGTGCAGCAGGGCGGCGGCCACGGTGGCGTCGTCGGCCCCGTCGCGGCGCGCGCAGGCCGCGCACTGCAGCCCGTGCTCGAGCTCGGTGATGGCCTCGTCGTAGAGCTGCTGCGCCGCGGGGCTCGCGTAGCGCACGAACAGGTGGGTGAGCGGCCGCGCGGGCGGGCGGGACGGGGCCTGCGCCGGGCGCCCCAGGAAGTCGTCGTTGACGCTGATGCGCGCCCGCTCGCCATCGAAGCTGTGGCCCGCCGCGGCGAACTCGGCCCGCTTGTCGGCGTAGTAGCGCTCGCGGTGAAATCCCTTCGAGGCGGCGTTGTAGGTCAAGTAGAGCGCCCGGCGCGGCCGGTCGCTCGCGTTGGTGCCGCTGCGGTGCGGCGCGAAGCTGTCGAAGAGCACCACGTCGCCGGGCTGCGCCTCGATGTCGCGCCAGTCGAGGGTGGCCACCACCGCGGGGTCGATGCGCCCGCGGGTCTCGGGCAGGCGCCCGCGCGCGTGCCCCGGTGCGAAGGCGAGGCAGCCGTTGTCACGGGTGGAGGGGTCGATCGGCACCATCACCGAGATGTGGTGATCGACGAAGCGGTAGGCGGGGGCGTCTTGATGAGGCGCGAAGCCCGCGCCGCCCGGCTGCTTGTAGTTGATCTTCTCTTTGTAGAGGGTCGCCGGCTCGCCGAGGAGGTCGCCCACCCAGCCGATGATGACGCCCTCACAGAGCAGCGCGTGCAGGCCGGCGTGGTGCTCGATGAGCGCCTCGCTCCGAGTGACCGCGGGCCCGCGATCGGTCTGCTCGAAGTGGTGCATCCCCGGGCCGTCGAGGTGCGCCCATTCGGCGAACTGATCCACCCACGCCATCACCTCCGCGATGCGCGCCGCAGGCAGCGCGCGCCGCAGGACGAGCCACCCATTCTGGGCGAATGAGGCCCGCTGTGCTTCGGTCAGCGGCGTGTGGACCAGGGCCATGGCGCACCTCGAGGAGAGCGGGAGCGCCCGCTATCCCGCCGCCCGACCCGGCGCGCTCGAGACCTCAGCGCGCCGCCGCCGCCGCAGAGGAGTCGTCGGCCCAGGTGTTGAGCAGGTCGAGCATGTCGTCGGCGTGCTCCTCCTCCTGCTCCAGGATCGTCTCGAGCAGCTTGCGGGTGGTGGGATCACCGTTGCCCAGCCACTGGATGATCTCCTGGTAGGTGTGAACCGCGATTCGCTCGGCCACCAGGTCTTCCTCCACCATCTCGCGCAGGTCGTCGCTGGTGGAGAAGGTCGCGTGGGAGCGATCGGAGAGGGTGGCAGGGTTCAAGTCGGGGGTGCCGCCCAGCTGGGCGATGCGCGCGCCGAGCATGAGCATGTGCTCCCACTCTTGGCGGGCGTGCTCGTTGAACTCCTCCGACGCGACCTCGGCGTGGATGCCCACACAGGCCCAGGCGTGCGCCCGGTAGCGCAACGTGCAGACGATCTCGGTGGCCAGCGCCTCGTTGAGCACCTCGAGCACCCGATCGAGGTCGTGTCCGTAGGCGTCGGTCACGGGGCCCTTCCGCATCTCGGCGCGGGCGCGGGCGCGGATGGCCTGCATGTCGAGGACGAAGGGGTGGTTGGTGGGGGTTGGGTCGGGGGTCATGGTGCTCCGTGGTGGGATGGGTGGGCCCCGAGCGCGGGGCCCCACACCGCGTTCGTGTCGGCGAAGCCCCGACATGCAAGCCGCCCTGACCCGCCCCCACTCAATCCCCCCGCGCGGCGCCCAAGCCGTTACGGACCCAGATTCCCCGACTCGGAGACTGTCATCGCAAAATCCCGCCCCTCCGTCCAGAAGCGCCTGCACGAAGCCGCCAAGATCGACAAGAAGGACATCAAGGCCGCCAAGCGCGAGCGCCGCCGCCTTCGCGCGGAAGCCCGCGCCGAGGCCCGTGACGAGCTCGCTCCCACCATCGATCCCGACCTGGTCGGCATCACCGCAGGCCCCCAGCCGGTCAAAGAAGACCCGCTCGATATCCGCCCCGAAAAGGAGAAGGAGAAGGACAAGGCGACCGAGCAGTAGGCGCGCGCCCGAGGCCGACCGACCGGGTCAGGCCAGGGCCGCCACACACGGCGCGACCACGGCGCGGATCGTCTCGTGGCGCAGCGCCGTGAGCGCAGGGCCGCTGAGCAGCCCGTGGGCCGCGAGGCCCTGATCGGGCCCCAGGTCGGCGCCACCGAGGGTGGCCGCAGCGTCGAGCAGGCGCGCGCGGGCCTCTTCGCGCAGGTGCGGGTGAGCATCGAGCAGCCACGACAGGCTGCGCCACGCCAGCGCGGCGTGGCGGGTCTCGTCGTCGGCGATGCGGGTCAGCACCGCGCGCACGGCGGGGTCGTGGCATCGCCGCGCGGCCTCGGCCGCCTCGGCCGCGCCCAGCGTCTCGCCCACACAGGCCTCGTCCACCAGCCCGCGCATCACCCCAGCGGGGTCGAAGGCCGGCGCGGCCCCCGCGAGATCGAGCGGGCCGGGCCCCACCGGCGCGCCGCCGGCGGCCGCGGCCAGCGCGTAGGCCAGCCGGGCGTGCTCCACCTCGTCGGCGGCCGCCCGCTGGGTGTCGGCCAGCAGGTCGGCCGGCGCGCCGAGCGCCATGAGCTGCAGCGTGAACCGGGCGAAGCTGGCCACGCTGGCGTGCTCGAGGGCGGCGATGGCGGCCCAGCGGGCGGCCAGGCGGCGGCGCACGGCCTGGGGGGCGTCGATGTGGGGGGGAGCCTCGGCCACCCAGTCGCCGCGGGCGACCAGGGGCGCGGTGCGGGCGACCGCCTCGACCAGCAGCGGGCGGCCGATGGCGCACTCTTCACCGTGGCAGGCGTAGGGGGCGGTGGCCCCCCAGTTGGTGCCGCAGTCGTCTTCGTAGCCAGAGCAGTCGGCGTCGCTGCGGCAGGTGTCGAGGTCGGGGTCGCGGCACACCGCGCCGGTCACGTACCCGCAGCCGTCGAACCAGCTCTCCACCCCACACTCGCCCGACCCACAGTCGGCGTCGGTGGTGCAGGAGGCGGCCACGCAGGTGGACCACGCCGTGTCTCCCTCGACGATGTCTGTGGGCAGACAGATCTCGCCCCGGTCACAGTCGAGGTCGCTGCCACAAGCGTAGACGCACGAGCAGTAGTCGTACTCGGCCCACGCCGGGAACTGGGTGACGCAGGCGCCGTTCGAGCCGCCGGTGCAGTCGGCGTCTTCGACGCAGGACAGCTCGTACTCGTCGCCGCGGCACCGGTCGGCGGCGATGGTGACGGGCGCGTCTTCGACGCTCACCCGGTGCACCGAGCCGTCGTCGCACCGCTCGAAGCCCGAGGCCCGGCCGTCATCGAGCAGGATGGGGGTGGAGCCCTCGCAGGCATCGACCGTGCCGTCGGCGCCGTCTCCCGCGCCATCCGCCCCGTCGCTGCCGCCATCCGCGCCGTCGAGGGTCGGGTACGAGCCCCCGTCGTCGTCATCGTCGTCTTTGGCGCCCGCGCAGGCCGCGAGGGCGCACAACAAGACGACCCGAAGGTGGGAGAGGGGAGGGGTCATGGGGGAGCTCCGGAGGCCGTGCCTGCACAGCATCACCCGCGTCAGGCCCGGTCCGCAAGCGATGGGAGGTGCGCTGGGTCACATCGAAACACCATTGATTCAACCTCGCACGCGCGGCACCCGCGCCAGGTCCCCGTGGCGGCACCAGATCCACGGACAGCCAGCCTTCCACCTACCCTCTCACCACATCCACCCATACTGGCACGGAGCTTGAGCAGGTGGAGGGTGCCCACCAACCCCGGGCACCCCCCCACCCAACCGGAGCCTCCCATGACCGCCATCGTCGCCGCCCTCTTCGTCGCCACCGCCGCCGCCGCCCCCGCCACCGACGCCCCCGTCTCCTCCGCCCCGGCCATCGACGGCATCCCGGCCGCCGCCGCCGCCCCGGCCAACCGCTTCAACGGCGGCGAGGCCCGCTTCCAGGGCGAGGCTCCCGCCAGCCGGCGCTTCGCCGACGGCGCCCTGCGCGACCGCATGGCTGAGGCCCAGGCTCCCGCGCAGGCCGACCTCCAGATGGACGGCCCCCGGGCGCGCGCCGCCAAGAAGGTCATCGGCGCGGGCCCCATGTCGCAGCTCAGCGTGCGGATGCAGGTCGAGCTGACCGAGGCCCTGGCCCCCGAAGAGGCCGCCCCGTCCTGCCCCGACCTCGACGAGCCGAACACCAACGCCCAGGCCCGCGCCATCGCCGCCGCCTGCTGGGACTTCCTCGACGCCGGACCCACCGACTACGTGCAGGTCACCCGCGTCTTCACCAGCTACGCCCGCGGCGCCCTCGGCGGCAGCGAGGTCTGGGTGCGGCAGGACGAGCCCATCCACCGCACCGTCAACGGCGTCACCAGCGAGTACGCCCCCGACGCCCTGGCCCTGTTCTCCTCCACCTACATCGCAGCGTTGAAGGGGCAGATGGAGCTCGACGTGCAGACCGATCCGGTGGACGGCCACATCGCCCGGCTGCGCATGGCCGACCCCGGCTCGCAGCTCGAGGTCGAGGTGCAGGTGGCCATGATCCCCATCGACGTCGAGGCCGCCTTCGAGGACTGACCCCCGCCCACCTCTCCCACCCCGCGCCGCGGGCCGGTCTCCCGGCTCGCGGCCTGCGGTTGGGGGTGGTCGCGCGGTAGGATGGCGCCCCGCCCCGGACCCGCCATGCGCGCCACCGCTGCCTGCCTGCTCGCCCTGCTCACCTTCGCCTGCGCGCCGCAGGCCGCCCGCCAGGAGCCGGTCTCGGTGGGAGGCGACGACGGCTCGGACGGCGACGATGGCTCGGACGGCGACGACGGCGGCCTCGATTCGGCCGACACCGCCGCGCCCATCGACCGCGACGGCGACGGGTCCCCCGAGGGCGAAGACTGCGACGACCGCGACCCGACCGTCTCCCCCGACGCGCGTGAGGTCTGCGACGGCATCGACAACGACTGCGACGGCAGCGTCGACGAGGGCGTGCGGGAGGTCTTCTACGACGACGCCGACGGCGACACCTACGGCGACGACGCCACCCGAGACAGCGCGTGTGAGGCGCCCGCCGAAGCCGTCGCCCGGGGCGGCGACTGCGACGACCGCGACCCCGAGGTGAACCCCGACGCCCGCGAGGTCTGCGACACCACCGACAACGACTGCGACGGTCGGGTGGACGAGGGGGTGACGGTCACGAGCTACCTCGACCGCGACGGCGACGGGTTCGGCGACCCGTTCACCGCAGAGGCCGCCTGCGAGGTGGGCGACGGGCGCATCGCCGACGGCAGCGACTGCGACGACGGCGACCCCGCCATCTCCCCCGACGGGATCGAGGTCTGCGACACCGTAGACAACGACTGCGACGGCAGCACCGACGAGGGGCTGACCACCGCGTACTACCCCGACCGCGACGGCGACGGCTACGGCGACCCCGGGTCCGGGGTGGCGGCCTGCGACCCCATCGAGGGCTGGCTGATCGACGGCAGCGACTGCGATGACGCCGACAGCGCCACCCACCCCGGCGCGGTCGAGCTGTGCGATGGCGTCAACAACGACTGCGACGCCACCACCTCGGAGGACGGCCAGGTGAGCTTCACCGACCTCGCCGGCGCCCCGTCCGACCAGACCGCCGCCTTCACCGGCGCGCTGACCCTGGCCGACCCCGGCACGTGGGCGGTCTGCGCGGGCTCCTTTGCGGTCACCCTCGATGTGACCGCCGACGTCGCGCTGGTCGGGCGCTCGGGGGCGAGCGCGACCACCCTCGACGGCGGGGGCCTCGGCACCGTGATCGATGTCGCCGACGGCGCCACGGTCACCGTCTCGGGCCTCACCGTGACCGGCGGCCAGGCCGACCACCTCGCCCAAGACGGCGAGACGCTGCTGGGCGGCGGCGTGGCCTGCGGGGTGGGCGCGACCCTCACGCTCGACGGGGTGACGCTCACCGCCAACGACAGCGACGCGCTGGGGGGCGGGCTGGGCCTCGAGGGCTGCTCGGCCACGCTCACCGACGTCGAGGTAGACGCCAACACCGCCGACCAGGGCGGCGGCCTGGTGGCCACCGACGCCACCCTCGACCTCGACGGGGTCACCCTCTCGGCCAACACGAGCGCCAGTGGCGGCGGCGCCCTGTGGCTCACCGGCGCGTCCACCGCGTCGTGCTGGGGCAGCGCCGTCACGGCCAACGACGGCGGCGCGGGGGCAGCCGCCACCCTCGACCACGCCGACGCCACGCTGCGGTCGCTGGGCTGCGACTGGGGCGCCTCGGGCACCACCCTCGACAACGCAGCCGCAGACGTGTCCACCGACGCGGGCGACGAGTCTGGCTACGGCGCCGACGCCTGGTTCACCTGCACGGGCGCCGGGTGCTCGAGCGGGGTGAGCTTCGCGGCGGCTTCGGGCACGGCCCGCGAAGTGCTGCAGGTGGCCACCTCCCCCCGCACCTACACCTGTGATGTGCGCTGGGACCTCTCGGGCGCCCCCACCACCGACCTGTGCGACGACTGCGCCTTTGGCTTCGACACCACGTTCACGGTGGACCTGGCGGCCACCACCGCCACAGGCTGCGCCACGCCCCCCGACGACCGGGTCTTGGGGGTGGCCTATGCCCCCGACCCGGCCGCCTACGGCTACCCGGTGACCTACCTGTGGGCCGACGGCGCCTGGTACCCGCTGGGGGCGGCCACCTTCGACGGGGCGACCTGGCAGACCACCGCTGGCGCCCTCGACGTGCCCTACAGCTACTACGGGGCGACCTACTACGACAGCGACTACCAGTCGCTCTCGCTGACGGTGCAGTAGGGCCGCGGGGGCGGCGGGCGCGGGCCAGAGGATCGGGGCTCACGATCCCGGCGCGCGGATCCATGTCGGATGGAGAGCGCCCCCCTTCGTGGGAGCCCCACAATCAACCGCCGCCCGCTGCACGCCCCTGAGGCCCGAGCCCAACATACGGTCGGTCGAAGGGGACCGATCGCGGTGGTGCACTCGCGGGTGACGGGATAAGCGCGCTGACCCTCGACCATCCCGCCTCATCGTGGAGATTTCATGCGCCTCTTCGCTTCCTCGCTGCTGACCCTCTGCCTGTTCGGCTGCGGAGACAAAGACGACGGCTCGGACGGATCCGACGGATCCGACGGATCCGATGGCCTGGACATCTCCGACGGCGCGGATGGTGGCGACGGCGCAGACGGCAGCGACGGCACCGCCATCGACGCCGACGGCGACGGCTACCCGGAGGGAGACGACTGCGACGACGACGACCCCGACGTCAACCCTGGCGCCACCGAGGTCTGCGACGAGATCGACAACAACTGCGACGGCGGCATCGACGAGGGCGT
>Ga0055584_100006905_pt1 | contig 11132 bp, 10 predicted proteins | sample OSDHelmetaG_FD_58716 | JGI IMG/M metagenome (GOLD analysis project Ga0055584, IMG submission 58716) | Pelagic marine sediment microbial communities from the LTER site Helgoland, North Sea, for post-phytoplankton bloom and carbon turnover... | ecosystem: Environmental > Aquatic > Marine >...
CATGAATTGTCTATCGAGCCACACAAGATAGCCAAGCTCTCTGGTATCGGCTGTTCCTCCAAGTCCCCGACCTATTTCCTGGGTAACTCACACGGCTTTAATTCGGTACACGGTCGTATGCCCTCGGTGGTAACCGGTGCAGCAATGGCCAATCGTGACCTGATGTACCTTGGTGTGTCGGGAGATGGGGATACCGCGTCTATTGGTATGGGGCAGTTCGCCCACGTGGCACGACGCAATCTGAACATGGTCTACATCGTTATGAATAACGGCTGTTACGGCCTGACCAAGGGCCAGGATTCAGCCACTGCCGATGAGGGCTCCGCGAGTAAAAAGGGTGACCCGAACGTCTATAGCGCCATCGATTTGTGCGGCACCGCGCTGCAGATGGGCGCCACTTTTGTGGCGCGCAGTTTTTCTGGCGACAAGGGCCAATTGGTGCCATTGATCAAAGCGGCAATGACCCATCGCGGTTTTGCCTTTATTGATGTTATTTCGCCCTGTGTCACATTCAATAACAACCCTGGCTCGACCAAGAGCTACGAATTTGTACGCGATCATGCGGAGGCCACCGGTACGGTTGATTTCGTCCCCATGCATAAGGAAATCACCACCGATTACCAGCCGGGCTACAGTCACGAGGTCACCATGCACGATGGATCCTCCATCCACCTTTACAAGGTTGACGAGGAGCTGGACCCGTTTAGTCGGCGCTCCGCAATGATGACCCTTGAAGACCACCGCGAATCCGGAAGTATCCTCACCGGGTTAATCTATATGGATAAAGATTCCAGGGACTTGCACGATGTGCTGGAGACCTCGCAGCGTCCGCTGAACGAATTGCAGGAAGGCGATCTGTGCCCCGGCAATAAAATGCTGGAAAACATTAACGCCAGTTTGCGCTGAGCGCGTCCGCGGTGTCGCTATTTGGGCGGTTTGAGTCAGCGGCACCACTGGCAGTCACAAAAATGGCCATAAATTGATGTTTTTCAGAGGTTTTTCCTCTGACTTCGCCAATTGTCATTTTATTGTCATAATTTCCTCATCTAATACTCCCATAGGCACAAATGGGAACATGAGTCGCTATGAGTGAATACACAGTTTTGATCGTGGATGATGAATTTGCGATACGGGACATGTTGCGTATGGCCCTGGAGATAGCTGAATTTCGTTGTATAGAAGCGGAGAATATCCAGCAGGCCTATGCCCTGGTGGTGGATCAGCGCCCCGACATTGTGCTGCTGGACTGGATGTTACCCGGGGGCAGTGGCCTGGAGCTGCTGCGCCGCATGAAGCGTGACGAGGCCTACCGGGAAGTACCGGTCATAATGCTTACGGCGAAGACCGCGGAAGATAACGTCATCCAGGGCCTGGATGTGGGTGCGGACGACTATATTACCAAACCTTTTGCCCCACGTGAGATGATAGCTCGGGTAAAGGCGCTGCTGCGGCGCAGCAAGGGCTTGCAGGAAGATGGACGCGTGCAAGTAGAAGGTCTGGTGTTGGATGGCGAGAGCAAACGCATCTTTATTGGAGAGCAGGCTGTGGATATGGGCCCCACCGAGTTCAACCTGCTGCAGTTCTTTATGACCCACCCGGAGCGGGCTTATAGTCGTGGGCAGTTGCTGGACCAGGTGTGGGGTGCCAACGTCTATGTAGAGGAACGCACGGTGGATGTGCATATACGTCGTCTGCGCAAGGCTTTGCAGAACCCGGAGGCTGACTATAGCAACCTTATCCAGACCGTGCGTGGAACCGGTTACCGTTTTTCCACGCGCGGCGCTGGTGCCCCCTGAGAGCCTGGCCTGATGTACTGGTTTTCCGCTGTTGCCCGAATTCTATTACTCCTTGCCTGCGGCACGGGATTGGGCTGGTACTTTGGCTTCCCCCTGATCGGCGCAGCGCTCATGCTGTTGCTCGTGCTGCTGTTCTGGGGTTACCAGATGGGGCGCCTGCAGCAGTGGTTGCAGGCGCCCGGAGCGCCCCCGGCGGATATCCAGGGTGTCTGGGGCGAGATAGTGGCCCGCATATACAAACACCAGCGCGATGCTGCCGATAGTCAACAGCGGCTGCAGTCCACGGTAGATTACCTGCTTGATTCTTTCGCATCCATGCGCGATGGCGTGGCTATTATCGAGCGCGGTGGTGGCATACGCTGGTGCAATGAAGAGGCCACTCGGTTGCTCGGATTGCGCTTTCCGGAAGATACCGGCCAGGCGATTACTAACCTGATCAGGTATCCGGACTTCACCGAGTATGTCAGGGCTGGCAATTACGTTGAACCGCTGTACTTGTTTACCGACGGCGAGCTGAGGTTGCACCTGCAAATTATTATTACCCAGTTTGGGGATGGCGACAGTCTACTGTTCGCTCGGGATGTCACCGAACGGCTCAAACTGGAGCAGATGCGGCGCGATTTTGTGGGTAATGTTTCCCATGAATTGCGCACGCCATTGACGGTCATCACGGGTTACCTGGGTACATTCCTGGGTGACACCGCGCACTTGCCAGAAAACTATGTCAAACCGGTCAGGCAGATGATGCAGCAGGCTCAGCGTATGGAGTCTATGATCAAGGATCTGCTATGGTTGTCTCGTATCGAAAGCGAACAAGAACAGGAAAAGCACGAATCGATTAACGTTGCTGCGCTGCTGGAAGAATTGCGTGAAGAGTTGTCAGGCACGCACCCGCAAAGGAAGCTGCTGCTGGAATTGCTATGCAAACAGCATGTCAGCGGAGATTACCGGCAATTGTACAGTGCAGTCTCCAATCTGGTGCACAACGCTATGAAATATAGTGATGTAGATAGTCCGGTCACCGTGACGTGGCGTCAGGACGGGGGCAAGTGCCGATTGTCCGTCAGCGACCAGGGTATTGGCATCGACGAAACACACATTCCGCGATTGACCGAGCGCTTTTATCGTGTGGATGACAGCAGGAACTCTGCCACCGGGGGCACCGGCCTCGGACTGGCTATTGTCAAGCATGTTGCAGCGTCTCATGGAGCGGCGTTGCAGGTCGATAGTACCCCTGGCAGCGGCAGTTGTTTCAGCCTGGTTTTTTCAGACGTCACCCAATGCGATTGTTGCCCATAAATTTAAGGAGAGCTTAAGTCCATGTTGAAACAGGAAGATCACAAACAGCATATTTCAGAACAGTTCAACTCGGAGCTGGAAGGCATCAAAAACCGGCTACTGGAAATGGGTGGTAAGGTGGAGGAGCAGCTAAGCTCCGCGGTCGATGCGCTGATTAACGGTGATACGGGTGCCGCTGAGGCGATTATCAACCGCGATCACGAGGTCAACCAGATGGAAATGGTAATCGACGACGAGTGCGCCACGATCCTGGCCCGGCGCCAGCCCGCGGCCAGTGACCTGCGCCTGGTGGTCAGTGTGATTAAGGTCAACACCGATATAGAGCGCATTGGCGACGAGGCAGCCAAAATCGCTCGTCAGGCGGTCAAGCTGGCGGAGGAGGGGATGTCTCCAAGTAATTACGTGGAAGTCAGGCATATTGGCGCCCATGTGGGCAGTATGTTGCGTAGCGCCCTGGATGCATTTGCCCGCCTGGACGTGAATATGGCGGTAGAGGTAGTCAAAGACGATACCAGCGTAGACAAGGAATATGGCAGTGCCATGCGCAGCCTGGTGACTTTTATGATGGAAGATCCGCGGGATATCGGCGCTATACTCAATGAAATGTGGGCATTGCGCAGCCTCGAGCGTATTGGGGATCACGCCAGTAATATTGCAGAGCATGTGGTGTATCTGGTGCGTGGGCAGGATGTGAGACACCAGAGCCTGGAGTCTTTTGTTGAGCAGGTGCAGGATTTGTCCTGATGAGATATTTGTCCTGTTTTTGTCACATTCCGGTAACAATCTAAGCATAGAATTCGCCGTGGATAGGCCGGCTTTGTCCCGCATTCCAACCCAACTATCATTACGGAGTGATTATCACGTGAATAGAAGAATTCTAGGTGCAGTAGCCATTGCAGCCGCCTGCAGCGGTATTAACGCAGCACAGGCGCAGGGTCGCGATGCTGTTAGCATCGTTGGCTCCTCAACTGTGTACCCTTTCGCCACGGTGGTAGCTGAGCGTTTCGGACGTTCAACCAATTTCAAGACGCCAAAAATTGAATCAACCGGTTCAGGTGGTGGTCTCAAACTGTTCTGTAAAGGGGTGGGGGCAGGAACCCCCGATGTGACCAACTCTTCTCGCCGTATCAAGAAAAGTGAATTTGATGACTGCCAGGCCAACGGTGTGACGGACGTCGTGGAAGTCCTGGTGGGCTATGACGGCATTGCTATTGCCAACTCCAAGAAAAGCCAGCAGTACCAGTTGAGCCGCAAAGACATCTATATGGCCCTGGCCAAGGATGTCCCCGGCGCTGATGGCAAATTGATGGCTAACCCCAACAAGACCTGGAAGGATGTCAATCCTGCGCTGCCCGCGACCAAAATTGAAGTTTTGGGCCCACCCCCGACTTCTGGTACCCGTGATGCATTTGCCGAATTGGCACTGGGCGGAGGCGCCCAGGCAATTCCTGACCTGAAGGCACTGCGCGGCATGGGTGCTGATCAGACTGACCAGATCAAGGCAATGATGAGCAAGCTGGGAATTCCCGCGGGCGTGTACCAGGCGTTGCTGGAGAAAAAAGGCAAGGCTCCCAAGGGCAAGGACGTGTTCAAGACCATTGCCTATTCAGTGCGTGAGGACGGCGCATATATAGAAGCTGGCGAAAATGACAACCTCATTGTACAGAAGCTGGAAGCTAACCCCGATGCCCTGGGTATCTTCGGTTTCAGCTTCCTGGACGAGAATGGAGACAAGGTACAGGGTTCACTGGTCGATGGCGTGGTCCCCAGTTTTGATTCCATTGCTGCCGGCGATTATCCGGTATCACGCCCCCTGTATTTCTACATCAAGGCGGCGCATGTGGGTAAAATTCCCGGAATCCAGGAGTACGCTATTGAGTTCACATCTGAAAAGGCCATGGGCGAAGACGGCTACCTGCCGGAAAGAGGCTTGATACCCCTGAATGATGATGAACTTGCCCAAGTCCAGGCGGATGTCAAGAGTCTCAAGCGTCTGTCAATGTAGTAAGCTGCTGCTGCCGCTGCGGTGGCAGATTTTATGTAAGCGGAGCGTCGCCTTTAAACAGCGGCGTATCCGTTTTTCTTTTTTTACGATGGGGCGGTAATGCAGACGTCGACAGTTTTCCTGGTGTTGATAACACTCAGTTTTGTCAGTTTTATTGCGGGGCGTAAACGCTCCCATAATGTGGCGGCACATGAGGGTGGTATGCATTTGCTGCACTCCCTGCCCAAGCACTATGGGTATATGGCCAGCCTTTGGGCGGCACTGCCAGCCCTGTTGCTGCTGGTGCTATGGATGGGTTTTGAGCCACGTATGATCCACAACATGGTGGTGGCTGACTTGCCTGCATCCGTGCAGCAGTTGCAGCACAGTGAACTCGGTCTGTATTACAACCAGATCGTCAGCTACGCATTGGGCTCCAGTAACGCGGACCTGCTGGACGAAGTTCAGGTGGCGGCGGCTAGTCAATACCTTGAACTGAAGTCCACCAGTGGTGGAATGAAAGCTCTGCTGGTGTCTCTGGTGGCAGTGATGGGTGGCCTTCTTGCGGTGCAGCGAATAGCCCCCGCTCTGCGCGCGCGCAATCATGTAGAGGGCATTTTCAAATGGATTCTATTTGCCTGCTCCTTTATCGCCGTGCTGATCACCCTGGGTATTGTGCTTTCGGTGTTATTCGAGGCGCTGCGTTTTTTCCAGACCATTCCGCTGACTGATTTTCTGTTCGGGCTCCAGTGGAGTCCGCAAATGGCCATCCGCGCTGACCAGGTGGCGGCTTCCGGCTCATTTGGCTTCGTACCCTTACTGGTGGGCACCCTGTTGATTTCAATGGTTGCCATGGTAATAGCCGTGCCGGTTGGCCTGATGTCGGCTATTTACCTGTCGGAGTATGCCAGTCGTCGATTTCGGGCTTTTACCAAACCAGTGCTGGAGATACTCGCGGGTGTGCCTACCGTGGTATACGGATTTTTTGCTGCTCTTACCGTGGCGCCCTTTATCCGTAATCTCGGTGAAAGTGTGGGTCTGACCGTGGCTTCTGAGAGTGCCCTGGCAGCCGGTATCGTTATGGGCATCATGATCATACCCTTCGTAATGTCATTGTCTGACGATATTATCAATGCGGTACCCGATACCATGCGCGAAGCGTCGCTGGGCATGGGAGCGACCATGAATGAAACTATCCGTAAGGTGCTGATACCAGCGGCGCTGCCGGGTATTGTCGGTGGCATTTTACTGGCTGTATCCAGAGCCATTGGTGAAACCATGATTGTGGTAATGGCTGCGGGGCTGTCGGCCAAGCTTACCGCCAACCCCCTGGAAGCCGTAACCACCATTACGGTACAGATTGTCACCTTGCTGGTGGGAGACCAGGAGTTTGACAGCCCCAAGACCCTGGCGGCATTTGCCCTGGGGCTGGTGCTGTTTTTCGTAACCCTGCTGCTTAACGTCGTTGCCCTTTACGTGGTGAGGAAATACCGGGAACAATATGAGTAACCAACCTAGTTACAAAAACACCGAGGTCATACAGGCCTCGTTGAAGAAACGATACGCCCGGGAAAAGCGCTTTCAGTGGTACGGCCGGCTTGCGGTACTCATTGGTTTTACTTTTCTGTTCATTTTGTTGTTTGACATTGTGAGCAAAGGATATCCGGCCTTCACTCAGCAGTATATCCAGGTGAGCGTGAATTTTGACGCTGATCGTCTTGGCGTTGATTCCTCTTCCGGCGAGGAGGAATTGTACCGGGCCGACTACCTTGGAATAGTCAAAAACAGTCTGCGGGAGATGTTCCCGGAGGTCAGTGGACGCAAGGACAAGCGCAAACTTTATCGTCTGGTCAGTATAGGCGCGGAATACCAATTGCGGGATTACGCGATCGACAATCCCGAGGTCATAGGCAAGAGGCAGGATATCTGGCTATTGGCACACTCCGAGGCAGGCGCGTACCTCAAGGGCCAGGTCACCCGGGAGACTCCAGAGTCTGACCGAAAACTAAAGGACGTGCAGATGCAATGGCTTGATTCCTTAGTCCAGCAGGGACGCACGGAATCTCGCTTTAACACCTTGTTTTTCAGTACCGGGGATTCCCGGGAGCCAGAGCTGGCTGGTATCAAGGCGGCCTTGTACGGTTCTTTCTTTACCCTGCTGGTGACATTTCTTCTGGCTTTTCCCATTGGTGTGTTTGCCGCCGTGTACCTGGAGGAATTCGCGCCGCGCAATCGCCTCACTGACCTGATTGAGATTAACATCAACAACCTGGCTGCGGTGCCTTCTATCGTCTTCGGTCTGCTGGGGCTCGCGGTGTTTATCAACTTTTTCGAGTTGCCTCGCTCCGCGCCGCTGGTGGGTGGTATTGTGTTATCACTGATGACTCTGCCCACAATCATCATTACCTCCAGGGCGGCAATACAGTCGGTATCACCCTCTATCCGGCAGGCTGCACTGGGTGTAGGAGCATCGCCGCTGCAAACGGTATTCCATCACGTGCTTCCTGTGGCAATGCCGGGTATTCTCACTGGCTCCATTATTGGCATGGCCCAGGCACTGGGTGAGTCGGCCCCCTTACTGATGATCGGTATGGTAGCGTTTATCATGGACGTGCCGGGCGGCGTTACCGATCCTTCCACGGTGTTGCCGGTGCAGATATTCCTTTGGGCTGACAGCCCTGAGCGGGGGTTTATGGAAAAGACCTCTGCCGCCATCATGGTATTGATGGGTTTTCTGATCATAATGAATGCGCTGGCAATTTATCTGCGCAAGCGCTTTGAACTGAAATAGTTTTACAGGCTTAAACATGCAAGGATCTGACGACATGAATTCGATAGCAATGACAGCCGATAGTAAAGGTGACAGTGGTGCTGCGGGTAATCGGGGCGGCCTGGATATCCATGATCACGCGGATGTAAGCGGCTATGAAACCATAGGTGAGCCCTTTGTGGATGACCCGAAAATGTCCGCTCGTAATGTCAATGTCTACTACGGCGACAAGCAGGCCATCCATAATGTGTCGCTGGATATTGGTAAAAACGAGGTAATTGCCATGATCGGTCCCTCCGGTTGTGGGAAGTCGACATTTTTGCGCACCTTCAATCGCATGAATGACATTATTCCCATCTGTCGCATGGAGGGGGATATCAACCTCGACCAGGAAGATGTTTATCGCGGCGGTCAGGACACGGTGATGCTGCGCGCTCGCGTGGGCATGGTTTTCCAGAAACCGAACCCCTTTCCAAAATCCATTTACGAAAATGTTGCCTATGGTGCGCGTATTCATGGCTTGGCCCATACCAAGGCGGAGCTCGATGAAATTGTGGAGAAAAGTCTGCGCCGGGCCAGCCTTTTTGACGAGGTGAAGGAGGTACTGGATCAGCCTGGAACAGGGCTTTCTGGTGGCCAGCAGCAGCGTCTGTGTATTGCTCGAGCCATCGCTGTCAGCCCGGAGGTCATCCTCATGGATGAACCCTGTTCGGCGCTTGACCCAATCGCTACAGCTCGCATTGAGGAGTTGATTGACGAACTGAAGGAGCGATATACCATCGCCATCGTTACCCACTCAATGCAACAGGCCGCGCGTGTCTCGCAACGCACCGCCTATTTTCACCTGGGTAAACTAATCGAGGTGGGCGCCACTAAAGAGGTGTTTACCATGCCCAAGCATGAGTTGACCGAGAACTATATTACCGGTCGCTTTGGTTGAATGAAGAGTAGGGGGTATAGCCCTGATGCTATACCCCCCATGCTGATGTAGAAAATGGTTCCGGGGCAGGGTGTGCAGGATGAAGCCTAGCCCCTGGTCCCTATAGCGCTGCCGTAAGGTCCGCGGCAGGCATTTTGGTCTTATTCCCTGGGGTTCTTGTCTGAACTCTTCTCCGCCTCTTTTACGGTACTGGATATCAGCTTGGTTACCCAGTTTGACAGGGAGCGACCATCCGCTTCTGCCAGCTTTTTGGCCTTCTTTTTCAACTCCGGATCGATACGGATATTGAGAAGTTTGGTCTTAGACATGCCAAGCCACTGAGTGAGTAGGAGGGAAGAATTGGTATTTTAGCACATGTATATACATTGTCTTTGCTTTTCTGGAGGTATATATTATGTGTATACAAAGAGTGTCAAACAGATAGGATATGTATGAATTTGCACACAGCGCACACCGAGCTCAAGACCAGAACAGCCGAGGTCAGGCCCGCTACACTCGCGGTTGAAACGCTGCTTGTGGTGTCTTTCAGTTACCTCCTGGTCGGGATTTTCTCCTGATTGCCCCGGCTTTTGCCGGCTAGTTTTCTTTTCTCATCACGCCCTGGGCGTAGCCGCTCCAAAGTTCTGAAGTCCCTCGATGCCCCGCCTGGTGACAATGCCGCCACTGCTTTAGTGGGTCGTGTTTAGCCTCGCATGTCATGGCTATGGCATGTCTATTGATATAGGCACCTGAGTCGCAGCGAGCACCTCCCTGAATAGCTTTTTGCGTGCTCTTAAGTTGAAAATATTTATCTGCACCTGTCATGAAAATGTCATCTTCGGGCTTTATTCTCCCCAGCGCAATGAGCACAAAGTGTTCATAACGCATTAACTGTTTAGGGGAATGAAACATGAAGAAAGTGATGTCTGTAGCTGTCGCCAGTGCATTGTTGGGCAGCGTGGCTGTCAATGCCCAGGTCCCGCAAGCAGAGTGGGAGCAGTTCAAGGGGCAATACACCGCACTGGCTGAGCGCGTCAACTCGTTGGAGGCGGAAAACCAGAAATTGCGCTCCATGGGAGCTGGCCAGTTCGTCACGGTTGAAGACCTGGATGCTACTAACTCTCAGTTGGCGACCCTGCAAAAGCAAAATGAGTCGACCTCCTGGGCGGAGACAGTCAAGTGGAAGGGCGACTTTCGCTACCGCTATGAAGAGATTGACGAAGACGGTAAAGACGACCGCGATCGCAACCGTATCAGGGCCCGCGCCGCTCTGGTTGCCAAGACCAGTGACACGACCGAAGTTGGTCTGGGCCTGGCATCAGGTGGTGACGACCCAGTATCAACCAACCAGACACTGGGTGGTGGTGGCTCTACCAAAGACATTCGCCTGGACCTGGCCTATCTGAAGTGGACTGGATTGGAGAACACCTATGTCACGGCGGGCAAGTACGTAAATCCATTCTATAAAGTACAAAAGAGCGGCCTGATCTGGGACGGCGATTTCCGTCCTGAAGGCTTCGCCGCTGGCTGGGCTGGCGACGTGTTCTTCGCTACGGCGTCCTATAGCTTTATTGAAAGTGACAGTAAGAACAACGATGACGGTATCTTGGGAGCCCAACTGGGCGCCAGGTTTTCTCTGTTCGACAACGTGATGTTGACTACTTCGGCCAAGTACCTGGATATTCCAACCGCCGGCCGTGAAGCCGCTTTTGACGGCGATTTCTTTGGCAACTCTTCAGTGATGGACGGCGACACGGAGGTCTTCGAATACGATTACAAGTTGCTCAACGCCTCTGTGGACTTCAGCTTTGAATTGTTTGAATTGCCCATCAGTGTTTACGGCGACTACGTGAAGAATGATGACGCCGACGATCTGGATACGGGTTACCTGGCCGGATTCAAAGTGGGTAAAGCCAAGAGCAAGGGCAGCTGGCAATTCCAGTACCAGTATCAGGATCTGGAAGCCGATGCGACTCTCGGTGCGATTACCGACTCTGACTTCATGGGCGGCGGTACCGACGGCGAGGGCCATAAGCTGGGTGCCAAGTACGCGATCAACAAGAAGTGGTACGTTGGAGCAACTTACTTTGACGGCAGCAGGGGAGTCGATCTGGGCAATGATGCAGATTACACTCGCCTGATGCTGGACACTGGCTTCAAGTACTAGCATAGCTTTCCAGGCGTAGTGCGGCGGCGGTAACGCAAAGACTGCCGTCACTATTCACTACTTGCCGCGTGTTTGCATCGGAGCGAAGCTTCGGTACAATAGCGCGGCTTTTTTGTGTTCCAGTAATGGGCACGGAGAGCGCTGCGTCCCCTTCGTCTAGTGGTCCAGGACACTGCCCTTTCACGGCGGTAACAGGG
>Ga0055584_100006906_pt1 | contig 11131 bp, 10 predicted proteins | sample OSDHelmetaG_FD_58716 | JGI IMG/M metagenome (GOLD analysis project Ga0055584, IMG submission 58716) | Pelagic marine sediment microbial communities from the LTER site Helgoland, North Sea, for post-phytoplankton bloom and carbon turnover... | ecosystem: Environmental > Aquatic > Marine >...
CCCGACCGGCCCACGGCCCCCGCACGCCGGTGAGCACGCCGAGGCCCGGGCGGAACGCCAGGCCATCGGCGGTGACCAGCACCCGCGCCCGAACCCCCGCGGCGATGCCCTCGAGGGAGGGCACAAGCCATGCATCCGCCAGCAGGCCGTCGAGCCACGGTCGCGACCGTGCGGGGCATGCGGTGATCACCTCGGCCAACGGGCGTGCACCGGGTACGGGGGCGACGGAGGGCGTGCCCGTGCCCGCCGGGCGCGCGACTGCGGCGGCGCTCGCACCCTCGTCCAGCGCACGGGCGCCCTCGGGCACCGAATCCACCAGTGGCGCGTCGGCGAGTTCGCCGAGGGCCGCGGCCACCGCGCGCTCCATGCCGTCGCGGACCTCGATTCCATCGCCGAGCAGGACGGCGTCGGCGTGGCGATCATCCGTCTGGGCCAGGGCGGCCGCCTCGGCGGCAAGCCGGGCGGCCCGGCCGGCGACTCCCTCGCGCGCCGATCGCGCGGCGTCGGCCGCCCGACCGGCGTCCGCCCGGACATCGGCGTCGCGCTCACGCCGGGCACGGGATATCCCCGCCCGCCGCTCCGCCCGCGCCGCGTCAGGTGCGTCCCCGCCGTCGATTTCCGATATCGCCTCGATCGCACGCGCGATCCGGGCCTCGACAGCCGCCCACTCAGCGGAATCGCGCTCCACGGCACGCCGGTGATCGCGCGCGCTCTCGAGCGCCGCGGTGGCAGACGCGAGGGTGGCCTCCGCCTGCTCCAGGCGCTCCGCCGCGCGGGACGCATCCTGCTCGGTGCGCGCCAGGGAGCGGGCGATATCGCCGGCGGCCGCCTCGGCGGCCACAAGGGCCCGTGCGGCATCCTCGCGCATCTCACGGCGGCGGGCGGCCTCCTCGGCGGCGGCCTCCACCCGGCCCGTGGCCACCTCGGCCCGGCCGGACACCCGCTCGGCGATGGCTCGCAGGCCCGCAGCCGACCGCACGGCCGCCTCGCGCTCGGCAACGGCCGCCGAGCGGCGGCGCTCGGCCTCGGCCGCCTGGGCACGCGCGGTGGACAGCGCCTGCTGCGCACGCGATACGGCGGCAGCGCTCTCCGCGCGGGCGCGGCGGGCATCGGCCATCTCCCGGGCCGCGGCCACGGCGCGCGCGCGGATGAGCGCTTCGCGGGCCTGCGCCAGGTCACGCTCCACCTCGGCGGCGCGCTCGGCCGCACGGGCCTGGCGCTCCAGGGACCGTGCACGCGAGGACAGTTCCCCGGCCAGATCACGCGCGCGGGCCAGATGCTCGTCCACGTGCTTCAGGCGCAACTCCGCGCGGTGGCGGCGACGCTTGGGCAACCCGGTGCCCGCGGCCTCGTCCAGGATCGCCCGGAGAGCCGACGGCTTGCTCTGGCAGATCGCATCCACCTGTCCCTGCCGGATGATGGAGAGCGACTGCGGCCCGAGCCCCCGCGTGGACAGCGAATCCAGCACATCCACCAGGCGGGCGTTCGACCCGTTCAGCCGGTAGCCGGAGTCGCCGGCACGGGTGAGCCGCCGCGACACGCCCATCTCGGCGGGCCCATCACCGGCCGCGCCGTCGAGGGTCAGCACCACCTCGGCCATGCCCACCGGCTGGCGGCCATCGCCGCCCGAGAAGAGGATGTCCTGCATGGCGGGAGCACGCAGATGGCCTGCGCGCTGCTCGCCCAGCGCCCAGGCGATGGCCTCGGAGATGTTGCTCTTGCCCGAGCCGTTTGGTCCCACGATCACGTTCAGGCCCGGCCCGAACTCCAGGTCGATGGGGTCGGCGAACGACTTGAAGCCCTTGATCCTGAGGCGGGTCAGCATCCGGTCACCGCTCCTCCCCGAGCGCGTCGCGCGCGCGCGCGGCCGCTGCGCGCTCCGCGGCCTGCTTCGAACCACCGGACCCTCGGGCGAGTTCGCGATCGCCCTGGAGCACCCGGGCGTGGAAGGTGCGCGCGTGGGGCGGCCCGTCCTGCCCGGTGATCTCGTACCGGGCGGTCACGCCGCCCGCCGCCTGCAGCGCCTCCTGGAGGGCACTCTTGGGATCGGCCGCCCCGCCGGGAGCGGCGTCCAGCGCAGCGGAGAACGACGAGAGCACCGCGTGGGCCGTGGCATCCGGGCCCGCGCCGAGCCAGCCGGCTCCGATCGCCGACTCGGCGAGCGCGGCGCGCACGTTGCGGCTGCCGGCCATCCCACGGGCCTCCTCGGCGTGCCGCCGGGGCGCATCGTTCACCATCCGATCCGGCAGGCCGCACTCCGACGCCACCTGGGCGCACGCCTCCCGCGACACCACGCGCTGGCGCATGAAGGTCAGGTCGCCCTCACTGGCCCCGGGGTGGCGCGTGAACAGTTCCGTGGTCACGATGACCCCCAGCACGGCATCGCCGAGGAACTCCAGGCGATCGAACGACGGCGATGACGGTTCCGCCCACGTGGCGTGGGTGAGGGCCTCGCGGCGCAGCGCGGGATCCACCAGGTCGAGCAGGCCGGCCAGGTCACTGGGGCGGCGCCCCGGGTCCTCAGGAACCGGAGCGGGCGACGATGTAGTCGACGGCGTCACCGACGCTGACGATCTTCTCCGCCTCCTCGTCCGGGATCTTCACCCCGAACTTGTCCTCCATCTCCATGATCATCTCGACCAGGTCGAGGGAGTCGGCGTTCAGGTCTTCGGAGAAGGACGCCGTCTCGACGACCTCGGAGGCGTCGACGCCGAGCTGCTCGACGAGGATTGACTGAAGCTCGGAGAGGGCCTGCGCTCGATCCACCATTGCTCCTTCGGGGCGTGAAACGGGTCCATGAACGCGGCCACGGTACCAGTGCCGCCGGACGCCGCGCGGGGGGGCGCGGGGCCCCCGCTACCCGTCGGTTCCGAGCCCTGCCTGGATATGGCCGGTCACGTCCTCGCGAAGGGCCTGCGCGGCGCGCAGGATCCCATTGGTCATGCCACGGGTGCCGGTGTTGCCGTGGCCGATCATCGAGATGCCCCGCACGCCCAGCAGGTAGGCGCTGCCGTACTCCTCGGGGTCGATGTTCCGGCGCAGGTCCTTGAAGACCGGCATGCCGAGTGCACCCGCCACCTTCCCGCGCACGCTCGAGGTGAGTCCGCGCCGGATCTCGTGGAAGATCATGGCCGCCGTGCCCTCGTAGAGCTTGAGGGCGACATTGCCCGTGAAGCCGTCGGTCACGATGATCCGCGCCTTGCCCTTCGGGATGTCGCGGCCCTCGATGTTGCCGATGAATCCGGGGGTGCCATCCAGTAGCGCATAGGCCTCCTGCACCAGTTCGGTGCCCTTGCCGGCCTCCTCTCCGATGGTGAGGATGCCCACCGTGGGCTCGTCGATGCCGAGGATGTCCCGGCCCAGCACGCGCCCCATCACGGCGAACTGCGCGAGGTACTCCGGCCGGCACTCGGCGTTCGCGCCCCCGTCGATCATCACGATCGGGCCGGCGATGGACGGCATGGGCACGGCCAGGCCCGGGCGGATCACGCCCGGCAACCGCCGCAGGATGAGCGTGGACGCCGCGAGCATCGCACCGGTGTGGCCCGCGGAGATGACGGCGCCCGCCGGACCCTCGTGCACCTGGCGGCATGCCACCACCATCGAGGCGTCGGGCTTGGACCGCACGGCCTTCACCCCGTCCTCTGCGGAGTGGATGCGGTCGGCGGCATGCACCACCTCGATGTTCGATGGGATGTCCCCGTGCTGCTCGAGCGACCGCTCGAGCGACGGTGCATCACCGACGAGCAGGATCCCCACGCCCTGCCGGGCCGCCTCCACGGCGCCCGCCACGGGCACCTGGGGCGCCTTGTCGCCGCCCATCGCATCGACGGCGACGACGACCTCGGACATCGGGCTCAGGCGCCGGTGTCGACGACCGCGCGACCCTTGTAGTGGCCGCACACCATGCAGACGTGGTGGGGCATCACGGGAGCCGTGCAGCGCGGGCAGCGACCGAGGCGCGTGGCCTCAATCGAATGGGTGGCACGTCGCTTGTCACGACGGGCACGGGACGTCTTGCGCTTGGGAACGGCCAACGTGGCTCCTGTCAGGGACCTAGTCCGGAACGACGCGGGAGACTAGCGCCTCAGCCGCGGTGCGGGCAAGCGGTGCGGGCAAGCGGTGCGGGTCGGACGGGTCATGCGTCGTCATCCTCCCCCTCCGCGAGGCGCTCGCGCAACTCGCCGAGGGCCGCCCACCGCGGGTCGGTGGCATCGTCCGCGCAGTCGCACGACCCCTCGTTGAGGTTGGTGCCGCAGCGCGGGCACAGGCCGGCGCACCCCTCCGTGCACAGCATGGACATGGGCATGGCCTCCGCCACCGCATCGCGCGCCCAGGACGCCACGTCGAGTTCCATCCGCAGGGGCCCGGACAGGTACTCGCAGTCCAGGTCGTCATCGGGCGCGTCATCGCCCGCGCGACCGGATGCCTGGAAGTCCCGGGCGTCCACCTGCACGTCCACGGACGACGATGCCAGGCAGCGCTGGCACGGCCCCGTGAGCGTCGCCACGAGGCGCAGCCGAAGGCCGAGGCCCGACCCGGACGAGGCCACGTCCACACGGGCCGGCACCTCCCGGGGCTCAGGCGCGTACACCTGCCCCCCCATCACCATGTCGGGAAGGGCAATGGGCGCATCGACCCGTGCGCCCGCGCCGGGCGCCAGGTCGAGGCGGCGGAGGTCGATGACCCCCGTCGGCTCGTCCCCACGCGCCCCGCTCACGGGATCAGTAGTCGGACGAGGACTCGTCGGTGACGAAGGGGCCATCACCCGCGCGGTCCTCAGGCTTGCCCTGCAGGCGCTCGCGCCCGCGGCGCACGGCGGCCGTGAACTTCTCGAGGTTCACCTCGAGCGTGCCCAGCACCTCATCGGCGTAGTCCTCGGCACCGAGGCGCACCTCGCGCTCGCGCATGCGGGCGTCGTCGAGGAGGTCAGACGCCTGCTTCTCGGCGAGCTTGACGACCTCCTGCTGGGACGCCTGGCGCTCCGCCTTGTCCTTGGCCTCGCTCACGATGCGATCAGCCTCGCGCTTGGCCTCGGCCAGCATCTCCTGGCGTTCCTTCACGATCCAGCGCGCCTGCTTGATCTCCTCGGGGATCGTGGAACGCATCTGGTCGAGGAGCTCGTACACGGCTTCGCGATCAATGCGCACCTGGTCCGTGAGCGGAACCGCGCGCGCGTTGTGCACGAGGTCGTCGAGCTTGTCGATGAGGGCGAGAACATCCATGGGGTCGTCCTTTGTCAGGCGGTGCGGCCGATTCGGTCCCGGAGGGCGTCGGCGACATGCGCGGGAACCCACCCGCTGATGTCCGCCCCCCACGCGGCGGCCTCGCGGACGCCGGAGGAACTCAGGAATGCCCACTCGGGCGATGCGGGCAGGAAGACGGTCTCGAGCCCCGGGGCGATCCGGCCGTTGAACCCGGCCATCTGCGCCTCGTAGTCGAAGTCCGCCGCGGTGCGGACGCCCTTGACGATCGCGCATGCGCCCACGTCACGGGCATGGGTGGTCACCAGGCCGGTGAAGCCCGTGACCTCCACGTTCCCGAGGTGCGTGGTACCCGTGCGCATCATCGTCTTTCGCTCGTCCGCGGTGAAAAGGGGCTGCTTCTTCGTGGATCCTTCGGCAACGGCCACGATGACGGTCGTGAACAGGCGGGATGCCCTCTCCACGATGTCGATATGACCGAGCGTGACCGGGTCGTAGGTACCCGGACACAGGGCGATTCGCCCTCCGGTGCTCATGTTCCTGCTCCCGGCGTCCACATCACGGTGATCTCCGTATCCCCATACCTGCGCGTGGTTCCCCGTTCGACGGCGATTCCCGGAATCCCCTGCGGGTCGATGATCGCACCCCGGGCATGCTCGATGGCCACCACCGCCCCGGGGGCGACCACGCGTCCGACGGCCTCCCCCATCTCCTCCACGATGACGGGCAGCAGCGCATACGGCGGGTCGGCCAGCACCAGGCCGAATGCCGCGCCGCGCTCCGCAGACGCGCCCAGGGCCCCGCGCCATCCACGCCGCTCCACCCGGAGGCGCTCCTCCAGGCCGAGCACGCGCGCGTTGGCGCGGATGGCATCCGCGGCCCCGCGGTCGTCATCCACGCACACGGCCGACGCCGCGCCCCGCGAGAGGGCCTCGATCGCCAGCGCCCCGGAGCCCGCGAAGAGATCGAGCACGGCCACGCCCTCCACCGGCCCGATGATGGAGAAGAGGGCCTCCTTCACCCGGTCGGAGGTCGGACGCGTGCCCCGTCCCGGCGGGGCCACCAGCCGACGTCCACCCAGGCTGCCGGCGATCACCCTCATGCGTCGAGCAGCCGCGGCATGCCGGGGAACGCCTCACGCACCGCCGCGGCGAGCAGCACGTGCTCCGGTGCGTCAAGGCGGGGGTCCCGGGCAAGCGCTGCCTTGGCCACGTGGCGGGCACGGGCGAGGAGCTGCCGGTCCCGCGAGAGGCGCGCAAACCGCAGGTCGGTCGGCCCGGACTGGCGCAACCCCATGATGCTGCCCTCGCCGCGGATGTCCAGATCGATGTCCGCGAGCCGGAAGCCGTCCATCGTCTGCACGAGGGCCTCCAGGCGACGGATGCCATCCTCCGCCGCGGGCTCGCCGAACACCAGGCACGTTCCCGGATGCTCGCCCCGCCCCACGCGACCGCGCAACTGGTGCAACTGGGCGAGCCCGAAGCGGTCAGCGTCCTCAATCACCATCACCGTCGCGTTGGGCACGTCGATCCCCACCTCCACCACCGTGGTGGCCACCAGCACGTCGGTCTCCCCCGCCGCGAAGGCCGCCATCCCCGCGCGGCGCTCATCAGTGCGCTGGGCGCCGTGCGCCAGGCCCACGCGGAAGTCGCGGAGGGGACCCTCGGCCAGCGCACGGGCTTCATCCACCGCCGAGCGCGCGGGCGTGCCGGCATCGTTGGCGCTGACCAGCGGGCAGATGACGTACGCCTGCCGCCCCCGTCGCAACTCCGCCCGCACGGCCTCGTAGGCATCCTCCCGCTGCTCCTCGCGCACCCACCGCGTGGCGATGTCGCGGCGGCCGGGCGGGCGCCCGCGGATGGCCGACACCCGCAGGTCGCCGTACGCGGTGAGGGCCAGCGTGCGGGGGATCGGGGTGGCGGTCATATAGAGCAGGTGAGCGGCGTCGGCGCCTGATCCCGCCTGCTCGGCGAGCGCCTGCCGCTGCTCCACGCCGAACCGGTGCTGCTCGTCCACCACCACCAGGCCCAGGTCGCGGAACCGCACGCCGCCCACCAGCAGCGCCTGGGTGCCCACCACCACCTGCGCCGTGCCGGTTGCCACGGCCATCTCGCGGCGCTCCCGCTCGGCGCGCGGCACGCTGCCGGTGATGAGCACCGGCTCCACGCCGGCCGGGCCGAGGAGGTCGCGCAGTGTGCGGATGTGCTGCTCGGCCAGCGTCTCGGTGGGCACCAGGATGGCCGCCTGCGCACCGGCCTCCACCGCCTGCGCGCACGCCAGGGCCGCCACCACCGTCTTGCCGGCGCCCACCTCGCCCTGCAGCAGTCGCCGCATGGGCCGTTCGCGAGCGAGGTCCCGGCCCACCTGCCGCAGCACCCGTTCCTGCTCGGCCGTGAGGGTGAACGGCAGGGCATCCCGCACGGCATGGGTGAGGGTGCCCGTGGCGCGGAGCACCCGTGCGCGTCGCGCGTGCTCCTCGTGCCGGCGCACCGCGAGCAGCCCCAGTTGCAGGACCAGGAGCTCCTCGAATGCCAGCCGGCGGCGCCCGGCCCGCGGCTCACGGGGATTGCGGGGGAAGTGCAGGGCCATCAGCGCATCCGCACGTGTGGGCAGGCCGATACGGGCGCGCATCCACGCGGGGAGCACCTCGGGGGCCGCCCGCAGCAGCGGGCGCGCGGCATCCACCATCTCGCGCAGCCTGCGGGCGGGCAGCTCTTCCGTGGCGCGGTATACCGGCACGAGCCCCTCGGTGTGCACTCCCGCGGTGGCACCTGAGCCGAGGACCTCGTGCGCCTTCACCGTCACCTGCCGCTGCGGACGCAGCGACACCTGCCCGCGGATCATCAGCTCGTCCCCGGGCGCGAGGATTCCCGCCAGGTACGCCTGGTTGAACCACATAGCCGTGATTGTCCCGCTGTCGTCGCGCACGCGGGCGCGCACGATGCGCAGGCCGCGCCTGCGGGTGGGCACCACCGCGATGGACTCCAGCACCACGCGGATGGTGGCCTCCTCGCCATCCACGAGGTCCGCGATGGGCCGCGCGGCGTCGTAGGACAGGTAGCGCGAGGGCAGGTGCTCAGCCAGATCGGCGATGGTGGCCAGGCCGATCGCGGATGCCCGGCGGGCGGTCGCGAGCCCCACGCCGGGCAAGTCGGTGAGAGGAGCATTCCACCAGCCCGCGCCCGGCCGCTGGGGGCGTGCGCCCGCCCCCGCTGAGGCGGGAGCGGCCCCGAATGCGTCGTCCGGCACGCTCACGCTGGCAACCGGCGCCCGGTTGTGGCATCGTGCCCGGGTCGTGGCGCCCGGCGCCACCCCGTTTCCCCTACCCGAGGTAAGTGGTCGACATGGCGAAGGTTTGCACGTCCTGCGGCAAGGGCCCTGCGTTCGGCAACAACCGCAGTCACTCGATGCGCGCGACGTCCCGACGCTTCGACCCGAACCTGCAGAAGGTCCGCATCGTCGTCGACGGCACGCCCACCCGCGCGTACGTCTGCACCCGCTGCCTGAAGGCCGGCAAGGTGCAGAAGGCCGTCTCCGGCGCCTAGGACCGGCCCGCGCCTGCCGGGCCCATGGCCCGGGCGGCGACCAGCAGGTTGATCATCGACACGGCTGCATCCGCGGCCTCGTCGCCCTTGTTGCCCTTGTCCCCGCCCGCCCGGGCCTCCGCCTGCGCCATGGTGTCGCAGGTGAGGATGCCGAATGCGCAGGGCACTCCGGTGTCGAGCGACACGCGCATCAGGCCGTGCGCCGCGGCGTCGCACACGTACTCGAAGTGCGCCGTCTCGCCGCGGATGACCGCGCCCAGGGCCATCACGGCCGCGTAGCGCCCCGTGGCCGCGAGCGCAGCGGCGGCGGCCGGTGCCTCGTATGCACCGGGGATCCAGTGGACGTCCACGTGGTCCCCGGGCAATCCGCTCTCGTCCAGGCGCGCGATGGCACCACGGAGCAGTGACTCGGCAATGCCACGATGGAAGCCGGCGACGACGGCGGCGATGCGCGCATCGGGGCGCGTGAGCCTCTCGGCGGGAGGAGCGGGGTCGGTGCGTGCCATGGCGCGTAAGGCTACGCGGCGGCGCGGCCGGACCGGCAGGGGTCGGCGGACCTCCGCCGTCTGCCATGCTCACCGCGTGATCCGACCCCCCACCGTGCTCGCCGTCGTGGCCGCCTCACTGGGCGTCGCCGCGGGCACGGCGACAGCAGCGCCCATCTCGTTCTCCACCTGCGCCGGGCGCGCGCCCGTGCAGTGCGGCACCCTCGAGGTGCCGCTCGACCATGCCGCACCCGGCCGCGGAACGCTGCCGCTGCACGTGGAGCGCCTGGCCACCCGCGGCAGCCGCCGTGGCGTGCTGGTGCTGCTGGCCGGCGGGCCGGGACAGGCGGGCACGCCCATCACCCCCGATGACCCGGTGGCCGCCGCCATCCCGGGATGGGACCTGGTGATGCTGGACCAGCGCGGCACGGGTAAGGGGGCGCTCACATGCCCTGCACTGGACGGGCGCGACTCCGACGGGTCGGTGGATGCCATCGGGCGCTGCGCCGTGCAGCTGGGCCCCGACCGCGCCCTGTACGCCACCCGCGACAGCGTGCTGGACCTCGAGTCCCTGCGCGACGGCCTCGGCGTGCCGGCGTTCGCCCTCGGCGGAATCTCCTACGGCACATACGTGACGCAGTACTACGCGCAGCGGTTCCCGTCGCGCGTCACCCATCTGGTCATGGACTCCGTGGTGGATCCGGCGACCTTCAACGGGCTCGAGGTGCCCTTCCACCAGCGCGTCGCCCCGGCCCTGCGTGACCTGTGCGCCCGCGGGCGCTGCCGCGGCATCACGCCCGATCCGGTGGCCGACATCTCGGCGCTGGTGCAGATCACCGCGACGCGATCCATCCGGGGCATGCGCGCCACCGAGACCGGCCGCACGGTGCGGACCTCCCTCGGCGGGCCGGGGAACCAGGGCGACCTGCCGGCGCTGCTCGCCGTGGGTGACCTCAGCCCCACCGCCCGTGCAATGTGGCCGGGGGCCGCCCGGGCGGCGCGCACCGGTGACCCGGCGCCATTGCTGCGGCTGTCGACGCTCGCGGATGCCGGCACGGCCGCGCCGCCGTCCGAGCTGTCATCCGCGCTCTTCTACGCCACCACCTGCGCGGACATGGCCCTGCCATGGACCTCTGCCACGCCCCTGGAGGCACGACCCGCGCTGCTCGCGGCGTCCGCCGCGCAGGCGGGCCCCGCGGCGTTCGCCCCCTTCACCGCCGCCAATGCCGTGCCGGGCGGATCGGCGGAGAGCTGCACGAAGTGGCCCGACGCCGCCATCGATCCGCTCGCCCCCGGCCCCCTGCCCGCGGTGCCGACCCTGCTGATGGATGGCGGCCAGGACCTGCGCACACCCGTGGAGTCCGCCCGGGCGGTGGCCGCGCGCGCACCGCTCGGTCAGGTGCTGGTGGCACCCGGGGCCGGGCACTCATTGCTCTACACCTATCCCTGCGCCCGCACCCAGCTGCGCAACGTCCTCTCGGGCCGACGCGTGTCAACTGCGGCCTGCAACCGCGAGGCACCGGTCCCCACCCCCATCCCCGTGCCACCGGCCACCTTGGGCGCGACCGCGCCGAGCGGTGCGCCGGGCACCGCCGGTCGCGTGGCAGCCGCCGCGCGCCGGGCCATCCAGGACGGCGTGCTCGCCATGGATGCCGCCACCGAATCCGGGCTGGATGCCCTGCCGGGCATCCGCGGCGGACTGGCGCGCCCCCGCGGCGTGCTCGGGGAGGCCATCGCGTTCTCGCGCTTCAGCGCGGTGCGCGGCGTGTCGATCACCGGAACCCTGCGGTTCAACGGCAGCACGTTCCAGGGGTCGGTGCGGGTCAACGGCCCGGGGTCGTGGGACGGCACCCTCACGCTCGCCCGGGGCGGCGAGCGCGCCTACACGGGCACCATC
>Ga0055584_100006907_pt1 | contig 11129 bp, 6 predicted proteins | sample OSDHelmetaG_FD_58716 | JGI IMG/M metagenome (GOLD analysis project Ga0055584, IMG submission 58716) | Pelagic marine sediment microbial communities from the LTER site Helgoland, North Sea, for post-phytoplankton bloom and carbon turnover... | ecosystem: Environmental > Aquatic > Marine >...
GCCCGTCGCCCAGTCTTAACAACCACGACGTCCATGGATCACTGCGCCACCTGAATCAAATCGCGTCCGTTCAAGTGTAATCCAATTAACTGGAACTAGGAAATTCAACCACGCCCGTCAGCCCCTTTAAAATCCACCAAGTTCCGTCGAGCGCTTTACCCGTTGAATTGCAATCATGAATGCAGCGGTCCGCAGACTTACATTTTTTTCGTTTGCCAACTGCCAGACATCCTCAAAGGCCGAAGACAGAATTGAATCAAGTTGCTGCCTCACACGATTCAAATCCCAACTGTAATACTGTCGGTTTTGAACCCACTCAAAATAGCTGACCGTTACACCACCAGCATTGGCAAGAATATCCGGAAGTACGGCGACCCCGCGTTCAAACAAACGTTGGTCTGCATCGGCATCAACGGGCCCATTTGCTCCCTCAACGATGTATTTTGCTCTGATTTTTTCGACGTTGTCCATCGTCACGACTCCGCCCAGCGCTGCTGGGACTAGCAAATCGCAATCTAATTCCAGCAATTCGTCGTTGGTAATCTTCTCTGCGTTTTCGAACCCTTGGAGAGACCGATTTTCTATCACGTGGTGAAGTGCTGCGGGAATGTCGAGACCATCTTCTCGATAGTAAGCGCCGCTAATATCACTTATGCCTACAATTTTGAATTCAGACTCATGCATAAACTTCGCCGCATGCGATCCCACGTTTCCAAATCCCTGAATAACAACTCGCGTATCTTTGGGCAACCTTCCCAAACGCTTTAACATCTTGAACGAAAGAATTCCGACGCCTCGACCGGTTGCCTCTTCGCGCCCCTTTGCACCGTAATCCTCAACGGGCTTTCCAGTAATACACGCTGGATTAAATCCGTGGTACTTCTCCCACTGATTCCTAATCCAAGCCATCGTCTCCGAGTTAGTCCCCATATCCGGTGCAGGGATGTCACGATCAGGTCCAATAATATCATGAATCTGATCAATAAATTTTCGCGTGATTCTCTCGTTTTCTTTTCGACTCAATTCACGCGGTGCCACACAGATCCCCCCCTTAGCTCCGCCATAGGGAATATTAACCACGGCGGTCTTCCACGTCATCAGGGACGCCAACGCCCGGACTTCGTCGAGATCAACGTCCGGATGAAATCGCAAACCACCTTTCATAGGCCCCCGTGCATTGTTGTGCTGGACACGATAGCCGACCAATGTCTCCAAACGCCCGTCATCCATCTCAACGGGGACTTCGACGGTGATCTCACGTTTCGGCATTTTTAACAATCGCCGCGTGCTCTCCTGGAGATCCAATGCGTCCGCAGCACGTTCAAAGTAATGGAGCACCGTTTCATAGGCATTCATATGTTTACGATTTGCAACATTCGAATTCATCTAAGGCTCGCTGATCTAAAAAAGCGGTGGGGTCCCTTGGAATTTTATCCAAGCTGTAACGAACTAACCGCAATTAACCTATCTTGTTGTTATTGCATCAATTTATACAAGTTTGACACACTACGATTTACCTGATTTTTGACCTACAATATAACATCGGTAAATTACCGCAATCAGGGCAACTAAAAAGCAGTTACCCTGACAAACGAAAACAATCACAGTCAAGACTGTGGTGTAACCTGATTTTTTCTAATTAGGCGGCTCGTGACTATCGACATAAATCAATTCTGGAACCTCCTGACCGAAAGCAAATTGGTAGGAGTCGCTGAGACCCAGACCTTATTCTCGGAATTTTCAGAATTCCCGGAAGAAAAAAATCCGGATTCTCTCGCGGAGTTCCTCGTCAGCAAAAAAGCGATCACTCGTTACCAATCAAAAATTTTACTGGCAGGCTACAATGGCCCGTTCCAATACGGCAATTACGTAGTTACCGAGCAAATTGAATCTGGTTTTTTCCGCGACCAGTTCAAAGCCAGGCATAAAAAAACAGGCTACCCAGTATTCTTACAATTTATCCCAGGATCCGAAACTTCAGACTTGGAAACCTGGGAAAATATTGAAAATCATGCAGCCCAACTGGTTCCAATTCGACACCCCAACCTGGCAGAAACCTTCGAATCGGTGCCCGCTGCCAACCATCGCTTCGTCGTCACACAAATAGCAAAAGGGGTAAACCTTCAGGAAAAACTACCCCGCAAGTCGCGACTGCCCTGGAAAAAAGCATGTGCCGTCATGGCTCAAGCGGTCAAAGGTCTCGAGCAGCTTCACGCAAACAATATTGTCCACAATGCGGTTTCTCCCAGAACCATCTGGATTGCTAAGAATGGTGCGGTTCAACTTCGAGCCAACCTCGCTCACGACTCAGAATTTGATACTCCCGATGAATCCGAAAAAGGAAGTGAATCAAAATTCGACTACCTTGCACCGGAGGCGTGGGATAATCCAGGTATGGATTGGACGGAAGAGCAGGCAATCGCTCAAGATTTATATTCAGTCGGCTGTACGCTGTACCGGATTATTTCCGGTAAGCCTCCTTTTTCAGAACCCGATTTAGAAGAGAAGAAAAAAGCCTGCCTGAACGACCGTCCAGCCGCGCTCGATAAATATGATCTGCCCGATGAATTATCCTCTTTGATGAGTCAGTTGCTTGCGAAACAACCAGGTGATCGCCCAACCTCGGCGCAGCAAGTCGGAAACATGCTGGCATTGCTTTCGGGAAAGGCAACAGAGATCGAAACCCTTGCCGCCGCTCCATCCAAATCGCGACTGATTTTTCGAAAGTCACTTAGCCCTGCCTTTCCTGGCCAGGCCCCAATTTCTGAAAAGTCCATTCCGGAAATTGAAACGGGAGACGATGAAGAATCACTGGAGAATTCTTCCGAACGCTCCATTGAACGCAGTGAAAAAATCCAAGCCGCCGCCGAAGCTGCTCAACGCCGCAAAAAAAATCAATGGAAAGTACCAGCCGCCATTGCCGCCGGCCTTTTGGCAGTATCCTCGGTGACCGCATTTCTAATTTACAACGCGTCCCAAACCACCGTTGTTGACATAATACCCAATGAAACCGAAACAAATACCAACGACCCAGCCAAACCGAACCCAACAACAACTGACGAAGCTCCGCCTAACAACACCGTCGTCGCGCCTGAATTACGCCCAACTCTGGTTCAAAAATTGATTGAAGATGACGATCGCTCTCTTTGGGAAACACCAACCAACGGTCCTCCCTTAGCCGTTTCTTACCTGCCGCCGGGACCGAGAATCTTATTTTCAATTCGGTTATCAGAACTTTTGAGTTCAGCCGAGGGCAACCTGGTACTCCAGAGCCTTGGCCCGTCCATGGCTGAGGTCATCAAAAACTTTCAAAACCAAAGTGGAGCTGAACTTGAAAACATTGAACGGCTGACGGTTTCATTTCAGAACACCGGCGAGTTAACCTACTCACCTTATTTTATCGTCAAGTTTCGGGAACCCATCGACAAGTCTCGTCTAATGCAGGCCTGGAACAGGCCCACGTTGCGAAAATTAGAAAACCAGCAGGAAATCTATACATCCAGCGACGATAAAACCGCCTATTATCTGATTTATGATGAACCGTCCGATGCTCCGGAAGCAGTCGCTTTAGTAGATGCACAACCCACCGAAGACCAAGAGGAATCGGCTGGCGAACAGAAAGCCGAAGCTCAAGTCACGCGATTTGCCTTTAGTGAAAAACAACTGATCGAAGATGTCGCGCTCAACCTAGGTGCCTCGATGCTCGCCGGCTCTTTGGGTGATTTACTGGAATGGACCGACCGTGATCGCCACGTCAACATGCTCTTTGTCCGTAGTTCATTGTTCAACGATCAAGGTCAAAGTCTCATGGGTCCCAGAGCAAAATTGCTCAACCGAGAACTGAGCATAATGATGCCCGACGAAGTCCGCGGTGGACTCGTTAGCTTCCACCTTGACGGGGAGTGTTACTGCGAATTGATACTCGACAAAAATGTCGATTTAAAAGCGTTGGATCTTCAAACAATGATGTCCGCCGAATTCAAAAAACAGCGAGACCAAATCATGCTGTTCGTCGCAAAAATACCATCCAGCCCTTATTGGGATGTGGTCCGAATTCGCTATGGCGGGATGCTCGCCGACTTTTACAAAAATCTACGTTGGAACGTTGAACATGGGCAAGTGGTTGCCAACTGCTGGCTTCCCCCGATGGCGGCGCACAATTTAATTGCAGCAACCGAACATGCGATCTCATTTTCCGCTGGTACTGGCGGCTCAGTTGCACCCGTGTACTCGGGACCTAAAACACTCGACGAGCTTCTCGCTATGAAGCGAGACCTGAATATTGCCAACCCTCCCGACTTGAACGTACTCATTGCAGACCTTCAAACCGAAATTAAAGACGATCTTGGCAAGCTTCCTTTTGAATTCAACATTCGCCTGATCGGAGGTGACCTCGAGAAAGACGGCATCACCAAAAACCAACGTCCTAGCGAATTGGTCATTGAACAAAAAAGCGTTGCTGAAATTCTGACATCGATCATGATAGCCGCCAATCCTTCCAAGGATATTTCCGGGGCGAATGATCCAATGTGTAAGCTAATTTGGGTCGTTAGCGACGATCCAGAGAACCCGGGTCAAAAGGCTGTTTTGATTACAACGAGAGCCGCAGCTGCGGCCAAATCGTATCAAATCCCACCCGCGTTTCAGGTGCCTGAGCTCCCCTGATTCAACTTAAGTTTTGGTCATTGCCCGCTTCTTACCGACCGGCAAAACACCTGATTTTCTCTTCAATTTGACCTTTCCCCACGTACCACACCGAATCCACAACTCGGTTGGTCGCTGGCTAAGTGTCGACAGATAATTGCCAGTGAACTTTCCAGATCGACCCGCAGAACGACTGAAACACAAGTAAATCGATTGCTTTCCATATTTCGATTGAAAGATAGCGTGTGCAATGACGACGAAAACCATAGAATGCAAGTGTTCAGCGAACCGTTTAAAAAAAATCATGATCCGTTTCGTCGCCGTTCGATAAACGACTCAATTCACTCGACGAGGTTTTCCGGTGCAGCCATTTTCCCTCATCTGTAAGTCATGTGCAGCTCGCTTAAAGGTCACCAAGGCGTCGGCCGTCGGGCAATTGTTGGCCTGTCCGAAATGCGGAACGATGTTGCACGTCACTCCGCCGGCTGGCTGGTCACCTCCTCCATCACAATCTGATTCACAGATTTCTTCTGAAAGGCTGGATGAATCCGCAGTCGCCGGTGATGGTAATTTTGAGGATATCGAAGATCTCCTGACCGACGCCTTACCTCCTGTGAACTCCCCAAGCGAACCCGCATCGGCCAACACAGCGCATTCCTCAAATGTCGCTGGACAATCGCCCGCTAAGAATGCCAATCCAGCGGAAGCATCTCAACACGATTCAAGCCAATTAGTACACGGGGCAGTGCTCCCGAATGAACAATGGACGGGAGAAGGAACTCGGCGTCGCAAAACATTTTCACTTGTTTTATTTGGTGGGTTAGCAACGATACTTTTGCTTTCCGCAGTTTGCGTTGCGATTGTCCTCAACGCATCTTCGAAAAATTCTGAAACTGCAAATGCAACCGATTCCGAGCCATTGCCTAATTTAGATCCGGTCGCCGAAGTAAATGAACCCGAAGGCATGCTCGATGAAACGGACTTAGTTGATGTTGGGCCCTTTGCCGAGGCTCCCGTCGAAAACCAGGTTAATCCAGATGTTGGTGATGCCCCCCCTGTAATCGAGGCCCGTCCGAATGCCGGCGACGACCAAACCGCGAACAACCCAATCCCGAATAACAATGCGCAAGCCGCCGAACCAGCTAACAATGTCGGTGGCAAGCCAACCAAGCTTCAGCAGATGGGCGCCCCCGGGATTGGTGAAGTCGGCAACCCCAATCAGGAAAATGGAGCGGATAACGGTCAAGAAATCAAAGAGATGGAAGCACCTCCGAAACTATCCGGGGCCAGCCCGTTCTCGGAGCCATCGCCCGAATCTCCATTGGATATTGAACCCACCGAGGATCCTCCCCCAAAAACCCAAATCGGCATGGTTGAGGCCTTCGAAAATGATCTTGGCAACCTATCCGACTTACTTGCGGGCGCCGGCACTTCACTTCTGGAATTCAAAGATCTAACAGCGGCCATTCGCACCCGAGAGAACATTGGAATTCCCAAATATGTAATCAGCAAACCGGAACTTCCCAAGGTAGAAATTGAGGAACAGCTTGAACTATTCGTTCCGGGTATAAAATTTGACAACCCGGTTCACCTGCAGCGAATTCTCAGCGACCTTTCTTCAATGTCGGGATTGCCGATAACGATTGACGCCCGCTCAATTACAGCAGCAGGCATGCCTCCTAATCCTCAAATCAAGTTCGAAAAATCAAATGCCTCGCTCAAAGAAACTCTGGATGAGCTACTAGCTCCGCTGGAGATGCAATACCAAGTCGAAGGCGGTGGAATTTCTGTTGGAGTTTTCCCCGCGAATCAAAAATCTCAAAAGACCTTTGATTTTCCAGCCGTTATTGCGTTAAACCCTGATTTCAGACTTCAGCTCATCTCTGAGATTCAGGTTCTCATCGCACCCGAGTCTTGGGCTGTCGCTAACGACCCGGCAACCATCGCCGTTCAAGACAATCAGCTTGTCGTCAACTGCAGCGAGCCGGTTCAAAATCAAGTTGAAAAACTACTGGCCAAGCTAAACGCATCGCTAAAACTCCAGGAGGATTCGGCCGATCAAACGGCAAACAACATCTTGGCGTCTAAATGGAAACAACTTGAACCCGGACTTGCCAAAAATTCCGGACTGAAACAATCAGTCCAATCTGAAATGACCGTTTTTCTAGAACGCCTTAGTGAGCACACCGGCATCACGACGATCCCTGACTTTAACGCTCTCTTGAGCGACGGCTGGGGGCCACAAACCTCAATCCCGGGCAATGTCGTCGAATCCACAGTGCAGCAGACGATTGAGGAATTAACTCGATCCATGAACCTCACTTACACCGCTGTCGACGACAAAACCCTGATGATTACCACCTACGATCGCTCAGCTCGTTTGATCGATCTCGAGGTTTACGCCTTGAACGGCTTGGTTCCAGCCCGACTTCCAGCGCCTCAATTTCAACGATTAATTATTGAAACTTTAGGCTCACAACTGAACTCCGAAAAAGTTCGCTATATCTACCAACCCGTCTGCAATTGTTTGATCGTGACGGCTCCCCAACAGATCCAGCGGCAAGTCGAAGCGCTAATCGAACGCTTGAAAGAAGAATTAAATAATGAACCGGCCGAAGATCTCAATTTAATTCAAGCGGCACAATAAGATTTCCTAGCTGCGTTATTGGCGATTGGCTCAAGAATCAGATTCCTCAGGCGGTGCAACTGATTCAAACTGCCGGCGAAACGCATTACCGTCCTGTATTCCGTAGTGCTCACTTTGAAGCGAGTAGTGACTGGAAAACCAATTTTCAATCGACTCATTCCGATGCCGGTCGTAATTGGGATTTGCCATCAACGTCTTCCCTTCGACGGTTTGGCGAATTTCCGTATCTTCGACCAAGACCCTGCCACCTTTAATTACCATATGAGGTAATTCGAACATTCGCTGGTAATTGGAATTGGGTTCGTAAACACAGATATCTGCATCCGCGTCTACTCCTAAATGACCTTTCCGTTTCAGCCCTAAGATTCTTGCGGGGCCCGCGCGAGTGATCACCGCGATTTCACTTAAGGTGTACTCCCGATCTAAATCGGCCAAACATGAATGCTTCAACACGGCAGGATTCAACTGAGCGACCATCTCTCGTCGAAATTCTCGATCCATCAAGAGGCGAATAATCTGGGGGTACGCTAAAAAACTACCTCCGTTAGGATGGTCCGTACTCATTACCACCTGCCAAGGATCGGCAACCAGCAAATACCACTCAAGACCAATTGCCCATTGCAAGGCATGAATGAAATTCTTGTTCTTGTACTCAATAGGAGACACACCGCATCCGGATTCCAGTTCTGTGTCCGCGGAATACCATTTCTTACCGCTAACTTTTTGAAGATAATAACCGAGTGGGCCATCACCTGTCATGCTTGTCGTCTCCCCAAACAAAACTTGCCCGACATCAACCGTGAGTTCCGGATGCGCATTGACGTATTCTGCTAACACTCGAGCCTTGGAACAAAGTGAAGTCTCTTCCTCTGAGCCACCTCCATAGCTGTGAAACTGAATGTGCGCTAAATGAGCCCGCATCCCGTTCAATGTTTTTAAAGTCTCAAGGGTGGTTTCCCAATTACCGGGAATTCCAAGATTATTGGTATGTATGTGCACCGGATGAGGCAAGTCTAAAGCATTGGCTGCCCGTGTAACCGATTGAATAATTTGACGAGGCGTCACCCCAAACCCGTCCACCTTTTGATCTAAGTCCCGCGCATTACCGTTTCGAGATTGCTTCCACAACTCAACTCCACCGGGATTCACAATTTTCGGTGCAAACGCGCCAACCCGGTTCATTAGCCACCCAAGAAACGACTGCAATCCCGACTCATCGCCTCTCGCAATACAATCCATGAGGTAATGGTTGTTTCCGACCATCGTAAAGAAGCCAGTATCGACATTGGGTATCTGCTCAAATTCAAAATGCGCATGCCGCGCCGCTAAAGGAGGAATTGCAGCATCAAAGCAGGTGGTATAGCCAAGTCCCGTGTATCGATATCCAGTCGTGAAAATACTCGGCACACTACCCAGCGAGCCACTGTGTAGAATCCCGTCCTCCAGTGCAGTGAGACTTTGCGGGTTAGAACGCTGCTGTTCGGACTGCATTTTCCTGGCAGTGTTGACCTTCGGACCGGCTATATGACAGTGCATATCGACGGCACCCGCCATCACAATGCGACCGGACACATCAATCGTCGTGTGCGCGACGGATTCTGTTGGAGGACTTACAATCTTGCCTCCCCGAATCCAAATGTCTCTCACCTCACCAGCCATCTTTGAGACCGGATCAATAACCGTACCACCCGCAAGTTTTAGGAATGACTCCATCGAGATCAATGCACTTTTAATGGTGAGAAAGCGAATTCAGTAAAAATGCATTGTGACGAAGCGGGCGAAATCCAGCCAGTCCGATTGAAAAGAAGGGAGCCGCATAATTGGCTCAAAATCAAAAAACAACTCGATTTCAGTGCTTATCGAGGCTTTCGAGGACGCCCGGTCGATTTAGATTTCGTAGATCGCCACTTACGTTTTCTCTTAATGCCAAACGTTAATTCGAAGTTCGCATCATCACCTTCGAAAGCACTCAGTCGATCATCCGCCTTCATTTTGGCTTCTAACTGCCCGAGAATCGAATCCAGTTCATCGTAGTTCTGGCTAATTCGATCCAACCGCCTACGAACCTCTGGACTCTCCGCAGATATCTCAGATTGAGCAATTTCAATCTTACGAGACTTTAATTTTTTGGCACTAAACAAATTCATAATGAGCGGGACCAATTAAGGTTAGCGGCAATCACCGGTGCATTATTTCCTGCTCCCTGCGTCTAAACAAGGATAAAACTGATTTTTCAATAAAATGCGAGCCAAGACGCTTTCATTGAACATGCAAATTTTTCTGATTTAACGATATTTCTTAGCTTCAGCGACATCGCGTCCGTGCAGGTCGACCCTAACCTGAAAGCGCTAAACCATTGAAAGTTTGCTAAAATCAAACACTCGCCAGCGTATTACTTGCATTTTTGATTGCTTTTTTGATTGCTTAAAACAATGGAGTTAGTTGAGATGCCCAAACTACCTGAAGTCCTCGACGGATCCGCTGCAGCGCTGTTGACGATTGCGCCGCTCCTACCCTCGCAGGCATCAATCAATGAGGTCGTCAATCAACTCTCGCCTGCGATTGCTAGAGGATATTTCACTCCAGAAGAAGACGAATTAATTCGAGAGAAATTTTCTAAATACCTCACCGTTCGGGGCGCACTCTATTCAGTGCTCATGGATCTAAAGCCGATTATTTTCAACCAGGTTAAACCGAACGATGCTGAATATGCCAAGGTGTTTTTAATTGCCTTTTGTACCGCGGCAATGCTTCGTCGCTCTGGTCGACATTTAATTGTAAATTTCCGAAGCAATAAGATGATTCGGAGGAAACTTAACGAAGCAGAGCCCCGTTATGGAATTCCACGGAAGCAATTCACGGCCATTTACCGGTCTTTAACTTCACTTAGAAACGTAATTATCTTCCGCCAAGGTGTAAATTATTTTGAAGACCATCGCAGCCAAATAATGGCGCTTGAGGCCGACCCAAAATTGTCACCCATTGTTGAATTATTGAAATTGGAATTGCCATACATCGAAAACAATCTTGATGATGACCTAAAAAAACGGCTTCAATTCCGCTTTCACTCTGCTAAGCGCCGAGGAATGGGCGTCGTTCAAAAAACTAGTTTTAGCGCATTTAAAATTTCCGGTCGCTTGATCTCTGAAATCCGAAACCAGTGGAAACGAAAGCGTGTCACTCCGGTAGTGCAGCGGAAAATCAAACGCTTCCTCCAACCGGGAGATGTTATCATCACTCGCCATGACGACGCGGCAACCAATTTATTTCTTCCCGGTTTTTGGCCCCACGCTTCGCTTTACATTGGAAGCCAAAAAGAGCGAGCAGCGCTGGATCCTGACAACACGTGCCCGCAACTCCAACGTTCCCAAGACCCAAAATGCATCCTCGAAGCACGCAAGGACGGAGTGCTTTTCCGAGAACTTAGCGATACGCTCAACGTGGATGCCTGCACCATCATTCGACCTAAATTGTCCAAACAACAAATCCGTGACGGAATCGCCAGGGGAATGAGCCACGAGGGTAAGGAATATGATTTTGAATTTGATTTTACTCGAGCGGATAAGCTCGTATGCACCGAAGTTGTGTACCGAGCTTTTGACGGGATCGGAGACATTCAACTTGATTTGACCAACCGCTCAGGTCGACTTTGCCTCTCCGCGGAAGACCTCTTGGATAGCGCTGTCGACAATCAGCATTTCACCGTAGTCGCGGTCTATGGCGCTCAGGGAAATCGTTTTTTTGAAAAAGAAAAAGCAATCCAGAAACTAACTGAGAGTTACCGCAAAAACAACGCTTAGGTTCCAATCCAATGGGCAATCCAATGGGCAATCCAATG
>Ga0055584_100006908_pt1 | contig 11129 bp, 13 predicted proteins | sample OSDHelmetaG_FD_58716 | JGI IMG/M metagenome (GOLD analysis project Ga0055584, IMG submission 58716) | Pelagic marine sediment microbial communities from the LTER site Helgoland, North Sea, for post-phytoplankton bloom and carbon turnover... | ecosystem: Environmental > Aquatic > Marine >...
AGGTTATTGTTCACTCTGACCAAGGCAGTCAATACACTAGCTACGATTGGAGTGAGTTCTCCAATCGCTCTAGCGGTTACAGGCTTCCACTATGACACCTGCCATAGTGTCCAAGGCACCTATATGAGGCAACACTGTTATTTTTTTATCTGGCCATTGATCTAGGGCCTTTTGAATTTCTCGGGGTATGTCATTCATAACATGAGCACCAGCCGATAAAAAATAAGGCAACACCACCACCTCTGTCGTTTGGCTGTTAAAGAAGTCAACTAGTACAATTTCTATAGATGGAGATGCAAACTCCAAAAAAGCCACTTCCACGCCATCAAAAGCAACACCTAAGTTGTCTGATACCTTTTCTACTAGTACCTGTAATTCATCATTTGATGATGATATTCGGCTGCCATGGGCCGCAATTAATAATTTTTTCATACGTCCTCTTCCAAGGTCAATTGAGCCTGACTTAGGCTAGCGAAGGTTATCTGAGAGCACTGTGTGCCGTTTTAACAAACCACCAACACAGCTCCTTAAATTTTCAAATACACGATCTTCTGCATATACGTTAGCCAACACTGGTGCCGTACCACAGAGAAAAATCCTCTCATTTTTAAGTAAAACATTAGCCATCAACTTTTGATCTAACTCTTTCCACATACCATCTTGATAAAACACAGTACAAGCCTGTTCAAACTTCCCAGCAAGCTCAATAGCAGCCGCTACGCTAAATGTTGGGGTTAATAAATGTACAGTGAATTTTGCATCCGCTAACTCCAACGCCATTAACGCCAAACGCCAAACTGGGGTTTGATTACCTGCAATCAAAACCACAGCATTAGCCCCCTTCTTTTTAGAAATTTTGGCACTCGAACGAATCAAGGCGTAGCGCACCAGCTCACTTTCTGCAAATCCAAAGGCTGCGCCGTGGTCGTCATCAGTCAAACTTAATTCAGAAAACAACGGCTGTAACAAACGCTCACTACAGACATTGGCTGGGTAATTAGCAAATGCATTGTGTATTAAATGCTCAACTTTACTCACTGAAAACAGCTCAACTGCAGCCCGAAGTTCGGCAACGTCATGTTGCCAATTTCCAGTTTCAATGACTTGTTCATCCACTGTCACATCGCCCTGAAGCAGCGTTTTAACCTTACTAATCGGCACACCTCTGGATACTAAGGTCAAAATCCTTTCAATGGTCAGAACATCTTTTTCTGAATAGAGCCTGTGGCCTTTTTCTGTTCTCTGTGGCTTTAGCAGCCCATACCTTCGCTCCCAAGCCCTTAGGGTAACCGTATTAACCTGTGTACGAGCGCTCAATTGCCGTATAGGGAACTGGTTTTCAAGGTGTTCATTGTCACCGGTTTCAACAGTCATCTTAGGTTGTTTATCCCTGCCTGTTTTCTACAAAATAACTATACACAAAATAATACTGTACAAGTATTTAATTGTACAGTATTATTTTTTGTATAACTATTTTAGTAATGATTTATATCTACTAACTTTACTTTGGATCACGTACTTAAGGATAGATGTTGTAGCCACTGGTTAGATAGTGGCTGTGAATTTTCTTCAAAGGCACTCAAAAAATATCACAAAATAATAGATAAGTGAGGACTAGAAAATGAACAAGCAACACATCATTGCCTCCAATAAGGCGGCAAGTGATATTAATCAACCTTCTATACAGCTTGGCATCAGCGCCTGTTTAGCAGGCAATAAGGTTCGCTATAACGGTGGTCATACACGATCTCGACTATGCCTGGACCTGCTAAGCCAGTGTTTCACATTCATCAGCTTTTGTCCCGAAGTCGAAGCAGGCTTTGGCACCCCAAGGCCCACCATGCGTCTCATTGGTAACCCTGCGTCACCACAGCTGGCATTTAGTAATGACAGCACATCAGATTTAACCGCACAACTCGTCCACGGATTCAAAAAAAAGTTACCTAAAATGAATCACCTTGACGGGTACATTTTGATGAAAAATTCTCCAAGCTGTGGGCTTGAGAGAATAAAGGTGTTCCAGCCCAATGGGCACCCACACCAAATACGAACTACTGGTGTATTTGCCAAAGCGTTAAAAGAACAATACCCACTAATGCCAATCGAAGAAGAAGGACGATTGCACGACGACAAGCTATTTGACAATTTTATACTGCGTGTTTATGCCTGTAGCAATTTTCGTAAAGAAGTCTTAGAAGTGCCAAGTTTACACAACCTAATCATATTCCACAGCCGCTACAAATACCTCTTAATGGCACATAATCAAGACAAATACCGAGCACTGGGTAGGCTGTTAGGTAGCAAAACAAGTGTACCGCTTGCAACACTGATTAACTCATATTTTTGTGATTTTATTGAGGTGCTTTCCAAGCCTGCCAGTAGAAAAAACCATACTAATGCGTTGTTCCATATTTTAGGGTACTTAAAAGGTAACCTCACATCAGTAGCACGAGATCACATCATTGAAATAATTCACAATTACAACAACGGCTTAACCCCACTGACCACGCCTTTAACCTTGCTTAAACATCATTTAATGCAACACGGCTCTACTTATATCCAACACCAGCGTTACTTGGAACCATACCCTGAAAAAATCAATCCAGTGATTCGATACCTTTAATAAGATAACCACTGAGCACCTATATTATGAGTACAATCGTTGAACAGTTTTGCCGCTACTACAAAGAATTTAGCCAAGAAAGCATCCCTGGGCTTGATGACATTTATCACCAGCACGTGGTTTTTGTAGACCCAATGGGGAAAGTTGAGGGACTTAGTCACCTTAAAAATCATTTTAGAAAAATGATGTCTAATGTCACCTATTGCCGATTTGAAATCACTGATGTGGTCAACAGCGATGCCCAAGCCTTTATTACCTGGACTATGACGTTTGCTCATCCAAAACTAAATAATCATCAAGCAATCGACGTCTGTGGCGTTAGCCAGATCGTGTTTAATGAGCGCATCACATACCACAGAGATTACTTTGATGTAGGCAGTCTGTTTTATGAGCATGTGCCTATACTCAAAAACGTGATCGGGTTGCTGAAAAAAAGGCTGGCATCGTGAAACGCATCTTAATTACAGGTGCGAGTTCCGGCATTGGAATGCACCTCACTTACCTCTACTTATCAATGGGCTGGCACGTTATTGCCTGTGGTAGATCATTAAGTAAGCTGCAAGCTGCTTTTCAATCAGAGCGCCCAGCACTCACCCTATGCACTTTTGATATTAATCAGAGCACTGAAGTAATAACAAAACTCAAACAAATCGAAGCGCTTGATCTAGTGATCCTCAATGCAGGGACATGCGAATACATGGATGACCCACTTCCATTTGATAGCAAATTGTTTAAACGGGTAATAGACACCAATGTCATTGGCACAGGGTATTGTTTAGAGGGAGTATTAGGCAATGTCAAACAAGGCGGCCAACTCGCTATTGTTAGCTCCTCTGTCACCATGTTGCCACTTACGCGTTCTGAAGCTTATGGCGCCTCTAAGGCCGCGTTAGATTACTTAACACGCACTCTCGCCATTGACCTTAGCCCTAAGGGCATTGATGTTTCACTCATTCGTCCAGGATTTGTAGACACTGCATTAACACAAAAAAACACCTTTTCTATGCCGGGCCTTATCTCTGCTGAACAAGCCTGCAGGTACATTGTGCAGGGCCTTGAAGAACGGAAGTTGGAGATTAACTTTCCAAGAAAATTCTTTTTCACCATGAAAACATTAGCGTTATTACCCAACACACTATGGCGTCGACTCGCCATTAAAATGATCAGGGGCGTCTGATGAAACAAGCACCACAGCATCCCCAAAAAAAACGCATCGCCATTATTGGTAGCGGTATTTCAGGCCAAACCTGTGGCTACCTGCTAAGCCAACAACACCAGGTGACTTTATTTGAAGCCAACGACTACTTAGGTGGACACACAGCAACCATCGACCTTGATATAGATAATAAAACTCTGGCGGTAGATACCGGTTTTATTGTCTTTAATGACCGTACCTACCCTAATTTTATAAAACTGATGAAGCAAGTTGGGATCGCCAGTAAACCCACTGAAATGAGTTTTAGTGTACACAATAAAGTCAGTGGCCTTGAGTACAACGGACATAACTTAGATACCCTTTTTGCACAGCGACGTAATTTATTAAACCCCCGGTTTTATTACTTTGTTGTAGAAATTCTGCGCTTTAATCGATTGGCTAAAAAAGCAAATTCAGTCATCCACGACAAACAAGATACGCAGGGCACGCTAGGCGAATTTCTAGACCAGCACGGTTTTAGCGATTATTTTGCTACCCACTATGTACTCGCAATGACTGCGGCCATTTGGTCTGCTTCTATCAACAGTTGCAGAGATTTCCCGTTACAATTTTTTCTACGTTTTTTGAGCAATCACGGCTTACTCGACATCGCTAACAGGCCTCAGTGGTATGTTATCAAGGGTGGTTCACGCAGCTATATACCCAAATTAACGCAGTCAATTCAAGACATTCGCCTTAGCTCAGCCGTGGCATCAGTCACGCGCCATGACGGACACGTAGACATTACTAGTAACCACAAAATCGAATCGTTTGATGAGGTTATTTTTGCCTGCCACTCTAACCAAGCACTAGCGTTATTAAAAGATCCAAGCACCACCGAATCGCAGGTGCTTGGTGCCATAAAATACCGCAACAATGACGTTGTACTTCATACAGATAATAGCTTGCTACCCACACACAACAAAACGTATGCAAGCTGGAACTACTGCATAGACCCACAAGTGGATGAGTTACCAACACTAACTTATAACATGAATATTTTGCAGTGCCTCAAAACTGAGCAAGACCTTTGTGTCACTCTTAATCAAACTAAACGCATTGATCCACAGCACATTTTACGCCGCTTTACTTACGCACACCCTGTTTTTTCAGTTGAATCTATTGCTGCACAGAGCCAACGCCATACCATTTGCGGCAACAATTTAACGCACTTCTGTGGTGCGTATTGGTATAACGGGTTTCATGAAGATGGAGTGAAAAGTGCCTTGGATGTATGCCAACGCTTTGGCATCACTCTTGACACGATTACACAACAAGGCACTGCAAATGCCTAATGCTCAGATAGATAGCCAAACGGCTCATGGTACAACGATAAAACCGGCGATGAAGAGTGCTTTTTATATCGGCCATGTGTTCCATAAGCGCTTCTTTCCCAAAGAACACACATTCACCTACCCACTTTATATGAACTTTATAGACCTTGATGAGGTGGAATTACTGAACACCAAATATTGGTGGTTCTCATCTCACCGCTGGGCACCTTTACAGCTCAAAATATCAGATTATTTTAGCAATGAACCGACCCACACAAGCGTATTAACAACTAACGCTGGAAACTTCCTAAAAAACCATGCTATTGCTGTAGCAAACTCCTTGGGTGCAGACGTTAGCACTATTAACCGTGTATGTGTGTTAGCTCAATTACGCTGCTTTGGCATATATTTTAGCCCTATAAATTTTTTCTTTTTGTATGAAGGTGAAACTGCGAAATACCTCATTGCCGAAGTTAGCAACACTCCTTGGAATAAAAGCCATTGTTACTTGATCGATTTGATGTCACCTATACCAACCGAAAAAGCATTTCATGTATCACCTTTTATGGATTTAGACATGGAGTACCGATGGCGTGTGAAGGAACCCACTGCAAGCACAGAAATTAATATAGAAAACTGGCGCCAGCGCCTACTATTTACCGCCTCGTTTTCCGCAACACGTTATGAAATTAACGCAAAAAAGATCACAGCTGTATTCCTACGTTGGCCCATCGTATCTCTAAGCATAGTTAGGGCCATTTATTGGCAGGCATTTAGGCTGTGTTTAAAACGCATTCGTTACGTGCCTTATCAAACTAACGCACTCAGTTCACCTACCACATCAATAAGTAAACCTAAGACAAAGGGCAAATCATGAACATGCCAGAAACTACATACGTTGAAAAAATAGGAAACCTCTCTTTTAGTAAAAGAATAGTGTTTTCATTACTCAAAAAGCTAACTGACGGCCATATTCGCTTAATTGAGAATGGTAACGAGGTTCTATTTGGCAATGGTGATGCCACTATTCAAGCAACCATTACTATTCACGATCCAAAAGCCTACTCACGTATTTTATGGGGTGGCAGCATTGGTGCAGGCGAAGCCTATGTAGAAGGCTTATGGAGCAGTGACAACCTAGTCGATGTGATTCGCCTATTCTCTCGAAATCTTGCCGCACTAGAAAAACACGAACAACGTTTCGGTTTTTTATTGAACATTATTAATATGATTAAGCATCGTTTAAACCGTAATAGCACAGCAGGCAGTAGAACAAACATAGCCGCGCATTATGACCTGAGCAATGAGATGTATCGGTTCTTTTTAGATGAAGCAATGCAATATTCGTCAGGCATATTCCCTCATGAAACCACAACACTAGCAGAAGCCCAGCAGTACAAGCTTAAAACCATTTGTGAAGCGTTAAACCTTACCGAAGATGACCAACTGCTAGAAATAGGTACCGGCTGGGGTGGGTTGGCATGTTATGCGGCTACGAATTATGGCTGCCACGTCACTACTACCACCATATCAGACGCTCAGTTTGACCTAGCGCAACAACGTATTAATGACGAAAACCTAAGCCATAAAATCACCTTACTAAAAAAAGACTATCGAGATTTAACTGGCCAATACTCCAAAATTGTATCTATTGAAATGATAGAAGCCGTAGGGCATAAATTTATGCCTACCTACTTTGAAATGTTAGATCAACTATTAAAGCCGGGTGGAAAAACGTTTATCCAAGCCATCACCATGAACGATCAGCGCTACGATAACTACGTCAATAATGTAGATTTTATCCAACGAAACATATTCCCTGGTGGCCACTTACCTTCTGTGAGTGTGATTTGCGATCTACTTAAAAACAATACCAACATGTATATGAAACAATTATCAGACTACCGCATTGATTACGCTAAAACACTCAGCGCTTGGAGAGCTAGTTTCTTAGACAATCGTGAAGCCATTCAATCGCTCGGTTTTAACGATGATTTTATTCGTTTGTGGGAATACTATTTTAGCTATTGCGAAGGTGGATTTCGTGAGTCTGCTATTGGTTTAGCCCATATAGAACTGATCAAAAACGAATATTAAGGTGCCCGTAATGACCATGTGGCAATTGTTTCAACCCGTGAGTTTTCAGATCATGTGGGTTGCCCTAATATGGGGTGGCAACACATGGCTGCCTATCTCCATCGCTATGCTAATCATGCATTTTACTTTAAGCCCAAGTCGCCTTGACGATGCAAAAGTACTCCCGCTGGCCCTTGGTGGCTTTGTTATCGACTTACTCATGACTCAACTGGGGTTCTTTAGCTTTGCAGAATGGCCACTGTGGTTGTTGGTTTTATGGGTGGCCTTTATTCTTAATTTAGGCCATAGCATGCGCTTTTTACGCAAGTTAAAACCGCTGTACCTCATCAGTTTTGGTGCAGTAGGCGGTGTTTATGCTTATTGGGCTAGCTGGAAATTTGGCGCGGTAGACTTGCCTCATGGCCCACTCATAACGTTAGCAGTAGTAGCCACCACTTGGAGCATCTTCCTGCCGTTATGTGTGAAAGTGGACTGTTTAATAAGGAAACCTCGATATGGGTAGCCTAAGAAGAAAAATTACACAACTTACCTTTATTTGCATGCTATTCATACCAAGTCACTATGCTTATAGCGAGCAAGTATTAATCCCTAAACAGTTTAATACACAGACTTCAATTGATATGACCCCTGTACCTACATTTAAGTTAATCGGTACAGGCGACATGAAATGGCTATGGTTTGACATCTATCAAGCCAAAGTACTCACGCCAACGGGAATCTATAAACCTAATCAATGGCCTCTAGCGCTAAATTTACTTTATAAACGAAATATCACCTCTGAACTGTTAATACAATCAACGATGGATGAGTGGAAACGCCAAGACATTGATTACCCTGTTGAGTGGGTATCGAAGTTACGTGATATTTGGCCAGACATTGCACCACAAGATCAGCTTATATTGTATGTAGATGACGCTAGCATTAGCCATTTTTTCTATAACAATATATTTATTGGTTCTTTACGCGACCCGTTATTTTCAAAGGCTTTTACGGCTATTTGGCTATCCAAAAACACCTTAAGACCAGCACTACGTAATCAATTAATAGGACTAAACCCATGACTATTTTTAACCACTTGAAGCACCATTGTTCTCGTTTACTTGGGGCCATTTTTTTAGGCTTCTTATTAGTCGGTTGCAGTGCCAATATTTCTGATTACCAATCCACTACACCCGCATTTGATATGAAAACATTTTTTGACGGTAAGTTGGCCGCCTACGGCATGGTGCAAAATAGAGACGGCAAAGTCATCAGACGTTTTCGTGCCGACTTAATTGGCTCATGGAAAGGTAACAAAGGCCTATTAGAAGAAGACTTTTTTTATGATGATGGCGAAACACAGCGTAGAGTATGGAATCTGATAAAGCATGGCGACAATAATTACAGCGGCGTTGCGTCTGACACAGTCGGTGAGGCAACAGGTCAAAGCCAAGGCTTTGCCTTTAATTGGCGCTATACCTTAGCCATAGACGTTGATGGTACAACGTGGGATATTGACTTGAATGATTGGATCTATCAACTAGATGACTCTCGCTTGATCAACCAAACTGAAATGACCAAATGGGGATTTAATGTAGGCCAAATAACCCTCATCATAGAAAAACTAGATTAGTTATCTGATGATTAAAAATGTATCAATAATATGGTTTCGCCAAGACTTACGTCTGCGCCACAACCCAGCCCTAACCGCTGCGTGTAAAGCAGCTAATGTTCTCCCGATCTATATACTCGATGATGAAAATGCAGGCAAGTATCGGATGGGAGGAGCCAGTCGGTGGTGGCTGCATCATTCATTAAACGCTTTGGATTCATCTCTAGGCAACGCCTTAAATGTCTATTGCGGTGACGCAGCCACAGTGATTTCCGATTTGTGCCAGCGATTTACAGTTGATGCGGTCTACTGGAATCGCTGCTACGAGCCCAGCTATATAGCGCAAAGCAAATGCATAAAGCAACAATTATCATCACAAGGCATTAAGGCCCACAGCATTAACGGCTCATTACTAAACGAACCATGGTCAGTACTTAAGAAGGATGGTAACCCTTATAAAGTATTCACTCCATATCACCGAGAGGCGTGCAAAATCGATCGCCCTATCACTCTGCTGCCAGCACCTATGCTACCGACACTGTTAACAAGCGACCCTCACAGCACCCGCCTAGAAGCGCTGTCCTTATTACCTATCACTAGTTGGGATGCTGGATTTTATGAATGTTGGACGCCCGGTGAAGCCGGCGCATTATCGGCGCTAAACACTTTTTTATATAACGGCATAAACGATTACAAAGATGGCCGTGACAAACCTGCCTTAAAAGCCATTTCCAGACTATCTGCTCACCTTCATTTTGGTGATATTTCACCTCAACAAATCATTAACGCATTACTCGCCATAGCTGATGATGAAAACTGTGAACACTTTAAACGAGAAATACGCTGGCGGGAATTTTCTTATTATTTACTGTTTCATTTCCCTAGTTTGCCCGACACAAACTTAAAAGCTAAGTTTGATTATTTTCCATGGGAGAACAACGCAGCCTGGTTAATGAAATGGCAACAAGGGCTAACCGGTTATCCACTGGTTGATGCAGGTATGCGTGAGCTTTGGCAAACAGGACATATGCATAACCGTGTGCGCATGGTTACTGCCTCTTTTTTGATCAAGAATTTACTCATTGACTGGCGCTTAGGAGCAAGATGGTTTTGGGACTGTCTCGTGGATGCAGACTTGGCAAGCAACAGCGCCAGCTGGCAATGGGTTGCAGGATGCGGCACCGATGCCTCACCCTATTTCAGAGTATTCAACCCTATTATCCAAGGCGAAAAGTTTGACCCGCAGGGGGATTACACCAAACGTTATCTGCCAGAGCTACAAGAGTTACCCGATAAGTATCTATTTCGGCCTTGGGAAGCTCCGTCAGAAGTATTAAAAAAAGCAAACATCACGCTGGGCCAAACCTACCCACTTCCAATGGTAGATATTAAACAATCTCGACAAAAAGCATTAGAGTCTTATAGTTGCATTACAAAGGAATTGTAGTATTCATTGCAGTTAACGCCAGTCTTACGCATGAGTATGCAGGTTAAGGTGGTACTGGAGTAATTGATGTTGAACGTATTTGCTAGAATACTCCATTAACGTAGTTAAATTCTTATTCCTAGAAAACTTCATTTCCATAATCAGTGAGGATATGAAAAGAAAATTTCATTACACTAGGTCACCCTACCATTAGAGCAACTCTAACTATGCTTGATCAACTCAGTAAGCAACTTAAACTAGCTCAGGAAAAACAACAAGCAATAGTGCTGGTTAGGGTTTTAGCAACTGAAGGTTCTACCTACCGTAAAATTGGTGCGCGTATGTTGATAGATGAGCAAGGTCAGCAGTTTGACTTGATCAGTGGCGGGTGTTTAGAAACTCATTTAGGCCATCACGCCATACAGGTAATACAGCAGGGTCTGCCCAAGGTGATTGAGTATGATTTTGGTGACCCTGATTCTCCTGCATGGCTTTTAGGAGTGGGCTGCCGAGGTCGGATTAAGTTATTGTTAGAAAAATTATGCTTGGAAAATAACTACGGTAGCTTGACCTATTATATCAAGGCTATGCTGGCGGCTAAGCAAGCGTTAGTGGCTAGTGACGGTGTGTACCTCTTTCCCCGTTACATGCAGAAGGACAAGGTTGCTAACGGCTCAGCTTCTAGCACCTTAAGTAAATCGTTGAAGAGTATTGGATGTCCAACGGCTCAGAGTCTTCGCCATACAATGCGTACTCGCTTACGTAATGCTAATGTTCCTGTTCCAAGCGTTGAAGAAATACAAGGTTGGAATGACTCCTCAATGGCTGCTTACTATGGCGAACAGACGGCCTTGGAGAATATGGCAGCCGAGTTGAAGAAGACTCTTTGACTTTTAAGCCTGTTGTAAGTCCTCAAATAGGCC
>Ga0055584_100006910_pt1 | contig 11127 bp, 8 predicted proteins | sample OSDHelmetaG_FD_58716 | JGI IMG/M metagenome (GOLD analysis project Ga0055584, IMG submission 58716) | Pelagic marine sediment microbial communities from the LTER site Helgoland, North Sea, for post-phytoplankton bloom and carbon turnover... | ecosystem: Environmental > Aquatic > Marine >...
GAGAAGTTTCATAGCTGGATGGATTGCGACGGAAATCTTGACAGTGTGTGCAGCAAGGACAAACTGCTGACCAATATTGCGGTGTATTGGTTCACGGAAACGGCCAATTCGGCGGCGCGACTTTACTGCGAGTCAGATCGTTCTGGTGTCAGCGCGATGCAGCCCTGGGATGGCCGTATCGATGTGCCCACTGGCTATGCGCGTTTTCCGGGGGAGATACTCCAGCCTGCGCGGGTATGGGCCGAGCAGCGTTATAATATAGTGCACTGGACAGATCAGCCTAAAGGCGGGCACTTTGCGGCCTTTGAGCAGCCGCAGCTGTTTGTCGACGATCTACGCGCTTTCGGTCGCGTGGTTCGCAGCTAAGGAATAGGCCTATACCGGCAAATCTCGGAGAACACAGGGCGATTTCGGGTTTTGGATGAGACACTATGCCTGCCTGCCGATGCTCTCTGTTGGCGCTGATGTGTGTCGCGTTAAGGAATCTCTTATTGGATTGCGTTTTCGCTACGCAATTGAATGATTTCGCGCTCGTTGTAGCCAATTTCCTGCATTATCTCCTCGGTATTCGCACCTAGTTCGGCACTGGGGGAGCCGCAGCCCGACGGAGTTTTACTAAACTGAATGGGGCTTTTCGCTTCTATCATCTGACCCGCTTTGGGGTGGCTGGTTTCAACGAATAAACCATTGGCCTGCATCTGCGGATGAAAGGGTAATTCAGACAAATGCTGTGCTTTTGCACAGGGTACATCTGCTGCTTCCAGTTTGGCGATAGTTTCATCCACATCGAGTTTTGCAGCGCGCTCGGTAATCTTTTGGGTGACCGCTGAATACACATCCCGGTTGGCAGATCTATCGACGATAGTGGTCAGTTTTGGATCACTGGAATCGACCCCGAATACGGCGCACCAACTGTGGAAGTGTTTGTCACTCAGTGGCGCAATTTGCGCATAGCCGTTGCTGAACCTGATCATGGGTCTGGTCTTCGATACGGACACGCCAGCTTCGGCTTTGTCTTTAAACATGGCTGTTTCGGACACATCGGGCCACATAAAACTGGCAACAACATCTGTCATCGAAAGCTGTATAAGCTGCCCGCCTTGTCCACGCTCACGTGCCAGCAGTGCGGCGCTAATGGCCTGACTGGCGTGAACGGCTGTTAATTTGTCGGCAAAAAGCTGTTGGTACTGGATCGGTTCACTGTTGACTGAATTGGTCTGACTGTAGGCAACACCTGCAAAGGCTTGTACAACATTGTCATAGGCCGGTTTGTCAGCCATCGGTCCTTTGTCACCGAAGCCACTGACAGCCAGATAGATAATATCCGGGTTGGTTTTAGACAGCGTGCTGTAGTCGATATGGAGCCGTTCAGCGACACCCGGTCTGAAGTTGTGGATCACTACATCGGTATTTTTTGCCAGACGATAGAATACCTCTACGCCAGCGTCAGACTTGAGATCAAGTGCAATGTTGCGCTTGCCCCGATTGGCAGCCTGGTAAATAGCACTGACACCGTTTCGCTTTGCACCCACATAGCGGGTAAGGTCGCCGATTCCGGTCGGCTCAACACGAATGACGTCAGCACCCTGATCACCCAGAATCGTAGCGGCCATCGGTGTCGACAATGCGCTGCCGATATCAAGTATTTTGATTCCCGCCAGCGGCCCGTTTATCCTGTTAGCCATTACAGTTATTCTCCCCGGTTAATTACTTACGCGGCAGTCTTATGGTTGCTGTTCCGGGGGTGGTGACACCGCCGGGATCATTTTCCAGAACTATTTCCACATCGACAAGCGCGTGGTTGCTCTCGGTTCTCTTGCCAGTAACTGTTCCATGAGCCGTACAGCGGGTGCCGTGCGCATTCATCCCACGCATTTGAAAGTTCATAGTTTGCACCCAGCCGGAGGGACCCATCCAGTCAGTTAACAGTCTTCCCAGCAGCGCTGTTGTCCAGCCGGTGTTATAGAAAATATTAGGTATACCGCTATCGTTTGCAAATTCCAGGTCGTGGTGCACCAGACTCCAGTCCTGCGAACCGCTGACCTGTAGAACCATTGCAGTGGCATCGAGCATTAGCGAGATGGAAGGCAAGCGATCTCCAATTTCGACCTCATCCCAGTATCTTTCTTTGCTGTAGTTGATTGCTGTCATGCCGACCACCTCCTAGGTTGAAGTCTGCGCGTCACTGCGCGCATTGTCTTCTGCAATCTGTGCGGGCGATCGGTGGAACAGTACCGTATTGCGCCATTTTGCCACTACCAGGTCCTCTTGATTAAAGAATGAGGTTTCGGACACAACCCAAACCGTATAGGGATCTAGCTTGATCGGTTTAATGAATACATCGGCAATTATCATTTCCATTCGCAGTCGATCGCCCACGCGAACGGGTTCCAAAAAGTCCCATTGAACCTCCATATTAATGCCGCGATCGCCGGGAACGGGAACTGCAAAGAAGCTTGCTGGAGTGTCTTCTTGTTGTGGTGTCTCAGTCTTTTCAGCTGCAGGGGGCCAGGGGCCCTTGCCCGAAAAATAAGTCAATAACATTGAGGGGGGTACTATGACCGCACCATGGGGGCCTTGCTCTGCAAGCTCCGGATCCAGAAATGCTGGATTTAAATCTCCAACCATATGACAGTGGCGACGGATCGGATCGAATTCTACCGGGTAGCGACCATGACCGGTTCGAATGACGCGATTAACCCACTCCTTTCGAATGGCGTCAATATCATAGTCCATAGGATGAATCGCGCTCATTTCCTCTCTCCTCGAATAACCTGGTCTGTACAATCACTTTCATTATTCAAAGTCAGTGGCCTTTGGCGCAAGGGCGGTACGACAACAAAATATTGATGACACAGTGAAGTAGACGCAAGCGGCAATTCTCAAACCGTGCGCAATATGGAACTTGATATTATGCCGGGCAATTTAAAGCGGCTCATCAGTGCTTGAGTTTCGCTGCGAAAGTCCGGATATCCTCTACAAGGGTTTGTGGGCGTTCTACTGCTGCAAAGTGACCGCCTTTGTTGAAGGTATTCCAGTGCACAATGTCGGAGTACACGTTGTCACACCACTTTCTGGGAAACCTCATAACTTCCTTCGGAAATCTCGCTACCCCTGTAGGTACCGTGACTGGAGCCTCCAAGAACTTGAGGTCTGGATGTTGAATGGCTTCATAATACAAACGGGTCGACGAGCAAATACTCTGGGTAAACCAATAGACAGAGATATTGGTGAGCAACTCGTCGCGAGATATTACCGATTCAATATCGCCCTCACAATCCATCCAGGTCCGAAACTTTTCAGTGATCCATGCACAAAGCCCGGCGGGTGAATCATTAAGACCAACGCCTAGCGTCTGGGGCTTGGTGCCTTGGATTTTCTGATAGCCGGTTTCCTGCTGATCAAAGTGTGCCATGTCAGCAAGGTCGGCCTGTTCAAGCTCAGAGAGGTTTTCTTTATCTGTATCGCTTGCAGGAAAACCGAAGGGCATGTTCAGATGAATACCCAATAGATTGGCTGAGTCTATAGCACCAATGTTAGAAGTAATTATCGCACCCCAATCGCCACCCTGGGCGATGTATTTGGAATAACCAAGACGAGCCATTAATTGAGCAAACATTTCGGCTATTGTCAGTGCTCCAATACCCTCTCTCATTGTTGTGCCGGAAAAGCCGTAACCCGGTAACGATGGGCACACAACATGAAATGCGTCTTTGGCTTCCCCTCCAAACCGAGTCGGTTCAGTGAGTGGTTCGATAATTTTTAAAAATTCGACAATAGTGCCGGGCCAGCCGTGACTTATCAGTATAGGCGTGGCATTTTCATGGGAGGATCGGGCGTGAATAAAGTGAATTAGATGATCGTCAATCTCAGTCGTGTACTGAGGAAAACGGTTAATCTCGGCCTCCCAATGTCGCCAATCATAGTCTTTGGCCCAGTATTCACAGAGATCGCGAATATAGTCCGTTTTTGCGCCATAGGCCCAGTCGCTGCCAGGGATTTGATCTGGCCACCGTGTCATACCAAGTCTTAGGCGCAAGTCCTCAATCTCTGAATCAGCAACAGATATATTAAAGGCATCGATCGATGGGATCATTGGTTGTCTCCGGCACTGACTGGGGGTTGGCCATAAAGCTGTCTGATGTCGTCCCCTGACGACCAGTGGCCAACCCACTCATCGTAGTAGTTAGGCAGTGGTTGATGGACGGGGTTGTGCCAGGGTAGCTGCGAGGCGAGGATGCCAAGCGCCGAACGTATCGTCGCGCTGCGCGGTACGCTGGCAAAAGGATTGCCCTCGTACGCGTCGTGGGGCACGTCCGGGACGTGCGTTTTAAACTCATCGATAGCCATATTGTATAGAGACCCTGCATGGTTGCGGATCTTACGCGAGTTGCTGAACCGGTATCGGTAGCTGCCCACAACATGGTTGTAGATCATAAGTCCGGAGTTCCGGTGTTCGATTTCTTCGCAGAAGTGCCACAGGAGCATGGAGGCGAGGCGGGCGTCTCCGCCACTGAATAAAACAGCGCGGTTGTCGATAATCATCTTGAAAAACGGTGTAAAAATTGCTTCCAGACCGCCGATATAAGCCAAATGAAACTCCAGTGGATGTGAATCATACAGTTCGTCATAGCTCTGCTGGACCTTGTCGAGCAACAACTGCAAACCTGGATACTGTGCGATCAAAGCTTTGGCATGCCTTAAGTGTGCAATGGAGTGCACGCCCTCTTGTTCCCTGAATAGGCGGGCCTCGGTGGCGACCTCCGGGTCGGTAATGCGCGACTCCGCCGCGCGCATCGCTCTGCAGATATAGCGCTCGAAACCAATGGTGACAAGCGAAATCTGATTCATGAAAATTGAAAAGCGTGGCTGTTCCGGGTTCCAGATGAAGGGAATGTCCTGAAAATCCCAGTCAAATTTTCTTACTTTTAGATCTGACATATTATCTACTTATCCTGTAATTATCATGAGGGCACCACAGTACAACAGTGCCTTCCAAGTTTCGCCTTGTGGGTTTAACTCCCCCTATATCTTCAACTTTATGAAGGAAGTGTTTTAAATGCAATCGTAAACCGCGTGAATCAAACTCTTTACCCTAAAATCACCGGCAGACTCATTGCACTGGTTCATCACATAAGCAAAGCTGATGTCGGCCTCCGGGTCTGCAAAGCCTGCAGAGCCCCACATACCATTGTGGCCAAAAGCCGTCTTGCTACGCCCGGCCTCAAATTCGATGTCAGCTCCGGGTAACTGCATACCCAGCCCCCAGCAGGTGTTCATCGCCAGGGTTTTATCCATGCCCAGTGACTGTACCTCTGTCATCTCTGCAATCCGCTGTTTGGTAATAAGCTGGCGGCCCTGTAAGGGTTTGTCAGAAATGATAGAGGCGTAAATAGTGGCCAGAGATTTTGCCGAGGTATGACCTCCGGCGCCAGGCATGATTGCGCCGCGCCATGTACTGGAGTTAACAATCGGCGGAGTTAGCATTTGGGGTTCTGCAAAATTGGTGAAGTCTGCCGGGTCTGCGGCTAATGCCTGCTGACAAATATCAAACATGCTGGAGCTTTCAGAAGGCATCGCCAAGTCGGCAATGTTGTCAGTATTGGTGGCATCAAAGCCCATTAAAAAGCGATTGTTCAGGGGGCCGGTAATTTCGTCCTGAACAAATTGATTCAAACTTTTGCCACTGACACGTTGCACCAGTTCGCCAACAAGGTGGCCAAAGGCCAGCGTATGGTAGCCGTGGGCTGTGCCGGGTTTCCAAAGTGGATGTTGGCCGGCCAGCGCTTCAGTGATGGTTTGCCAGTCGAAAACCTTGCCTGGCTGCAATGGTTTTTTTATAGCCGATAAGCCCGCTTGATGACTCATTAATTGTCGAACTGTAATAGCGCTTTTTTCCTGTTGAGCAAACTCTGGCCAATATTGAGAGACAGGCTTGTCGTAGTCGAGTTGATTACGATCTACCAATATATGGGCACAAAGAGCAACAATGGCCTTGGTGCAGGAAAAGACACAGACCGCGCTGTCTTCCTTCCAGGGTTTGCTTTTTGCGCTGTCGGCGTAACCGGCCCACAAACTCGCTACTGGCTTTCCCCCGGCAAAAACTGCAACGGCCGCTCCCAACTCTGGCGGCGCACTATTATGGCCTGCAAAGTTTTGTTCAAATGCGTTTTTTAGTCTGTTGAAATGAGGGTCGCAAAAACCCTCTATGGCAATATCGTTACTCATACAATCAGGCCGCCTTTTTCTTTTTGGTTTTAGCTTTAACCTCGGCTTTTTTTAGCAGCGGCTTTAAAAAGTTTCCTGTGTAGGACTGTTTCATTGCTGCTACCTGTTCCGGATTGCCGGTGGCTATAATCTGGCCGCCACCACTGCCGCCCTCGGGACCCAAATCAACAACCCAGTCAGCCGTTTTAACGACATCCAAGTTGTGCTCAATAATGACAATAGTATTGCCATGGTCGCGGAGGCGGTGAAGCACATTGAGCAGTTGTTGGATGTCGTGAAAGTGCAGGCCAGTAGTCGGTTCATCGAGAATATACAGAGTTTGTCCGGTATCACGCTTGGATAATTCCTTGGATAGCTTAACTCGCTGTGCTTCTCCACCCGAGAGGGTGGTTGCAGCTTGTCCAAGGCGTATATAGGACAGCCCAACATCCATCAAAGTTTGCAATTTTTTGGCGATGACGGGCACTACCTCGAAGAACCCCATTGCATCTTCTACGGTCATATCCAGCACTTCGTAGATATTTTTACCCTTATAGCGAATTTCCAGTGTTTCGCGGTTGTAGCGCTTGCCCTTGCATATATCACAGGGCACATAGATATCCGGCAAAAAGTGCATTTCTACCTTGGTGACTCCGTCACCTTGGCAGGCTTCGCAGCGGCCACCCTTGACATTAAAGCTAAAACGCCCAGGTTTATAACCTCTGGAGCGGGCTTCCGCAGTGCCGGAAAATAGTTCGCGAATAGGCGTAAAAATGCCGGTATAGGTTGCCGGGTTGGATCGCGGCGTTCGCCCAATTGGGCTTTGATCTATGTCGATACATTTGTCGACATTTTCCAGACCAGTAATATCAGTGTAGGGAGCGGGGGTCAGCGTTGTGGCACCGTTGAGCTCGGTAGCCGCAATGGGGTACAAGGTGCTATTTATCAGGGTAGATTTACCAGAGCCGGAAACTCCGGTAACACATGTCATTAGCCCGAGTGGAATTTCCAAGTCTACATTTCTGAGGTTGTTGCCGCTGGCGCCTTTGAGGCTTAGATATTTGCCTGGCTTTGCCTGAATGCGCTTGCTGGGTACGGGTATTTCTTTTTTACCCGACAGGTATTGGCCTGTTAGGGAATTTTTGTTTTTGAGAATATCGTGTAGTTTACCTTGGGCAACAATTTCACCGCCATGAACACCTGCACCGGGGCCAATATCGATAATGTGATCGGCGGCGCGAATGGCTTCTTCGTCGTGCTCTACAACCATAACGGTATTGCCTAGATCCCGAAGGTGGATAAGAGTATTAAGCAGTCGGGCATTATCTCTTTGGTGCAGGCCAATAGATGGCTCGTCGAGAATATACATCACACCCACTAGACCAGCTCCAATTTGTGAAGCCAGGCGAATGCGCTGGGCCTCGCCTCCCGATAAAGTTTCGGCACTGCGGTTTAGGGTGAGATAGTTAAGACCCACGTCATACAGAAAACGGTAGCGCGCCTGGAGTTCCTTGAGGATTTTTTCGGCTATTTTACCCTTACGGCCCTCCAGCTTGAGCTTGCTAAAATATTCCAGGCCTTCACCAACGGGCATTGCTGTAATTTCTGGCAGATTGAGCTCATTGATAAACACATTACGTGCATCTTCTTTAAGTCGTGTGCCGTTACAGTCCGGACAGTTTTGTACACTGAGAAATTTAGTGAGTTCATCGCGCACTGATTGAGATTCAGTATCGCGGTAGCGGCGTTCCATATTAGGCAAAATGCCTTCAAAGCGATGGGTACGCTTAAAAACGTCGCCACGATCATTGATATAGGAAAAACTGATTTCATCTTTGCCGCTACCATGGAGAATAATTTCACGGTATTTTTTCTTGAGCTTTTGAAAGGGGGTGTCGATATCGAATTCGTAGTGAGCAGCCAATGAAGTGAGCATATGGAAGTAATAAACATTGCGTCGGTCCCAACCTCTGATGGCACCCTCGGCGAGACTCGATTCGGGATGCAAAACGACACGCGACTCATCAAAAAACTGTTTTACTCCCAGTCCGTCACAGCCGCCGCAGGCACCCGCCGGATTGTTAAAGGAAAACAAGCGGGGCTCCATTTCGTTAATGCTATGGCCACATTCGGGGCAGGCAAACAGGGAAGAGAACAACATGTCATCATGGTCGCCATCCATAAAGCTGATGGCTGCCAGGCCGTCGGTCAGTTGCAGTGCAGTCTCAAAGGATTCTGCCATACGAATTTTAATATCTTCCCGAACTTTAATGCGGTCGACGACAACTTCGATAGTGTGTTTTTTGTTTTTTTCCAGGGCGGGAGTGTCATCGAGTTCGGTGACAATGCCATTGATGCGGGCGCGCACAAAACCCCCGGCACGCAATTCTTCAAAGATATGCAGATGCTCACCCTTGCGTTCGCGCACCACTGGTGCCAACAGCATCAGTCTCTCACCCTTGGGTAGCTGCAACACACTGTCGACCATCTGACTCACTGTCTGGGCTTCAAGCACAGTGCCATGGGTGGGGCACCTGGGGTCGCCTACACGGGCAAACAGCAGCCGCAGGTAATCGTATATCTCAGTAATGGTGCCCACCGTTGATCGGGGATTGTGAGAGGTGGATTTCTGCTCAATGGATATGGCTGGTGATAAACCTTCAACATGATCGATATCGGGTTTTTCCATCATTGAAAGGAACTGGCGAGCATAGGTCGACAGCGATTCTACATAGCGGCGCTGGCCTTCGGCATAGAGAGTATCGAAAGCCAGGGAGGATTTTCCTGAACCAGATAGACCGGTGATCACTACCAACTTGTCTCTGGGTATATCGATGTCGATATTCTTGAGGTTATGGGTGCGAGCACCGCGAACTACAATTTGATCCATTTGAAACCCGAATTATGCAAAACAGAAAAGTATAAGCTCTACGGTCTTTCGGGTCCAAGTTATTAGTCGTGCAATTACCGATTAGAGTGGGGATCAATCGATCTGTGACCAAGACCCACAAACTGGTAGTATTTGCGCCTCTATTTTGGGCCCTCCTTTAGGAAGCACACAGACTTGAATGATATAACCGAGTCAATGAATCCCGCCGAGCGGCGCGCCATATTTTCACTGGCCGGTCTCTATTCGATTCGAATGCTCGGCCTGTTTATGGTTTTGCCGCTGCTGTCTTTGTATGTTGGCGAGTTTGAAGACAGCACGCCCTTGTTAATAGGGCTGGCTTTAGGTGCTTATGGCCTGACCCAGGCTATTTTGCAGATACCGTTCGGTATGTTGTCTGACCGCATCGGCCGTAAACCGGTGATTATCGCTGGCCTGCTGCTGTTTTGTATTGGCAGTGTGGTGGCTGCTAATGCTGAAAGTGTCACGGTAATCATAATGGGCAGGGCGCTTCAGGGATCTGGTGCTATTGCCAGCACGGTTATGGCTCTGGCGGCTGACGCAACTCGAGATCATCAGCGCACCAAGGCTATGGCGCTCATTGGCGTAAGCATTGGCTTTTCCTTTTGTCTGGCACTGGTGCTGGGCCCGGTGGTCGCAGGATTAGCGGGGCTGTCGGGTGTTTTTATATTGACCGCCGGATTGGGCCTGGTGGGCATAGCATTAGTGGTCTTTGTGGTTCCCAGCTCCATTGAACTCGACCCACTGCAGCGAGAGGCCGGTGCCATTCCGGCACTGCTTGTTGATAGTCTTTGTGATGCCCAGTTGTTGCGTCTCAATCTTGGCGTATTTGTGCTGCATTTTGTGCTAATGGCCAGTTTTCTGGTGGTTCCCCAAATGCTGGAGGCGGGCTTGCAAATCGATCGCAGCGAACATTGGCAGGTTTATTTAACGACCTTGCTATTGTCGGTGGTGGGCATGGTGCCGCTGATGTTGGCTGCAGAGAAATTTAACCATCTTAAGGGCAGCTTTATTTTCGCTGTGTTATTAGTTGGTCTGTCACAAGCCTTTTTATGGTTTGGTATTAGTCAGCATTGGCTTGCCTATGGTGCTTTACTGATATTTTTTGTGGGTTTTAACTATCTTGAGGCAACATTGCCGTCACTGATTAGTCGTGCTGCATCGGCGGGAGGCAAGGGTACGGCGATGGGGGTTTATTCGAGTTGCCAGTTTCTTGGGGCCTTTGCAGGTGGAGCAATGTCTGGCTTGGTAATGGAAATCGCGGGTATTAGCAGTGTATTTGCGATGTGTGTAGCAGTATCTACAGTTTGGTTGTACTTGTCTTTTACTATGAGCCATCCCAAGGTTGTAGATAGGGCGCTAATGCAAACTGTTGAAGGTCCTAGTTAAAACCGTTGATGGCTTTCGCAACAACCGCTGATGGCTCTAAATAAAACCGCTGAAGGCTTTCGCAACAACCGCTGATGGCTCTAAATAAAACCGCTGAAGGCTCTTCGGTAGTCGCATTTAACTACTGAGGTTGTTATAGTTTTAACCATAAAATTTAACCGATAGAGGGTAGGCGCATGGCGCGTGGAATTAACAAAGTTATTTTAGTCGGCAATTTGGGTAACGACCCCGAGACTCGCTATATGCCCTCTGGTGGTGCTGTAACAAATATTACTGTTGCCACTTCAGAAACCTGGAAGGACAAGCAAACCGGCCAGCCTCAGGAGCGCACCGAGTGGCATAGGATAGTCTTCTTTAATCGTCTGGCAGAAATCGCCGGCGAATATCTGAAGAAAGGTTCCAAAGTCTATATCGAGGGCTCGTTGCGCACGCGAAAGTGGCAGGATCAGTCAGGGCAGGATAAATATACAACCGAAATCGTTGCCGGCGAAATGCAGATGCTGGATAGCCGCGGAGGCGGAGGCGGCGGTGGTCAGAGTGGTGGCTATCAGGACCAGAACTATAATCAGGGTACACCTCAGCAGGCAGCTCCTCAGCAGGCTGCACCTCAGAAGGCTGCACCT
>Ga0055584_100006911_pt1 | contig 11127 bp, 8 predicted proteins | sample OSDHelmetaG_FD_58716 | JGI IMG/M metagenome (GOLD analysis project Ga0055584, IMG submission 58716) | Pelagic marine sediment microbial communities from the LTER site Helgoland, North Sea, for post-phytoplankton bloom and carbon turnover... | ecosystem: Environmental > Aquatic > Marine >...
CCGAAGACATGCGCGAATATCGCGGCACGCTGACCGAACCGGGGAAACCCAGCCCGTATCGCGATCGTCCCATCGAAGAAAACCTCGATCTGTTTGCGCGCATGCGCGCCGGCGAGTTCGATGAAGGAGCCCGTGTACTCCGTGCCAGGATTGACATGGCCTCCGGCAATATCAACCTGCGTGACCCGGTGCTTTATCGCATCCTCAAAAGCTCCCATCCGCGGACCGGTGACACCTGGTCCATCTATCCAAACTACGATTTTGCCCATGGTCAGTCAGACGCCATCGAGGGTGTCACCCATTCGGTCTGCACCCTGGAATTCGAAGATCACCGCCCACTCTATGACTGGCTGATCGAAAACCTGCCCGTCCCGGCCCGGCCCCGGCAATACGAGTTCGGGCGCCTCAATCTGGGATACACGGTGTTGTCGAAACGCCGTTTGCTGCAGCTCGTGGATGATGGCCACGTCGCCGGATGGGATGATCCCCGCATGCCCACCCTCTCCGGTCTGCGTCGGCGCGGTGTACCGGCCGCCGCAATCCGGGATTTCATCGGTCGCCTCGGCGTGACCAAGGCCGACGGATTGGTGGAGATGTCCTATCTGGAAAATACAATCCGCGAACACCTCAACAGCACAGCACAACGCCGCATGGCTGTACTCGACCCGGTGAAGTTGGTGATTGAGAACTATCCGGATGGACAGACGGAAGAACTCGAAGCGGTCAACAATCCGGCTGATGAGAACTCCGATACCCGGATGGTCCCCTTCAGCTATGAACTCTGGGTCGAGCGCGATGACTATATGGATGATGCTCCGAAGAAGTTCCGGCGTCTGACTGTCGGTCAGGAGGTCCGCTTGCGCTTCGCCTATTTCGTGACCTGCACGGATGTGGTGAAGGATGACGACGGCAATGTTGTTGAAATCCGCTGCACCTATGATCCGGAATCCCGCGGTGGTGACTCCCCGGACGGCCGCAAAGTGCGCGGCACCATTCACTGGGTATCGGCCGCACATGCGGTGCAAGCCGAAATCCGTCTCTATGATCACCTCTTCCTCACCGAAGAACCCGGCAAGGAACGTGACTGGCAGGAAGACCTCAATCCGAGTTCTCTCGAATTACGTAGGAATTGCTTTCTCGAGCCATCGCTCGCAAAGGCGGTTACCGGTCTGGCTATCCAGTTCGAACGGCTTGGCTATTTCTGCGCCGATCCCGAAAGTGCAGCAGCCGCGCTGGTCTTCAACCGGACCATCGGATTGCGCGACACCTGGGCAAAGGTCAAAGCCAAATAAGATAATGGGCAGTTTGCTCAACCCATGACACGGAGTTTTCCAATGGAAATCAATATTCCCGAGGTGCTGGCCGAAGTGACCGCCGCTCATGATCGATACGAGAAGGCCCTTACCGAAAACGACGTCGCCGTCCTCGACGAACTCTTTTGGAACAACGAACTCACCCTGCGCTATGGCATCAACGAGATCCTCTATGGACATGCGGCCATTGCGGCGTTCCGCTCCGCGCGCTCACCTGTCGGTCTGGCACGTACCACCGACCCGGTCATCGTCACGACCTATGGGCATGACTTCGGAACGGCCAATCTGGAATTCTTCCGCGAGAGTATCGGCGGCATAGGGCGTCAAAGCCAGTCCTGGGTACGGATGCCCGAGGGCTGGCGCATCGTTGCCGCCCATGTGAGCGTCATCGACCGCTGAATAAAAAAAGGCCGCTCTCAGGAGCAGCCTTTTCTTGATGCTGTATGAAAGAACAGACCTAGCTGGCAGCGCGCCAGACTTCAGGGGCGTTCTCCATATTTGACAAGAGCGCCTGTCGCTGCGCTTCCATTTCGTCCGGAAGGCGCCCCGCAAAGCTGTCGAATAGCTCTTTTTGCGTTTCGGCTTCGCGGCTGCCATCCGCGCGGGCAAGGTCCATGATCCCGCTGAAATCCTCGGATGAGAATTCCAATCCCGACCAGTTCAGGTCATGATAACGTGGCATATTCCCAAGCGGGCCCTCGACGGAATCCACATTGCCCTGGACGCGTTCGCAAACCCATTCCAGCACCCGCATATTCTCGCCAAAGCCCGGCCAGATAAACTTTCCGGCCTCGTCCTTGCGGAACCAATTGACACGGAAAATCTTCGGCAGCTGGATGTTCTTGTCGGCAAAACCGAGCCAGTGCTTAAAGTAGTCGGCCATGTTGTAACCACAGAACGGCAGCATCGCCATCGGGTCACGCCGGATTGCTGCCTGATTGTCGGCAGCCGCTGTTGCCTCCGAACCCATGGTCGCTGCCATGTAGACACCGTGCTCCCAATCCTTGGCCTCATATACCAGCGGGAAAGTGCTGCTCAGACGCCCGCCAAATACAAAAGCATCGATCGGCACACCGGCCGGATCGTCCCAGGCCGGGTCAAGACTTGGGCAATTGATGGCTCCCACAGTGAAACGTGCATTGGCATGTGCGGCCAGACGTCCACAGTCCGGGGTCCAGTCATTGCCCTGCCAGTCAATCAGGTGATCAGGAGCATCCCCATCCTTGCCTTCCCACCAAACATCACCGTCATCGGTCAGGGCGACATTGGTGAAAATCGTATCCTTCTGGATCATGGTCATGGCATTCGGGTTCGTCTTGGTTGACGTTCCCGGCACGACACCAAAATAACCGGCCTCGGGATTGATCGCATGAAGCTTGCCGTCATTACCTGGCTTGATCCAGGCAATGTCGTCACCAACCGTGCTCACGGTCCAGCCTTCATATCCCTCCGGTGGGATCAACATGGCCAGATTGGTCTTGCCGCACGCACTCGGGAAAGCCGCTGCGATATATGTCTTCTCGCCTTTCGGAGAGGTCAGACCAAGAATGAGCATGTGTTCGGCGAGCCAGCCCTCTTCTTTCGCCATGATCGAAGCGATGCGCAGAGAGAAGCACTTCTTACCAAGCAGCGCATTACCGCCGTAACCACTGCCATAGGACCAGATCGAACGATCCTGCGGGTAGTGCACGATGTATTTCGTATCGTTACACGGCCAGACAACGTCTTCCTGACCCGACTCCAGCGGAGCCCCCACGGAATGCAGGCAGGGAACAAATTCTCCATCGCCCAGAACGTCCAGCGCCGCCTGCCCCATGCGAGTCATGATTTTCATGCTCGCCGCCACATAAGGGGAGTCACTCAGTTGCACACCGATATGGGAAATATGTGAGCCCATGGGGCCCATGCTGAACGGGATCACATACATCGTGCGACCGCGCATACAACCATCGAACAATCCGTTCATGGTCTCGCGCATTTCGTCCGGTGCGATCCAGTTGTTGTTCGGACCGGCATCCTCGGGATCATCCCAGCAGACGAACGTGCGATTCTCGACCCGCGCCACATCATTGGGGTCCGAACGCGCAAGGAAACAGCCGGGGCGAAGTTCCTGATTCAGGGGGATCAGCATCCCGCTCTCGACCATTTGTGCACACAGGCGGTCGTATTCTTCCTGAGACCCGTCACACCAACAGATGTCGTCAGGCTTGGTCAGCGCTGCGACTTCCTCCACCCAAGCAAGCAGTTTCTGATTGCTGGTTTTACCGTTTTCCGCCTGTGGCATTTGGCCTCCCTATGGGCGTTCGCCGTCGTTTTTTTCCTAAACGACAATTTCGAAACACTAAGCCAAACGACTCGGGGGTTGTAAACAGCCCGACGGGGATAATTCTGGGGGCGAAATGTCGCGCAACAACATCGCGCCGAAAAGCTAGCTTCGACCGCGTCCGATCTGGCCGCCGACAGTTGCGATCCGCAGAATATTGGTCCGTCCAGGGGACCCAAACGGAACGCCTGCCGTGATGACCAGACGATCACCTGTTGACGCGAACTCCTCCTGTTCGGCAACCCGGCTTGCGCGAATGACCATATCGAGGAAACTCGATGCATCCTCCGTTTGAACACAATGCACCCCCCAGGCCAGGGCCAGCCGCCGGGCGGTCTGAGTCACGGGCGTCAACACCAGTATCGGCACATTTGGACGCTCACGTGAGGCACGCAGCCCGGTCGATCCAGAGGCCGTATAGCAGATAATCGCTGCCGCCTTCAGGGTCTCTGCCACCTGACGCGCCGCCAATGTGATGGCGTCCGCGGTTGTCGTCTCCGGCTCGATCCGTCCGGCATCAATGGCTTCGCGGAACTGATCGTCATGCTCTACGGATTGCGCGACCCGGTCCATCATCTGCACAGCTTCAAATGCGAAATCACCAACAGCCGATTCACCCGACAACATCACCGCATCAGCACCCTCAAACACGGCATTCGCCACATCGGAGACTTCGGCGCGGGTTGGAACCGGTGCATCGATCATCGATTCCAGCATCTGCGTTGCCACCACAACCGGTTTCCCGGCGCGTCGCCCCGACCGCGTGATGCGCTTTTGAATGGCCGGGACCGTTTCGATGGGACATTCGACCCCAAGATCACCCCGCGCGACCATGATGCCATCAGCGATTTCAATAATCTCATCAAGATGATCGAGCGCGCGTGGCTTCTCGATTTTCGCCATGACAAATGCGCGTCCCGCGACAATTTTCTTGGCTTCCGCAACGTCTGCCGGGCGCTGCACAAATGACAGCGCGATCCAGTCCACGTTCAGGGTGAGCGCAAAATCCAGATCACGCCGGTCTTTGGGAGACAAAGCCGGTACCGGCAGAATTACATCGGGAACGTTCACACCCTTGTTCGAAGACAGCGGCCCTCCCACAATCACCCGGGTCACCGCGAAATCAGCGCCCGCCTCGATGACCTCCAGACGCAGCTTTCCGTCGTCAAGCAACAGCGTCGCTCCGGCTTCAATTGCGTCGAAGATTTCCTTGTGCGGCAATTCGGCGGCACTGGCATCACCGACACCGTGTTTCAGGTTCAGGCGGAACTCGGCGCCGTCCTCCAGCACCGTGTCGGGTGCCACCTCACCCACGCGCAGCTTAGGGCCCTGCAGATCTGCCAGAATACCAATCGGACGTCCAAGGTCGGCCTCGACCTTGCGGATACGGTCGTACATCTCCCGAACACCCTCATGAGTGCCGTGACTCATGTTCAGGCGAAAAGCATCTGCACCGGCTTCGAACAGCGTCCGGATCATCTCTTCCGATGAACTGGCGGGCCCGAGCGTGGCGAGGACTTTCACATTTCGCTGGCGACGCATAACTCGTTTCCTTCAGACAAGACCACTAACGTACTCATTTCGCACAATCGACGCATTGCGAGGCGGCCGGATCAAACGCCAGCCGTTTTTCGGGGATATCGTGCCCACAGGACACACAGTAACCATACTCACCCTCGTCGATACGCTTGAGCGCTGCGCCGATCAATCGCAACCTTTGCTGGCGCCGTTCCTCTTCGGCCTGCGCCATGGCCTGACCTTGCAGGGCATCCATGCGCGAGAGACGTCCAACGCTCTGCTGGTCGAGTGTCACCGGCGTCCGTTTGTCGGCCGTTGATGCGCTGGACCCCTGCAGCGCTTTCCTTTCGGCGAGAAGCACGGCGCGGGCAGCTTCGAGATCAGGACCGGAATTGCTCATGGGTCTCATTGGGACGTGCAGCTCCCCCGAAATCAAGTGGCCTAAAGTCGCAATCGCACGATCTATGACGCTGGTCCGAGACGAAACAGCACATCGGGATCATTGGCGATCTGATCGATCAGGCCGATCTCCCAGTCGATATATTCCTGCATCTTGGCTTCGACATCGGTGTTTCGGTCGTAGGCACGCAGATACACATCGACGCAGTCATCATCGGCAGGGATGCCCGGACTGCTCTCGACGGGCTGCCCTTCTGTGATCCATGCATTCGTGCCGCCGGACAGGACCCGCACTTCGGCATGGATCAGCGCTGCGACTTCAGCAAACGCCAGATGCGCCAGCGACCCGTCTTCGGAGGTCAGAACAACCAGGCTCTTATGGGACAAGTGGGACCTTATGTGTGATGTCCGGGAACGGATCGCCCAGATGGCGCCCGGGATGTGGGATTTGCGGTACACCCGGCTTTCCCCCAGGTCGAGCACTGCCACGTCGTCATGGCCCAGACGGGCGGCCAGTTCGGCGGGTGTGATCTCCGTCCCAGATCGAGACAACCCATTGAAATCAAGACCAGTTTCAAGCCCCTTCCGACCGGCGATGCCGCCTTCGAGGACATGGATATCGGGAAATCCCATCTGCACGAGCCAATGGGCCGTCATGGTTGCGCGGACGCCATTGTCGTCGATCAGCACGATGCGCCCCCGGGGCACGCCGATCTGGAAGTCCGTCGCCTGCACGAGTTGCCCCCCCGGCGCCGAGCGAGACCCGGCCAGATGACCAGCCGCGTATTCGTCCGGATCCCGCACATCGAGCAGGTAAAGCGTGCGCGTCCCGGCCTCTGCCTGCCAGCGCTCCAGCGAGGCGGCATCCACGTAAGAAACACCATAGGCACCAGCGACCTGATCTCGCATCGCAATCGCGGCCTGCACCGTCTCAGGGTCACCGGCGGGATACCGCTCATCCCGCCCGTGTTCGAGTTCCAGTCCGGCCAGATGCCAGCCCATGGTGCCGTTTTCCAGTGCCACAACCCGATTGGGAATGCCCGCATTGATCACGGATTGGGCTCCGACAATACTGCGCGTGCGCCCGGCGCAGTTCACCACGACAGTTGTCTCAGCATTCGGGACAAAATCCCGGACCCGATAGGCGAGTTCACCTCCTGGCACGCTGACACCACCGGGTATGTTCATGTTGTGATATTCGGCAAAGATCCGTGAATCGAGGACGACCAGATCATCCCCCCGCGCCTGCATGGCCTGCAGCGTTCCGGCATCGATGGACGGGGTCCCGAAATGATGCTCAACCGCCTCTCCGAAGGCCTTGCTCGGCACATTGATCCCCGAATAGAGCGTGAAACCCGCAACCTCCCAGACTTCGGGACCATCCTCACACACGCTCACATCGCTGTATCCGAGCCCTGCAAGAACCACCACCGCCTGCTCCACCAGGCCTTTGATGCCTCCGGCGGTCACCACGATGCGCGTCGATCGACGCGGCACCAGTCGCATCACCTCCGGTTCCAATCGGCTCAGTGGCGCATTGACGGCGTGAAACAGGTGGCAGGCCCCGAACTCTCCTTGTTCACGCACATCGATCAGAGCGACTTCGTCACCATCCTGCAGGAACGCACGCAGCGTGCTGGAATCTAGCTTTGCCATGTCAACATTCTACAAAAAAGAAATGTGTATTGAGCAACGGTGTTCATCAGGGCATGATAGCGTCCTACTCGAAAATAGCGATGATGAGATCATGAGCCAGACAATCGACACCTTTGCCCAAGAATGCCGGGATATCCTGTCAAACGGATCAAGCGACGAGAACCTCGATCAGGTCCGTCTGGTAACCGAGAAATATCTCGCCGACGACAACTTCGTCAGTACCCATCTGGGGCCGGACAACACGACCAACCGCACGGTGCTCTATGAAGACCCGGATCTCGGTTTCTGCATCTGCGCCCATGTGTACACCGGCGCCAACGAAGCCCCGCCCCATGATCACGGCAACACCTGGGCGATCTATGGTCAGGCGACCGGCCTGACGGTGATGACCGAGTACGACAAGCTGGCCGACCCTCAGGGCGATCAGCCGGGCAAGGTCAAACCCGCCAAAACCTATGATCTGGCCCCGGGCATGGCGGTCGTCTATCCCACCGGCCAGCTGCATTCGCCCCAGCGCGACGGCGACACGCGACTAATCCGGATCGAGGGCAAGGACCTGATGACCGTGTCCCGCGAATCCTACGAAGCCGCTTAAGTCTGGATCAGACAGACATGATGGGTGAGCGCGACGGCGCTGTCGCGCGTGCCGCGCAGCATTTCGACAGTGGTGCATTCGCCACCGGGCTTGCGCGCCTGGTGGCACACCCCACCCAGAGCCAGCTGCCCAACGCCCATGCGGCACTGGCCGACTATTTCGACAGCACGATCGGCCCGGACCTGACCGGGCTCAGGTTCACGACAGACCTCTTCGAGAATCCCGAACCTGATGCGGGGCCTATTCTTGTCGCTCGGCGGCAGGAAGACGATGGCCTGCCCACCGTCCTGATTTACGGCCATGCTGATGTGGTGGTGGGTCAGGATGAGCGCTGGGCCTCGGGGCTAACTCCCTGGACGCTGACCGCAAAGGACGGACGCCTTTACGGACGCGGCACCGCGGACAACAAAGGCCAGCACTGGACCAATCTGGGTGGATTGCGCGCCGTCATCGAAGAACGGGGCGCACTTGGTTTCAACTGCATCCTCTTGCTGGAAAGCGACGAGGAAATGGGGTCACGCGGGCTGCGTGCTTTCTGTGAACAAAAACAGGACCTGCTGGCGGCCGACGTGCTGATCGCCTCGGACGGACCGCGCCTTGATCCCGAACGTGTCACCATCGTTCTGGGCTCGCGCGGATTGATCAATTTCGAGCTCGCCCTGAAACTGCGTGTGGGGGCCCACCATTCGGGAAACTGGGGTGGCCTGCTTCGCGACCCCGGGACCGTGTTGCCCCACGCGCTGGCCTGCCTGACCGATGCCCGCGGGCAGATCACCGTCCCGGAATGGCGCCCGACGAGCCTGACATCGGAGATTCGCGATCTCCTGTCCGAGATCAAGGTCGCCGGTGGCCCCGGCGCGCCGGAGATCGATCAGGATTGGGGCGAAGACGGCCTGTCCCCTGAAGAACGGGTCTATGGCTGGAACAGTTTCGCGGTCCTGGCACTGGAACTCGGCGACCCCGCCAAACCACAGAACGCCATCGCTCCGGAAGCACAAGCTGTCTGCCAGTTGCGCTATGTGGTCGGCACCGATCCCGATGATGTGCTCCCCGCGCTGCGCCGACATCTGGACAGACATGGCTTTGAAGACGTTACCGTGACCCCCACGCGCATGGCCGGGATGCGGGCCACCCGGCAGGACCACAACAATCCCTGGGTGCAGATGACCCGGGAGTCCTTCGCCCAGACTCTGGGAAAGCCGGCTGCGCTGGTGCCCAATATCGGTGGCGGCATTCCCAATGATATCTTCTCGGAGGTACTGGGTTTACCAACCGTCTGGGTGCCCCACTCATACGCCGGGTGCAATCAGCACGCCCCAAACGAACACATGCTGGAATCCGTAGCCCGCGAGGGGCTGCAGATCATGGCCGGGTTGTTCTGGGATATTGGTGCGGACAACCCCGTTTAATCGGCGCTGATACCCTCGAGCGCTTCACTTGCTTCGAGCCAAACCACTTCAGCCCGTTCGAGCTTCTTTTCAACGTCACAGCGCAGCTTCATCAGATCCGACATGGATTTTCCCTGATAGGCTTCTGACGCCCCATCGGGATCAAACATAGCGCGGTCAATTTCCTTGCGCTGTTCGGTGAGCAGAGCCATTCCCTTCTCCGCCTCTCGGGCCGCCGCACGCAAATGCTTTGTCCGCTCCCGCGCCTGCGCTGCTGCGCGGCGTTCATCCTTGCGGTTGCCGCTCCTGGCCTTTTTCTCATTGGCAATATCGTCGGTTTTCCTGGGGCCGCGGCCCAGCAGAAGGTCCCGGTAGTCATCTAGACTGCCCGCAAACTCTTCAGCGCGCCCGTCAGCGACGAGCACAAGGCGATCCGCCGTCATTTCCAGCAAATGCCGGTCATGGCTGACCATCACCACAGCACCATCATAGGCGTTGAGTGCCTGCACAAGCGCTTCGCGGGCATCTACATCAAGATGGTTGGTGGGTTCATCAAGGATCAGGATGTGGGGAGCGTCCCGGGTGATCAGCGCCAGCGCCAGGCGCGCACGTTCGCCACCGGAAAGCTTCTTCACTTCCAGATGCACTTTCTCTCCGGAAAATCCGAACCGGCCAAGCTGCGAACGAATATCGCCAGGCCGGGAACTCTTCAACAACCGGGACATATGATCTAGCGGGGTATCGTCGGCAACAAGCTCTTCGACCTGATGCTGTGCAAAATAGCCGACCTTCAGCTTGCCGCTCGATGTCATCTCACCGGCCATCGCCGGGAGCTGACCAGCCAGCAACCGCGCGAGTGTCGTCTTGCCGTTGCCGTTGCGACCGAGAAACGCGATCCGGTCATCGGGATCGATGCGAAAATCCAGCTTCGAAAGCACCGGCGTATCGGCCACATAGCCCACCGCCGCGTCGTCCGCGACGATCAAGGGTGGCCGCAATTCGTCGGGATTGGGGAAATCAAACCGAAGGGTCGGATCTTCGGTCGCGGCAGCCACCGGTTCCATCCGGGCCAGAGCCTTCATGCGGCTCTGTGCCTGCTTGGCCGTATGAGCCTTGTAACGCCATCGATCCACATAGGCCTGCAGCTTCGCGCGCTTTTCCTCCTGCCGGCTCCGCATTGCCTCGATCTGATTGAGACGTTCGGAACGCTGGCGTTCGAACGCGTCATATCCGCCGGGGTAAAGTGTGATCTTGCCGCCTTGCACATGAAGAATGTGATCGGCGACATTGTTTAGCAGGTCGCGTTCATGGCTGACGATCACCATCGCCGCCGGATAGGTCCGCAGGAAGGATTCCAGCCAGAGCGCCGCTTCAAGATCGAGATGGTTGGACGGCTCATCAAGCAGCAGAAGGTCAGGCCGCGAAAACAGCAATCCGGCCAAAGCCACACGCATACGCCAGCCACCGGAAAAGGATGAGAGAGGCTGGTGCTGGCTGTCTTCATCAAAGCCCAGACCTGCCAGAATGCGTGCCGCGCGCGCGGGAGCCCCATGGGCATCGATCAGGTTCAGGCGTTCATGGACGTCAGAAATCTCGTTCGCGTCCGTGGCGTTCTCGGCCCGGCCAAGAAGTTCGACGCGCTCTTCATCGGCTTCCAGCACCATTTCAAAGGGTGTGGTCGTGCCGCCCGGTGCTTCCTGCGCCACATAGCCGATACGCGTGTTGCGCGGCGTTTCCACCGCGCCGCCATCGGCCTGCATCTCGCCTGCGATGATCTTCAGCAGGGTCGATTTACCGGCGCCGTTCCGGCCGACGATGCCCACGCGACTGCGCGCGGGAAGCGTCGCGGTCGCGTCTTCGAGAATGGTCTGGCCGCCAAGACGGGCCGTAATGGAATTGAGGATCAACATGGGTGCGCGCTGATAGCACACTCAT
>Ga0055584_100006912_pt1 | contig 11127 bp, 6 predicted proteins | sample OSDHelmetaG_FD_58716 | JGI IMG/M metagenome (GOLD analysis project Ga0055584, IMG submission 58716) | Pelagic marine sediment microbial communities from the LTER site Helgoland, North Sea, for post-phytoplankton bloom and carbon turnover... | ecosystem: Environmental > Aquatic > Marine >...
TTGGCGAGAATTAATCGATTATCCCGATCCCAGAACATTACCCCATTTTGTATTAACTCGATTGCCTCGTTTAATCGACTATTTATTGCCTCACGTTTCTTACGTTCTGTTATATCGGACCCAAATACTAGGGTACTACCGTCGTTTAATCGCGTTGTCGTAAAAGAAACGGTTCTGCCATCAGCAAACTCCGTTTCACGGACCTCATCGGTTTTTAATTCTTTCCAAAATTTGTCTCTTTCCTTAAACCGATCTTCTTTTGTTTTTCCCTCGTCGAGTTTTATCGCATCGTTGGCAAGCATCAATTCCCTCATCTTTGAACGTGTCTGACCAACACCAAACTCTATATTGTAACTTTTCCAGAGGTTCCTGGATTTCTTATTGGCTTGAATAAGCGCATCATCTTTATCCCAGAAAGACATGCCGTGAGGTATTTGTTCTAGGGCATTTGTTAGCCTTTGATTAGTTTCCTCACGCCTTTTGCGTTCTGTTATGTCCTGAGCAAAATTTAAAATGGAGCCGTCAGGAAGCATGGTATCAGAGAATAAAAGAACTGTGCCATCGGTGAAAACGCGCTCTCTCTCATTATATTCACCCGCCTCTAGACGAATTTGTTCTTGTTCTGCTAATACGTCTGCGTCCTTAATTGCCGTATCGCCTTCCAGCATCATCCCCTTTTCTATTAGGTTTTCTCTCATATCAACGCGTTTAACACCCGGCTTCATTTCAAAACCATACTTTCCTTGAAAGTTTCTGCTTCTCTTATTTGCAAGGATTAAGTTTCCTTCCGGATTCCAGAACATCACATGAGTCTGCATCCTTTCGATACCCGCGGTCAGCCTGCTGTTAATCTCTTCACGCTTTTTTCGCTCGGTAATATCTGTGTAAACACTGATTACTGAACCGTCTGGAAAAGTCTTATCGGAAAATAGAAGTACAGTTCCATCAGAATAGACTTGCTCCCGTTCCGTTGTTCCAGACTTTTCTAACTGCTGTTGGATTTTGTCTTCTGTGAGCCCTTCGCTACCTTCTGTTCCCGGTTGCATTCCATTGGCAATCAGTTGATTACGCATATCTTTCATTTGGACCCCTGGTTTCATTTCGAAACCCTGGGTCTTGCTAAAATCGGCTGCTACCTGATTACAAAAAACAAGCGTTTGATTTTCATCCCAAAATACCAAACCATTCGAAATGGAATCAATGCCATCACTCAACCTCTGGAGTTCTATTTCTCTTTTTTTCTGGTCGGTAATATCTGAAAATGTTTGAAGTAAACTGCCATCTTTGAGGCGCGTTGCCGAAGTAAGGAAGGTTGTAGCGCCGAACTTTCTCTCTATACTATTTTGGTCATAGTTTTGATCTTCTTCATAAATAATCGCTTCTCTATCTACGATTAATTTTTCTATTAACTGCGTTTTACTTAAATCGTCTGGGACTGATATATGGTTATTCTCAATCATCCAGTTAAGACGATCTTTATAAGGTGTATCTAGCTCAAAATCCGATCCAAACGTTTTCGTCTGGAAATATCGTGAAAACTCATTTTGATACAAAAGTTTATCTTCTGAATTCCATATCATCGTGCCAACCGGACTATAATTTAAGGCAGCAGTTAATTGCTCCAGTTCTGCTTCTCGGCGCTTAATTTCGGTTATGTCCGTAAATGTTTGATAGAGGCTGCCGTCTTTTAATCTTAGGTAAGAAAAAATATACGTTTCAGCACCAACAACACGTTCGGCGCTGGAAGCCAGAGCATTTCCACTATGATCATAAACGATTTCTTGTCTCTGCTTTTTAAGATGCTCTACGAACTGTTCCTCGCTCATATCGTCTGGTATTTCAAAAGCGTTATTTTGAATTTGGGCCCGAGCCACCGAATCATAGGGGATCCCTATTTTGGCAGAATAACCAAAGCCTTTTTTCATAAATTCATTTGCGACCTTATTTAAATAAATTAAATTATCCTCAGCATCCCAGATTAAAGTTGCTACTGAACTAAAGTCAGTAGCTGTTGTTAACCGCTCTAATTCTAACTCATGGTCCTTTAGCTCAGTGATATCCGAAAAAGTGGTAAACAAACTTCCATCTTCAAGGCGAACTAAAGAACTAAGGTAAGTATTATTACCAAGAGGTCTTTCAAAAGTTAGTGGCTCACTATTTCCCGTTTCATCAAAAACAGCTTTTGAACGCTGATCAACCATCATGTCGATAGTTTGTTGATTCGTCATGTCCTTGGGAACAGGAACAACACCCTTGTTGACCAAATGCGCCGCCACTTCCGAGTAACGCATACCCTCTAGTATATCGATACCCCATTGATTAAGGTTCATCTCCTTTACCATCTTGTTAGCGTACAAAAGGGTATCATCTTTGTCCCAGAACATTGTTCCGACAGAACTATAATCATTTGCAGTCCTCAACCTTTGCAGATCCGCTTCTTGCTTTTTTATCTCCGTCACATCTGTAACAATAGTAACTAGACCACCGTCGTCTAATCGTGCATCTGTCAAAAGAAATTCCTGGCCTTCACTGGTGGTACGTTCTCTAACTTGCTGACCTTTTAGATTTGATCTTGCAGTTGTAATTTCTTTGAGAAATTCCTCTTTAGATTTTCCACTGGGGATATTTACGGCCCCAGCCTCAATCATTACCTTTTGTATTTCAATCCATGTGTTACCTAGTTCAAAAGTTCTAAGACCTCTTTTCTTCTGGACCTCGTTAACAAAGTCATTTACAAAAACTAGCTTATCGTCCCTATCCCATAACATCATACCGTTAGGAACCTTTTGCATTGCAGACGATAGTCTTTCCAGCGCCTCATTCTTCTTTTTGAGATCAGTGATATCTGTTGAAACCATCACCAGCCCGCCGTCATCCAAACGAGTAGTTGTCTGAATACGGGCGCCCATCTCGGTATCAAGTTCCCGACTATGTTGATCTTTAATGTCCTCGCGCTCTTTTATACGGCTTGCAATAAATTCTTCCGGTAGCGTTCCCTTGGGAAGTTTAACTATCCCAGAATCTATAAATTTTCTAATGTGATCTGAGTATTGGATTTGTTCAGTAAAAGAAATTCCCGCCTTTTCCATACGTTCCATCACAAATTTATTAGCAAAGACGACTTTATCACTATCATCAGTAATCATTATGCCATTGTTAGATTTATTCATTGCATCAGAAAGTAGGGATACTGTCTTATTCATCCTCTTTAGATCTGTTACGTCGGTGTGTATCTGGACCAGACCGCCATCGTTCAATCGCGAGGTCGTTAACACCCTATCACCAGAAGAAGTAGATCGCTCTTCAACACTACTTGTTTTCAAAGCCTTTAACTCATCTAATCTATTTTGGACAAACTCGTCCTCGCTCATACCTTCTGTAGATATCCATTTAGATTGCACCAAGAGGCGAAAAAAATCTTCCCATAATCCATTCTCGGTAAATTCAAAACCTGCTTTTTCCGCAATGCTTATGAATTTAGAATTGGCGAAAACAAAACGATAATCTTTATCTAAAACAAACATACTACTGGACGACTTATCCATAGCACTTGCCAGCATTTCATTCTTTTGATTACTTTTAAGTAATTCATGCTGCTGTCGTTTCTGATCTGTTATATCGAGAAAGGTGCTAAAAAGACCGCCTGATGAAAGCCTCACGTCTGTTGATAAAATTGTAATTCCGTTATTGAATGTTACTTCCCGGGCTCTTTTTTCTTGAATTGCTTCTCGTTCGCCCTGCTGTTTTTTAAGATATGCTTCTTCGGTCATATCGTTTGGGAGTTCTATTATTCCGAACTGAATTTCTTGCTTTGTCCACTCGGTCCAGCTCATTCCAACACTCAGTTCTACTTTGCCAAATGATGCCTTGAACTCTTTACTTTCGTATAACTCATGCATTCCAGGATCAGCGTAGACAAGTGAGTCATGGGAATCCCAAAGTATTGTGCGCATTCCCGATGCAGCAAGCCCCTCAAAGACCTGCTCTAAATCAATTTTGCTAGGATCCATTAGCGTTTTCCTATGGTTGGAGTGATATTTTATAGAAAATTAGAAAGCCAAAAAAATAATGTTCATGATTTTTTTATGTCGTGCAACTCGAAAGTTACGCCGTCACTCAAAGGTAATTGAAACGTCATTTAACCTAAATTTTTGGAACTCTTTCCCGACCATCAATAGCGTCCTCATAAGCTTTCGCCATCTTAAGAACACCAATATCGTCCTGGGCACGACCAACAATTTGTAACCCTACGGGAAGCCCTAATGATGTTCTCCCGCATGGGACCGAAATAGCCGGCTGCTGTGTCAGGTTAAAAACGAACGTATTACACCAGGGTGAGAATATATCACCATCATTTAAACCCGGGTTTTCTGCTGCATATGGCGGAATGGGCACTGTTGGCAAAATGAGCAAATCATACCCCTCCATCGCCTTAAACATTCTGGAACGAAGATCTTGGGTGCCAAGATAATCACGATAATGATCCATGCCAGTAAAATGTTTGGCTTCATCGGCCCAGCTATTAATCACTTCTGCCTTCTGTCTGTTTTTAGGAGATAATAAGTCTAGCTCTGCTAAGGTTCGGGTCCGATAAAAATTCTCTGCTTTAATAATGTCGTCATTATTGAATGGAGCAACGACGTTTTGTATTTCATGACCCAGACGCTCAAGAACTTTGATGGCGTCCTCGCATAATTTTAAAACCTCATCATTCGGCGTTGGCCCGAACCCGATGTTAGACATAAAACCAATTTTCTGTTTTGTCGGCCGCGTTTTGATTACCTCTTCATAATCGACATTATCAAATGGTAATGCTGTTGGATCTCTCCCATCGGGACGAGCGATAATGGTTAGAAGCCGGGCTACATCCGCAACGCTGCGAGCTATTGGACCGGCACAGACTGAAGGGCTTGTCTGAGGGTAAAACGGCACTCTTCCAAAACTAGGTTTATGGCCATATAGGCCGCAGAATGAAGCTGGATTTCTAATCGAGCCAACGATATCTGTGCCGACAATGATTGGGCATATACCAGCTGCTACCGCAGCAGCAGAGCCAGAGCTTGAACCGCCTGAGTTGTAATCAAGGTTCCATGGGTTCCTCGTTGGGCCAAACTTTGAACTGTATCCAGAAGCCAACATTCCATAGTCACACATTGTTGTCTTGCCAAGTATAACAGCCCCATTGTCTTGAAGCCGCGATACAACAGGCGCATCAATATTCCATTCCTGCTTTTCGGCAGCATTAGCCGCCGATCCCCGGTATACAGGGACCCCTTTCATAAGTAGCCCATCTTTGATAGCAGTTGGGACACCATCGATTAAACTTAAAGGATTACCAGACTTCCAACGCTTATCCGCTTCACGAGCAGCTTTAATCGCACTATCGGTTGTAACATGGTGAAAAGCGTTAATTTTTGGATTGATTTGATCGATACGCGTAAGCATCGCCTCAGCAACAGTCACAGGAGATAACATACTCGAAGCATATTGCTTAGAAAGCTCTAACGCTGTCATGTTAGCTATCTTGATTTCATCCATGAGCACTGTCCTCTTTTGTCAACGTCGTTCTTAGGTTTTATTTTAATTCTTGCTACCATCTATTCGGGCTTCCACCGCTCCTTTTGACTCATAATTAAACCAAGTATCCATTTTTCTTGGGGCATTTATTTCCCCAACAAAATGTCCTTTTGACCTCATAAAAACCTCACCCGATAATTCGTACCAAAATGTAGGTGGATCAAAAGTCCCTCCAGCCACGCCAATATCGCCTGGCCAAGCTTCAAGATGCATAAGAATCGTCGTACCACAAGACGAACAAAATTGGTTCTTCCACGTTTTACCCATCTCCGTCGTGAAATCATAGTCACTAAGATCACCCGAAATAATTTCAACATTATTCTTTTTAAAGTAGACTAATGTCCCAAAGGCACTTCCCGCTCTCAATTGACAATATCTACAATGACAAACACCAGCTCTTTCTGGCATCCCAAAAGTCCTGTACCTTACTTGGCCGCACAAACACCCTCCTTCATGGCATTCTAATTGTTCCATTTCCATCTCCAATAATTCCTTATGCCCCATCTAAGCCGAATTTTCCTTCGGTATTTTTGAAACCGGTATTATGCAACTATACCTTGTATCGCATTGGCCCAAGAAGAATATTGGACAGAACCATCCGCAATCACAGGCAATTGTTCTTTGACGTCAGTTTTTAATTCTGTCAGTTCTTCATTGTTCATATCTTCGACTACTGATTTTATAGAAGCGGAGTTAGATGTAATCTCCCAAAACTCTTCAAAATCATTAAACTTTCTGTCGACCTTGATAATTTTTGTTTCTATCGCTTTAAGGCCCGCTGCTTCCCAAAGTCCTTTTAGATTATTCATCTTGGAAATATCTACGCTGGGGGGCAGAGCATATTCGTAGTTCATCGAACGCAATCCCGCCTGTATCGGTTCTGCTGGGAAACCACCACCAAGAATATCCCAAACATAGGCGGACACCATTCCATCTTTCTTAGTAACCCTAATCATCTCGGAAAGACCCTTTTCAGGGTCCGGCACAAAAAACAGCACTAACGCCATTGTCGAAGCGTCAAACTGTTCATTTTCAAACGGAAGTGCCATAGCATCGGCACTCTGAAAAATACAATTTTCCATCCCATCTCTGGCCCGAGCAAACTCCAGCTGAACATCAGATGGGTCTACGCCTATCATTTTAGAGGGGGCACACCTCTCTTTTATTTGCTGCGTAAACGCCCCAGTACCGCAACCAATATCAAGCCAACGTTCTCCTAGACCAAAGTTCAACCAATTCAAAAAGACATCGCCAACTGACTGACTCCATATTCCCATCATCCGATCATAACCAGCAGCATTATTAAATTTTATTTTTGGAGCCTGCATATTATCCATCCTTAAATAATTATCTTGACCTCGTATGATTTAGAAACCCTTTGATTAAAGGATATATGCTCAATATATTTCAGTTCTTTATCGCCATTGGACTCGTGCCACAGCAAATGTAGAGCAATAAAAAATATCCCGATCTCCTCCCGGAGTTAAGAACATTCCATTCGCTAGATGAGAACCTGTTTTAACACGATCCAAAAGTTCCCCCGATTTTATATCGACTACTATTAAATAATCCTCATTATCCTGAAAATCATTAATTATGAGTTCGCCAGAATCAGGAAAAACCACTGGTTGCATGGAGGGACGCGCATTTATACTCCAGGCCGTTTCCAATCCACTTTCTTTATCCCTTATGCCAGCAAGTCCACCATTAATACTATCCCAAACTATGCAAGTTTTGAATTCAGGAATAAAGACAGGCGGTGCAATTATTCCACCCCCAGGTTTTCCAAAAGGACTGATTTCTGAAATATGACCACTATTTAACGACACTTTTAACAAGCGTTGAGGTCCGGTCCATGGCGCAGGACGTCTCCAACTAAGTCTATTGCTTGGAGCCTCAAATCTTCCATTTGGATGGACACTATAAATGGCGCGCAGCGAGTCTATATCGCCATTATCCATTATCCATAGATTCCCATCAGAAATACAACCGTCCCACGACAGACCTTGGTTTCCATTTTGATCTCTGTATTTGGGGCACCAGGTCTGGTCCAATGACAATCGGTCTGGTTCAACCTTAATTCGCCATAAATGTTCTATACCCGGTACATAGATGAATTCCCCTTCCATTGTTTTGTCACTTGCAATTCTCCCCATGGAACCTTCTGGCAGTAAAAAAGGCTCGTCAATAATCTCCAAATTATCCGCAGACAACCTGGTGATGGTCGATTTTCCTTGGCCAGCAAGCCTAAGATCTTTGGTTATAATGGTCCCGTCTGAAAGAATTAATAACCCATTGTGCGCCTGATCCACGGGTAAGCGTCGTTCTCTAACAACACTACAATCAGGCGCCAAGCGATGCATATAGCATCCATTAACCTTATAAAGATCGCCATTACTATGGGCTGCTATTGCGCCACACCAAACATGTCCACCAGTCGGTAATGGGGGTGATTCATTAAAAGGTTCCAGTGTTGCTATATCCACCCTTTGCAACCAGCCATAAGGTTCTGGGCCTGACCATGCTGGAGTGGTGCCTCCAATAAAGATCTCGCCAGGTCCCCGTCTAATGGCCATTACATGCCAGCGGTCATCCCGGCGCGTAGTGACATGCGCTTTACCTTCGTTAACCCATAGGCCACCAATAGCGGCCTTTTGCCTGCGGTTGCCTCCACATTCAACTGGCCAGGGAGATTTGAAGTAACCAGGCAAGGAAGTTGCTCTATCAAGCTGCGTCATATTTAAGGATCCCATTTTTAACTTATCTTTCTGTCATGGCCATCCCAAAAGGGTGCACGCAATTCAAATTTTTGGATTTTTCCTGCAGCCGATTTTGGTAACGGATTAGTTTGAATATCAATAGTCCTAGGACATTTAAAACTAGATATTTGAGTGCGGCAATAATCCATAATCGCAGCCTCTTTAACCTCGAACCCATCTCGAACAACAACAAAGGCATGAACTGCCTCACCCCATTTTTTGCTTGGGATTCCTACAACTGCGCATTCCAAAAGTCCCGGGAATTGCATTATTATATTCTCGACCTCTGCTGAATATACGTTTTCACCCCCAGTGATAATCATATCCTTTAACCTATCTACGACGTAGATAAAGCCTTCTTTATCCATATATCCACCATCGCCTGTATGCACCCATCCATTTTTCAGAGTTTCAGTCGTTTCATCTGGTTTTTTCCAATAGCCCAACATCGTATTAGCACCTTTAACTTTTATTTCTCCTGTTACTCCACGCGGGACTTCTAAGCCATTCTCATCAACTATTTCAATTTCAACCGAAGGTACTGGTCTTCCAACAGACCTGATAACCCCAGACTCCGCTCCCTCGACTGAGTGATACTCTGGCTCTAATATTGTAGCCAATGGACCCAGTTCAGTTTGACCGTAAGCATGTATAAACTTGGTTGATGGTAATTTTTCCATAGCTTCATTTAGAATTGCTAACGTCATAGGTGACGCGCCGTATAATAAACGAGTGAACTTGGTAGTATCAGTTTGCTTTAGTTGAGGCGATTGCAAGAGCATTGTAACCATTGTCGGGACTAATAATGACATAGAACCATTTAATTCAGATATTGCCCCTATAAAGGCTTTTGGCTCAAATCCATCTATAAACGCATGACTGCCACCAAACAGGGTTACGGCAAAAAGCATCGCACTACCTGCAATGTGAAATAATGGTGGGGCGTGAATAACTCTATCTCTTTGGGTGACATTAGCGGCATGGCCAAAACAAAACGCGCTTGTCCAAAGTGCTCTGTGTGGTAGCATCACCCCTTTAGGGAAACCTGTCGTCCCTCCCGTATAAAATATGCCTGCGAGATCCTCACCTGATCGGTTTGAATCTTCTACCGGAAGTGAATTCTCGATAATATCCTCATAATTTATCATCTCTCCAGCCGCCCGATTGTCGCTAGCGTGAATTATACCTTTTAATGAAGCACATTCTTGAAATAGTGATTTCCCAATATCCTTAAAGTTATCGTCTACTATTATAAACTTAACTTCGGAGTCATTAATTGCATAAATATGCTCTGACATGGACCACCTGATATTCATCGGGACGACATTACCACCAGCCCAAAACACGCCGTAATAAAATTCCGCATAACGATGCGAATTGAGAGATAACATTGCGACCCGGTCCTCAGTTTTCAATCCCAAGTCCTTAAGCCCTCCGGCCAAGGATGCTACGCGTGTTTTAACTTCGCACCATGTAAAGCTGTTTTTAGAACTTACCAGAGCCGGCATATCTGGTTGCAATTGAGATGCGCGAAGAAGGCCTTGCGTCATATACATTGGCATATCCCTGAAAACTTTATTTTCGAAAAATCAAATCTATGGGTTCTAAAAGTAAATACTTAAATAATAGATTGTAAATTTGACTAGGTCACTTCGAACTTTTAGGTTGAACACAATGTATTTGATTTGTGGCAAACAATAATAAGTAACTTTTTATCGAAGGAACATAGAGATGAGTAACCCGAGTGATTATCAGCCGCCCAAAGTGTGGAAATGGGATACAGAAAATGGTGGGGCTTTTGTGAAAATTAATCGCCCAACTGCAGGCGTTACTCACGAGAAAGAACTTCCAATTGGTGAAAATCCACTACAATTGTATTCATTAGCAACACCTAATGGGGTGAAAGTCACAGTTTTGTTAGAAGAACTTTTGGCTTTGGGTTATTCTGGAGCGGAGTATGATGCCTGGCTTTGCCGGATACGAGACGGTCAGCAATTTGGGTCTGGTTTTGTTAATATAAACCCAAACTCAAAGATCCCGGCGCTGCTTGATTGTAGTGATGGAAAACAACAGAGAGTTTTTGAGTCAGGGGCCATTTTACTTTATCTCTCTGAAAAATTTGGCGCCTTTATTCCGACTAAAGCGGATGAAAGAACTGAATGCCTGTCCTGGCTCTTTTGGCAAATGGCTAGCGCACCGTACCTCGGTGGGGGATTTGGACATTTTTATGCTTATGCGCCGGAGAAATTTGAGTACCCTATCAATCGTTTTGCTATGGAAACAAAGCGTCAATTAGATCTTTTGGATCAACGCCTATCACAAACAGAGTTTATGGCAGGATCATTCTATACAATAGCAGATATGGCAATTTGGGCATGGTATGGCCAACTCTGTCTCGGTCGCCTTTACGGAGCAGCAGAATTTCTGGATGTAGGAAGCTATAAGCATCTAATGTCATGGGCGGAGAAAATAGATGCTCGTGAAGCAGTAAAACGAGGAAGAATGGTCAATCGCGTTAATGGTGAGTTGTCGTCTCAACTCCATGAAAGACATCATGCGACAGACTTCGACTTACGAACAGAAGATAAATTGTCTTGATAACTCTATTGATTGGCCCCGTCCAAGCTATTATTCAAAAGCCTGATGCTCGATACGATCACCTGTTTTGATGTTCAAAATGGAAGTGATTCCACCCTTGAGTTCGAGGACGGCTAAAACACGTTGTCTGGAGGAAATAGTAGCGAGTGAGTGAGGAACGGTTCTTTTAACCACTCGCTTGATCACCCCCTTT
>Ga0055584_100006914_pt1 | contig 11126 bp, 6 predicted proteins | sample OSDHelmetaG_FD_58716 | JGI IMG/M metagenome (GOLD analysis project Ga0055584, IMG submission 58716) | Pelagic marine sediment microbial communities from the LTER site Helgoland, North Sea, for post-phytoplankton bloom and carbon turnover... | ecosystem: Environmental > Aquatic > Marine >...
AGACTGGAGGTGACACCGGTGATATCACCTTCAACAGCACGGTGCGCCTGGCCCAGTGCATCGCCAATACCACGCACGGTGCCGATAAAACCGACAGATGGAATTGCCCAGGCAATATAACGGATGATTGAAAGCTCAGTCTCCATCCGCTCACCCTCCGATTCACAGACAGCACGGGCCGCGGTCGAAACATCCTGAACATTGCGCGTCGCGCCAAACCGCTCAATCGCTGTGAGTAATGCCCTTGGCAAAAACCAGTCATTCAAATGACCGGGCAAGCTTGCAATCCTCTTTGCAATATCACGTGTATCCTCCGGTCCGATGGGTAAACCGTCCGGTAGTTGCAATAAATCCTGATCAAGAAGTTTCTGCTGCCGGTAGGCATCCCGGCCCTTGTATCCAAGTATCGCAAACGCCCACAGCATCAAAACAAAACAGGTCTCCTGTTCGTAGTCCTTTATGACCACAAAAAAGGAACGCTCCGGGGTGTATTCGGGATTGGCCTGCACCTTGGCTGTTTCCTGTTCAAGAAAACTCGTGGCCTGTGGCCGCACCAGGGTCACGTAAATACTGTGCACAAGGATAAACGCGATCAGTAGCGAAAAAATATTGTAGATAAGTTCTGTGGGTAGCGTGGTTTTTTTCATATTCTGTCGCTTATATATCGATCGGGAACGACACCGCGCTGTCGGCCTGAATTTTTTCAGTAGGATTGAATGGCTTAATAGGCCTGGCGGGTTGAGTGTTCATGGGCTGAGTGTTCACGGGCGGTGTATTATCATCAGCCTGTTGCGCGTCCTGGTCAACGTCACCCGTTTGAGCTGCTGTTGCTGCCGGCTCTTCAGAAGGTGTTTCAGCCGGGGTCGATTCAGAAGTCGGGTTCTCCGTGTCTGCCGTAAAAACGGGCATCGAATAAGCCGCCATTAAAAGCAGCAGGATCAATCGGTGGTAATTCTGTTTATTCATCAGCATAGCGTGCAATCCGGAATCCAAGGTTGTCGCGGGACCCGCGGCTATAATCGCGATAGCTCAGGCGCAACTCTGTGATGCTGCCATCGCGCCAACTGGAGTCCCGTACCACATGGTGGTCCCCACTATCGGGTCCGGTGGGGTCTTTCACCCGTTTTTCCGCCTGGCCAGGGTATACCGCATAATAATCATTGATCCATTCTGCCACGTTGCCACCGAGGTCATGAAAACCCGATGACTGCGCATCAAAACTACCCACCGGGGCCGAAGCCCGATACCCGTCATTATAGCCGCTCACTACATTGGCAAGGGTATCGGCAATTTGAGCATCAGCGAAATTACCGGCAGCGGTTTGGGGTGGATATTCTTTACCCCAGGGATAACGTGCCATGTCACTGCGTCCTGCAACCCGGGCCGCGTAAACCCACTCTGCCTCGCTTGGCAACCGATAGCCACTTTTGACCTTTTCGACCAATTTCATATGACCGTCTACCTCAACATACGAGGGCGGCAGTTTGTCTTTTTCACTAAGCCAGTTGCAATAGCGTGCTGCATCGTCCCAACTGACATTGACAACCGGGTGGGTGGCATTGTTGAGCGACATGCCTTCTGCGGAACCGGAATTGTGTTTGGCTTTAAATTGCCGGTATTCGGCATTGCTTACTTCTTTGACCGCCAGGTAATACGGTTTGGTGATTTCGACCAGGCGCCGGCTCTCATTGGCACGTCTTCCGGCCTCACGCCTTGACGCCCCCATTTGAAAACTTCCATTGGGCTCCAGCAGTTTCATTTCCTGTCCCCCTGCTGTGCGTATTTCGTCCGTTCTTGCTTCGACTTTGATCTGTGACTGCGTCTTCAGGGCAATATCAACATTCTGACTGGTATCAGAGCGTGGTGTAATTTTTACCGTCTGTGATAGATAACCCGGTTTGCTGAATGTCAATTCATGTTGCCTTGTGGTCAGACGCAGGCGCTGAGTGCCACTGCCTGCCGGTTTGCCATCCAGTACCAGGCTGGCATCCGCAGGCTTGGAGCTGGTGAAAACAACCCCGTACTCGGGTTTCATATCTATGCTGAGTGCCCGCTCAACATCGGGCCCGACGTCTATTTTTTGTTCCGTGACCAGGTAACCCGGCTTGCTAAGTTTAAGCCGATGGGCAACACCGGAAGTCAGCACCAGGGTGAGTGGCGTACTGCCATAAAAATCACCATCAACACTCACCGTCACCCCTGCCGGCCGGGTGGCCAAAACCAGCTTGCCGTCATTTGGTTCCAGCGTGAAGACTTGGAGCCTCAGTGTTGTTCCCGCCACAAGCTCTGTTGCCAGCCGGGCCGTCTTATGCCCCGCAAGCGACAGTTCGATAACCCGCCGGCCCTGGATAATCTCGGCCAGTTGCGGTGTTATTCCCACGTCCTCTCCATCTACCGATACTGTCGCACCGGCAGGCAGGCTTTCCAGGTGGACCGATGCCCATGCGGGCCGCAACCGTAACGTGAGTTCCTGGTCGGCGCCAAAACCGCTGATATCCAGTTCAACCACCTCGGTAAGGTATCGGTCCGTTTCTATGGTCAATTGTTGTAGGCCCCGCTCCAGCAAGACGATATTCTCCGCCTCAACCGTTGCCTCAACTCCGTCTACAGAAACCCTGACCGGCACCATCGGATCAACCAGGATCTGTAGCCGGCCCGGTAACTCCTTCAATTCAAAATTGAATCCCTGAAACCCATCCGATGACACTTCAAATTGCTGCTCCAAGGGAAAATATCCCTCAAGTGTCCCCTTAACCGTATAGCTACCCGGCACGACCAGTTTTTTGCTGCCGAACGAAACAGGCGGAGGAAAGCCGCTCACAGACATGCTGTCAGGCTCGGGTTGGACGCTGACCTCGATAGGTGTGGCAAACAAAACAAACAGGGCAACCAGCGAAAGCACACTGAACAGACCGATAATGAGGAATCGCAGCCTGCGTCGCTTGACCGGTGAGACTGAAGCTGTCAGCACGGGGATAACCCCCATGTCCGGTTCTTCCTCCAACTCTTCTTCCGACTCTACTTCTGACCCTTCGTCCATATCAGGCGGCGGTAGCGATGGAGGCTGCAATTCGGGAGGGCTGTCCTCCTGCTTCACTTTGACAAATACCTGGTCACCTTTAATATCCCAGCAAAGCACACGGTCATCCAGTTGTACCCTGTCACCGGATTTGAGCCAGGCAGATGTGCTGATATATTCGTGGTTGTGAAACAGTTCGATGTCAGCTTTGGCTGGCTGCAAATAGGCGTGACCACTAGACAGGGCAATGTGCGCTACGACGGTATCCGCCAGGGCATCCTGCAACACGATGTCCGCCCCGCTTCCACCCACGGTTAACGGAAAATCCGCTTCAGTGAGGCGGCGTGCACCGTCTGCGGTATCGATAAAAAATACCCGTTTCAAACCGTTTCCTCACAACGGATATCCAAGGCCGGTTGCTCTGCTCCGGGTTTCACCGTGAGCGTCTGACGGACATCACGGTAGCCCGGCCTGGAACCGACAACGGTGTATGTTCCAGGACGCAGTTCCAGTTGCTGGCTGATAAATTGACCCAGGCGTCCGACATGATAAATCTGCACGGTGGTCAGCCCGTCGGATTTCAGTGTGACCATTCTGGGTGTTGTTGCCTCGGTAATCAGTACCTGCAGACGGCGGACCTTTTCCTGCAGGCGAACCTCTCCGGGCGGTGGCTTGGCTGCCGATACAAGCAGCTTTTCAGCATTTGCCCGTGGCTGATCTGAATAGACCCGGGTTGGATCCTGCAGGTAGTGATCCAGTTGCTGATGCAGACGTTCACGATCTTCCGCAAATCCCAGGCCCTGCCTGGCAAAGGCGGCCTGCGGCGTTCTGGCCAACACCTTGCGATAGGTGGATACGGCAGCTGTCCAATTTTCGTCAGACACCAACTGTTCGACCACCTGCCGTTGATCTTCCAGCCACAACCGCTGGCGTGTCTGCAACAGTTCCTGCTGTGTATTGCGCACCACTTCCGAGTCCGGTTTGAGGCTGGCCGCCTGGCTCAACGCCGCGTCCGCTATCTGTACTTGCTCCGCCTCCAATGCCTTGAGCGCGCGGCTCATGGCGTCTCTGAAAGCAAGCTCGGTGATTTCTTCAGTAACGTCGCTTAAAGCAGTTAGAGCAGGCTCATAGGCCCCGTCCAGGGCAACGGCTGCAAGATAAGCCGCCTGCGCTCCGGGGAGGTCATTGTTGGTGCGTGCAATGTCACCTTCCGTCATCAGGCCCAGCAGGTCCGGCCGGACCCGTGCACGCTCAAGACCTTCAAGTGCTTGGAGGCTACCGGCATCAATTGCTTTTGCAATTTCAAAGAACTCAATAGCAGCGTCGCTATCATTGACCTGCAGTGCCTGCCAACCGGACTCAAGCGCCGCCGTCAGACGCTGACCACTTTCGGACTCAAGCAGATGCAATAACTCCGATGAACCCTGGAAAGCCTGCGCAGCCATCGAAAACTGTCGTTGACTGAAATGGTCATTACCCTTGTTGGCGCCTTCTACAGCCTGACTCCACTCCGGCTCACCCCAAACCATGACATTGGCAAGTTCCAGACGTGCACGTGTATGAAGAAAATCCTGCAGGGCCTTCTCGGCGTCGCTGCGTGCGCTTGCTGAATCCTGAACGGGTGGTCTCGAAGCTTCCGCTGCCACTTGCGGTTGTGAAACATCCGCTTGCTGGTCATCAGCAGTGCCGGAAACCAGCTTGGGTAATACCAGCAGCACACCCAAGCCGAGAACAATCACAAATGCCAGGGCCGCCCAGATCAAGCCGTTTTTGCGAGTCTCACTTGCGACCGGTTGCCCAAGGGTACCGGGCGGCTGCAATCCAGGCCCCGGAATGCCTGCTGAGGGCTGCTCATCAGGTGTCATGTCAGGGCTCAGTCGAGTGATCCGGTCAGACCGGTCTCACTTGCATAAATTTGTCCCATCAGCACACGCCACTGTTCGTACTGCGCCTCGGCAGAGCCGGTCAGTTGAACGGTCTTGCCATCAACCTCGACCACCAGCGGCCGCGCCTCAGATGAAAAAGACATCCCCAGCTCTTCAATGGATTCGCGGTGAATAGCCGCTTCGGAACGTTTATCCATACCGGATTTGATCGCAGCTGCACCACCCAGCACCATGACATCGGTTAAGGTATCAAGCCCTGCGTTGTACTCCGGTGCTGCTATACCAACAAAAACTGCCCCAACGATTGAAGCAACACCCAGAAGGGTGCGATTCAACGCGGCTTTTTCCAGTGCCTTTTGCTTCTCTGCTTCGTCGCTTCGTGCCTTGCGCCACTCGGTATACGGTTCCCGCATTTCACGGTAAAAATTGTCAAAGTGCCCATTCAGTGTATCGATCATCAACAGGTCGCGTTCCTGGATCGCCTGTACCCTGCCGTACATGGGGTCGTCATTACTGGGCAGGTGCACGATGCTGTACTCACCCGTGTCGTTTTTATCCAGGTAACCGGCATAGGCCTCGGGTGCGATATCTGTTGCAAAACGCAATTCCGCGATGCGGCGAATGGTTGTAATGTCCTCAACCGTGAGACTCTTGAGAAAACTCGCAAGATCATTTGCAATCGTGTTGTAGAGTGGTTGGAAGGCTTCCCCGGTAAATGCACTGGACTGGTAATACGAGGCTTCCACGGCAGCGCGATAGTCCCTGGTGAACCACTTGCGTCCACTTGCGTCCCGGGCTGCTATTCGCAGATCAAGTTGCAGACCATTGGATTGCAAGATATCCCCTGAAACCAGCAGTTCGCTATCCGATAGATTGCGTGGAACTACCCGCACGGCACCCCAGTAACCGGTTTTCTCCATGGTTGCACGCAATTGTTCCGGCATGTAGCGGGCTTCTGCATTGCGGATATCCATTGAAAGGCCATTGGCTTCTTTTTCGTTCTCGGGTAGCGTGCCGGGATCAAATATCTCGATGGAGGCATTGAGTAATTGGTTTTCGGGGATTTCCGACAGGGATTCATCGATGACAACGACACCTTCGATATTCCGGCGCCCGCCCGTGGTGGTGCAGGCAACCTGCAAAACCAGGGCCAGAATTGTCAGCAAAACAATTATCTTTTTCATTGATCGTTACTCATTTGGTTCCCCTTTTATACCTACGATACTCTTCCCACAGTTTCTCTTTCAACTCGGGATCAGTTTCTTGCTCGGCAGCTTCACGCAACTGGCGTGCAACAACATCATCATCGCTGCCATCCGGGATGTCCGTGGGCTGATCACTATCGTTGTCGCCATCAGCGGAACCCTGGCTGCTATCGACGGGTCCGCCCGCAGGCTGACCACCGGCTTGTCCTGATTGCGGGTTAGTACCCGCTGTGCCGCCGCTATTTCCATCGCTACCAGCTTCACCCTCAGATTCTCCTTCACCGTCGGAACCATCGCCACCGCCTTCACCGCCAGAACCCGCACCTCCCCCGGAACCCGAGTCGTTACTGGGTGCATCGGCCTTGATCCGTTCCTGCTCCCTGAGCAGTCTTTCATCGTACTCACCCAAGCCGGCCATGAGCATGTCATCCAGCGCTGCAACCTGTTCTTCAGCGGTTCGCTCAGCCTGCATGGTGATGTCGGCCGATTCGGTTTCCTGTGGCATCAACACCGGGCATGGCAGGTCCTCCGGATATGGCGAACCCGAGTTAAGAACAGCTTGGCAGTCCTCAAAAACACGACGCTGTAAGCGCGCAACATAGGCTGCATAGTCAGCTGCCTCCGCTCCACTCAATCCGCTGAATTCACGCTCGGCACGATAGTCGTCCTCGGCAGCCTTCAAGGCTGCATAATCAAGTTTGAGTTGTGCTACCGACTCGTCCGTTGCTGTCCATGCAAGGATAACCGCCAACATCGCCGGCAGGGCAATGAATAATGTGAAAAGTTGTTTCAACCTATTATGTTGCTTGCTGTTTTGCATACTGTGACAGACCGAATTAATCTGCTTAGTATAACGCCAGTTTATAAATTAGTTGGTGAAGCAGGCAATAGTCTTTGCATTCCAGTATCGGGGTCAAACTTGATCTTTACCTTTATCGGTCGCCGCCTCCTCCGTACTGCCCCCGGCGATACTCTGACGTAATTTTTCAATCATCAAAGACATATGTTGTGGAGAATGAGTCCGTTTTGCAAATAACACGTAGAGTGCAGGAACGACGAATAGTGTTAAAACCGCGGAAATTGTGACACCAAAAACGATAACAATACCAATGGGTTGCCGAGATTCTGCCCCTGCGCCGCTTGCCAGCAACAAGGGTAAGGCACCAAATGTCGTCGCCGCACTGGTCATCAGGATCGGACGAAAACGAACACCGGCAGCCTCGATCACGGCACTGCGAAACTCGATTCCGCGATCACGCAACTGGTTGGCAAACTCCACAATAAGAACACCATTTTTGGCAGACAGGCCAACCAGCAGTATCACACCGATCTGGCTAAAAACGTTAACCGAACTGGCATAGACCCACAAACCGAGAACTGCGCCCATCAGCGCCAGCGGCACTGCCACCATGATAATCAACGGGTTGACAAAACTCTCAAACTGGGCAGCCAGCACAAGGAAAACGATCAGTAATGCCATGCCGAATGTCAGGTACAAAGAGCTGCCTGAATCCAGGAACTCCTTGCTTTCACCATCCCAGCTCAGACGCACACTCGAGGGCAGGGATTCAGAAGCAGTTGAATATAGCTTTTCAATCGCGTCGCCCAATTTAACCCCTTCAGCCAGACCGGCCGAAACGGTGATGGAGCGCATCCGGTCAAACCGGCGTAATTCCGACGGGCCGGCGTTTTCGGTTATTTTTACAAGGTTTGATAAGGGTACCAGCTTATTGTTCAACGATGAACGTACATATAAATTGGTCAGATCATCGGTCGAAGAACGCGCCTGATCCTCACCCATCAAAATGACATTGTATTCACGGCCACGATCCACATAGGTGGTCACGATCCTGGAGCCCAGCATGGTTTCGAGCGTCCTGCCTACGGTAAAAAGTGAGACACCCAACGCTGCCGCCCGATCGCGGTCAACGCTGATCTTCATCTGCGGTTTGGTTTCCTGAAAATCACTATCAACCTGGACCAGTTCAGGCATCGCTTCCATCGCCGCTACCAGTGTGTCACGCCATTGCTTGAGCTGTTCGTAGTCTGGCCCGCCAAGCACCAGTTCCAACGGACTGCCATCGCCGCGGACTCCAAGCGCACGCGGTGTCCGTGCAAATACCCTCGCCTCCGGGATGTTCGCGGCCTCTTTTTGGACCCACGAGGCAATACTCGAATCCCGCTCACTACGTGTATCCCAGTGTTCCAACAGCACGATAATGGTGCCGCTGTTCATGGCTGCAGTACCCCAACCACCGGGCAAACGTGTCAGGAAGCGTTTTATGGGTTGGCCATCACCTGTTTTTGTCAGTATCAGGCGCTCCATCGCGCTGGTGCTGCGATCGGTATATTCCAGTGTGGCTCCTTCCGGTGCCCTCAGCGAGATAAAAAATGCACCGCGATCCTCACTGGGAGCGTATTCGGCTGGCAAACGCTGCATTTGCACCAGCGTGCCGAGTGTTAGCAGCAATACAACCAGCATCACCAGCCACGGCACCTGGATAACTTTTCCAAGCAAATACTTGTATTGTCGTGACAGCAGGTTGAAAAACCGGTCCACCACGGCAGCCGACCCCTTCCTGAGTTTCCTGCCCTTTAATAGTTTGGAACTCAGCATCGGTGTCAGCGTCAGCGCCACAAGACTGGAAAACAGCACGGCAGCGGCCAGGATAATACCAAATTCACGGAACAGGCGCCCGACATCACCCTCGATAAAAGACAAGGGCACAAACACGGCCACCAATACCAACGTGGTCGCGATAACCGCAAAGCCGATTTCATTTGCACCATCAATGGCAGCAAGTAACGGTTTTTGACCATCCTCGATTTTCCGGAATATATTCTCGAGTACCACGATTGCATCATCCACCACCAGGCCGATAGCCAATACCAGGCCGAGTAAGGTCAACACATTGATGGTATATCCCATCGCTGCCATAACGGTAAATGTTGCAATCACCGATACCGGCACGACCACTGCGGGGATCAGCGTGGCAATCATGGATCCCAGGAATAAATAGATGATCACCAATACCAGGCTAAGTGATACCGCGAGGGCCTTGTAGACCTCGTTCATGGAAGCCTCGATAAACTCAGCCCGGTCATAATTGATCTCCAGGACCATACCTTCCGGCAATTCGGGTGCCAGTGCCGCCATCTCAGCGCGGACCGCACGCGAGACCATGACACTGTTGGCCTTGGACAACTGAACCATCCCCAGCGAGACAGCAGGCACACCATTGGCACGCGCCACGTTGCGGTCATTTTCTGCACCGATACGGACATCAGCCACTTCACCGAGACGCACGGCCTGGCCATCAAGCCCGCGACCGACGACCAGTTTCTTAAAATCTGCCTCGGTATTGAACCCGGTATCGGTACGCAGGGTAAATTCGCGGGTTTTGGATTCAAGCCGACCAGCGGGTAATTCTATGTTTTCCGAGCGCAGGGCGCTTTCTATATCAGCCACTGCCAGGCCACGCGCAGCCATCGCTTCACGGCTTAGCCAGATTCGCATCGCGTACCTGCGTGCACCCGATATCTGTACCCTGGCAACACCCGGCACGGTGGAAAAACGATCGACAAGGTAACGGTCGGCATAATCGGTAATTTCAAGACCGTTCATACGGTCAGAGGTCAGGTTGAGATACATGACCGCGCGGTTTCTTGAATCCACCTTGGCGATTTCGGGAGGGTCGGCTTCCGTTGGTAGTTGATTAACCACCCTGGAAATGCGGTCTCGTATGTCGTTTGCAGCCGCTTCAACATCACGGTCAAGACTGAATTCTACACGGATATCCGAACGCTCATCACGAGAGTTCGATGTCAGTTTTTCGATACCTTCGATACCGGCAATACGATCCTCGATAACCTGGGTTACCTTGGTTTCCACGACCTCTGCAGATGCACCGCGATAACGTGTTTCGATGGATATTACCGGTGAGTCCACATCCGGATACTGGCGTACCGGCAGCTGTAGCATGGATGCCAGTCCGATGATAATTAACAACATGGATATTACACTGGCGAAAACCGGCCTGCGAACCGAATAATCAGAGATAAGCATGGCTAGTCGGTTTCTCTCGTCAGAACTTTCACAGGCTGCCCGTCACGCGCCTTCTGTGTGCCATCAACAATGACCACCTCACCCGCTGACAAACCGCCCAATATCTCGACTTCACCCGGACGTCTTCTGCCAATTTGCACGACTCGCTTTTCAACGATCTGGTTGTCACCCACAACATACACATACTGCACACTTCGCTCGGGTATCAGGGCACGTTCCGGAATCACCAGTGCCTCGACGGTATCATTCAGCAAATTCACGGTCAGAAACATACCCGGTCTCAGATCACCGTCAGGATTTTGCATCACCGAACGTACCTTTATACTGCGACTGACAGGGTCAACCCGCGTATCCACACTGGAAACCGCACCCGCAAAATCACGGTCCGGATAAGCCGCACTATGTGCCAGCACCTTCAGTCCGGGCTCAAGCCGTGACAGGTAAATCTCCGGAAGGTCAAAATCCACCTTGATGATATGCATGTCATCAAGCGTGGTAATCACCGTATCCGGATCAAGCAAACCACCGAGAGAGACGCGTCTTAAGCCAATACGACCGGCGAACGGTGCCCGTACGATGGTGTCGGCGAAACGCTTTTCGGCCACTGATACCATGGCCTCATCCGCAATTTTTTTGGCTTCATCCTGAAGTAACTGCGACTTGGAAACCACGTTGGTTCTGAAAAGCTCACTTGATCGATTGTAACTTGCCTCCGTATCGACCAGCGCAGCTCTTGCGGCAGCGAGATCGGCCACCTGCTCAAGATCATCTAACTTGACCAGCACATCACCTGCTTCAACTTCCTGTCCCTCTTCAAACAGAATTTCGGTTAATGTCGCGGTGATCTTGGGACGAATATTGATCGACTCATTGGACCTGGCATTACCCAGCGCTTCGGCAGATAACGGAAAAGACCTCACTTGGGCCTGTGCCACATTCACGGAAGGCGG
>Ga0055584_100006915_pt1 | contig 11126 bp, 13 predicted proteins | sample OSDHelmetaG_FD_58716 | JGI IMG/M metagenome (GOLD analysis project Ga0055584, IMG submission 58716) | Pelagic marine sediment microbial communities from the LTER site Helgoland, North Sea, for post-phytoplankton bloom and carbon turnover... | ecosystem: Environmental > Aquatic > Marine >...
GTCGTCGACCCAGTTGTCGCGGACTTTGACGAAGAGGAAGAGGTGGACGCGGCGTTCGAAGAGGGATTCGAGTTCGGTGCGGGCGTCGGCGCCAACCTTCTTGATTTGCTGACCGCCTTTGCCGAGGACGATCTTCTTTTGTGAATCGCGGCGGACGTAGATGACTTGGTCGATCTTGACCGAGCCGTCTTGGCGTTCTTCCCAGGATTCGGTTTCGACGGTGAGGGCGTAGGGCAATTCTTGGCGCAGGCCCATGAACAGTTTTTCGCGGGTGATTTCGGCGGCAAGCTGGCGCAGCGGGATTTCCGAGACTTGGTCTTCGGGGTAGTGCCACGGGCCCTGGGGGGCGTGGCGGGTGAGATCGTCCAACAGATCGGTGACGCCGTCGCCAGTGAGCGCCGAGACCATAAAGACGGAATCGGCGATCCCCTGGGCGTCGACCCAGGCCGTGAGATTGAGAAGGCTGCTGCGGTCGACCGCATCGATTTTGTTGAGCACGACCACCGCGCGGCGATCTTGTTCCTTGAGGGCCGCGACAATGGCCTGGGAATCACGATCAGGCAGGCCGTTGCGCGCGGCGTGCGCGTCGATCAGGAGGACGAGCCCGTCATTTTCGGCGGCGCCGGTCCACGCGGCGTCGACCATGGCGCGCTCAAGGCGGCGCTTGGGCGCGAAGATACCGGGCGTGTCGACGAAGACGAGTTGGGCGGCGCCGTGCAACGCGATGCCGACGATGCGGTTGCGCGTGGTTTGGACCTTGGGGGTGACGATTGCGATTTTGGCGCCGACGACGCGGTTGAGCAGCGTCGACTTGCCCGCGTTGGGCGCGCCGATGATCGCAAAGAAACCGCAACGGGAATCGTCGGTCATTCTTCTTCGTCTTTCGTGACGGCTTCGAGGAGCGCGGTGGCGGCGGCTTGTTGGGCGCGGCGTTTGGAAGTGCCTTCACCGGTGACCGGGGCGTGGCCGTCGAGCGACGCGGCGACAACGAAGTGCGGATCGTGGGCAGGGCCGGAGCGCTCGACTTCTTCATACATCGGGGGATGCAGACCGGCGGCGTGGGCCCATTCCTGCAACGCGGTCTTGGGATCGCGACGGGCTTGTCCGTCACGACCGACCAGCGAATCCCAGTGGGTGTGGATGAAGGTGGAGGCAGCCTCCAGGCCACCATCGAGATAGAGCGCGGCAATGACAGCCTCGCAGCCGTCGGCGAGCATGGCGGATTTGTTGCGCCCGCCGGAGTTCTCTTCGGCCTTGGCCATGCGCAGGTAGGCCCCGAGGTCGAGCTTGCGGGCAACCTTGGCCAAGGTTTCACGCCGCACCAAGCTGTTGTAACGCCGCGCGAGGCCGCCGGCGTCGGCGTCGGGGAAGGTTTCCAAAAGATGATCAGCGATCACGAGACCGAGCACGCGGTCGCCGAGAAATTCGAGCCGTTCATTATCGGGCCCGCGCTTTTTCTTGCGCCCACCATCAAGGCTGGCGTGGGTGAGCGCTTCGGTCAGGAGCGCGGCGTCGCGGAACCGGTAGCCCAGACGCGTCGCGAATTCGTCCTCGGGCGTCGGTGGCATGCGGGCTCAGAACTCCTGCACGGTCTTGAGGAGGCGCGACCACCGTATGCTGGTGGGCCAATTCCACACTTCCCACCAATGACCTTTGCCGTTGGTAGAGAAGAACATGATCTCGGCGCGGCCCACAAAGTTCTGCACCGGGACCTGGCCAACGGCAAAGGTGACGCGACTATCCTGCGAATCGTCGCGGTTATCGCCCATCATGAAGTAGAAGCCGGGACGCACCTGATAGACCGAGGTGTTGTCGAGCGGCCCGTTCGGCGTTTGATCGAGGGTGCGGTAGGAGCGACCGTTGGGCAGTGTCTCGATGTATTGCGGGACGCGGATCACGACGCCGTCGCGGCGCGTGGTGACGAAGTCATCGGTGCGTTCGCGTTTCACGGCCTCGCCGTTTATGTGCAGCACGCTTTCGATCATTTGGATGCGATCGCCAGGCAAACCGACGACGCGTTTGATGAAATCGGTCGAGGGATCGCTGGGAAGTTTGAACACCGCGACGTCGCCGCGCTCCGGCAGATCACCCAGCACCCGGCCGTCAAACAGATCCGGACCAAAGGGAATGGAGTAACGGCTGTAACCGTAGGAGAACTTCGAGACGAAGAGATAGTCGCCGATCAGCAAGGTTGGGATCATCGAGCCAGACGGGATGTTGAACGGCTCGTACGCGACGGTGCGAATCACCACGGCGATCAGGACGGCGTAGATCAGGGTGCGGACGGTTTCGCCGACCCCTCCCTTGCCCTTGCGGGCCGCACGCGTATTCGACACTAAGAAACTTCCTTTGGGCTCAAGCGGGTGGGGCATCGGCTGGCACACCGGTAATCACGACAATGGCCTGGGCCAAGGGATGATCGTCGGTGATGGTGAGGTCTATCTGGGCCTTCATGCCCGCCGGGAGCATTTCCTGCAAGCGTTTCTGGGCGCCACCCGTCAATTCCATGGTGGGTTTGCCGGACCGCAGGTTCACCACGCCCAGATCGCGCCAAAACACGCCGCGGCGGAACCCGGTGCCCAGCGCCTTGGAGCAGGCCTCTTTGGCGGCGAATCGCTTGGCGTAGGACGCCGCCCGGTTAGCGCGGCGATCGGATTTGCGTTGCTCGATGGGCGTGAAACAGCGCTGGACGAAGCGATCGCCGAAGCGGTCGAGGGTTTTTTCGACGCGGCGAATATCAATGAGGTCGCTGCCCAGGCCGATGATCATGGTGTGCCGGCGCGCCTAAGCGCTGCGCGCCCCGCCAGCATCGGCGCGGGCGCGGTCCATGATGGCGCGCATCCGTTTGATGGCCGAGTCGAGGCCGCCGAAGATGGCTTCGCCGACCAGGAAATGCCCGATGTTGAGTTCGACCACATTGGGGATTTGCGCAATGGGGCCGGCGGTTTCGTACGACAGTCCGTGACCGGCGTGGCATTCGAGACCGAGGTCTTGGGCGGCGGCCGCAGCGGTCAGGATGCGTTCGAGTTCGTCATCGCGTGCGGCCCCTTCGGCGTGGCAATAGGGCCCGGTGTGGAGTTCGACCACCGGCGCGCCAATGCGCACCGCGGCTTCGAGCTGCTGGGGGTCGGGCGCGATGAACAACGACACGCGGATACCGGCATCGGCCAGGCGCGCGACGTAGGGGCGGAGTTCGTTTTGCGCGCGGTGCACCTCAAGGCCCCCTTCGGTGGTGCGTTCCTCGCGGCGCTCGGGCACGAGGCAGGCGGCGTGCGGCCGGTGGCGCAACGCGATGTCGAGCATTTCGTCGGTCGCGGCCATTTCGAGGTTCAGGGGCAGCGTGAGATCTTGGCCAAGACGCTCGATGTCTTCGTCGGAAATGTGGCGGCGGTCTTCACGCAGATGCGCGGTGATGCCGTCGGCGCCGGCCTCGGCGGCCATGCGGGCGGCGCGCACCGGATCGGGATGCGGCCCGCCCCGTGCGTTGCGAATGGTGGCGACGTGATCGATGTTCACGCCAAGACGGAGTCGGCTCATGACGTTTCCTCCTTCGCGGCAGCCTCCATCATGCCTTTGCGCTGGATCATGCGCTGACGGGCGAGGCGTTCGAGTCGGTGACGGCGCGTGGCGCGGTAGGACCTGATGATATATCGCAGCGGATAATAGGACGCGACGCCCACGACCAGGGCGGTGGGGATGCTGCCTACCAAGGTCGGGACGAACACCCCGACCACGTTGTCGAAGATGGTGGTTTCGGAAATGGCTTCGGGGATGGCGTCGTCTTTGCCCAAAATCCAATGCCCGACCTGAATATCCCACAAGAAGATCGGCGGGAAGGTCCAGGGATTGCCGATAGCGGTGCCGAGCGCCGACGAGAAAAGGTTGCCCCCCAATACCCAGGCGATGAGGGCCGCGGCGACCAGATGAAAGCCGATCAAGGGCGTGAATGATACCGCGATGCCGCAGGTGAGCCCCATGGCGATGCTTTCGGGCGAGCCCGGCAAGCGCGCGACACGGTGACGTAAATAGGAGAATGACCGGCCCCACCCGGCGCGGGGCCAGACGACATTGCGCGCGTGATAGAGAACGGTGCGGCGTTGGCGGGGTTTGAACAGCATGGTCTTACTTTAGGTCTCGACTGCCTGGTTTGACGGCCGGGGTGTCGGCGAGTTCGGGCGGCAGCGCATCCGCAGCATAGGCCGGGACTTTGTAGCCGGTCAGAGACAGGAGCGGTACATCGAGGTCGACTTCGCCATCGCTGCGGTCGATCAGACACGAGGCGGCGACGACCGTGCCGCCCAGGTCGGTAATGCAATCAATGCATTCGCGCGAGCTTTTACCGGTGGTGACGATGTCTTCGGCCATCAGGACGCGTGCGCCCTTTGGCATGTCGAACCCGCGGCGCAAAGTGAAGCTGCCGTCGACCCGCTCGGTGAAAATGGACGGCACGCCCAATTGGCGCGCCATTTCGTAGCCGACGACGACGCCGCCCATGGCCGGCGAAACGACCAAATCGACCCCGCCGGGGCCCAGTTCGGCGACCACCTTGTCGGCGAGGGCGCGACACAGCGTGGCGCCCCGCACGGGGTCCATCATCACGCGAGCGCATTGTAGGTAGACCGGGCTATGCAAGCCGGAGCTGAGCAAGAAGTGCCCTTCGAGCAAGGCACCGGCATCGCGGAAGTGTTGCAGGATTTCATCTCGGGTCATGCGCGTAGTCGGTCTACTTTGTGAATGCCTTCATCGGCGCGGAGCGCTGCAATCATACCCGTCATATGCTTGACGTCCCGCACTTCGACATCGACCAGAAACTCGAAAAAGTCGTCGGAGCGATTGCTGACCTTGAGGTTGGTGATGTTGGCATTGTTCTTGGCAATGACGCCGGTCAGCGCGTTGAGCGAGCCCGGTTCGTTGGACAGAGTGACTTTGATCCGCCCGAGATGCACTTCGTCGCTGTCCGGGCCGACGTCCCACGATACATCGAGCCAGCGTTCGGGCGAACTGCTTAGACTCCGCAAGATTTCGCAATCGATGGTGTGAATGCGCACGCCTTTGCCCTCGGTGAGGATACCGACAATGCGGTCGCCCGGTAGGGGGTGGCAGCAATCGGCGTAATGAACCGCGACGCCCTTGATGAGCCCCTTGATGGGAATGGCCTTCTCGACGTTTTTGTCGGCGCGGACCCGGCGGATCGCGGCGCGGACGAAGCTGGGAATGCGGCTTTCGCTTTCGGCCGGAAAGACGATCCCGACGACCTCTTTGCCCGAGACGAAGCCCTGGCCGACATGGGCGTAAAGCTCGTCCTCGGTCTTGAGGCTGAGCACCGTGAGGGCGCGTTCGAGCGCTTTGTCGTTGAGGGTGTGCCCGGCCTGTTCGAAGGCGCGCCGGACGATGGCGCTGCCCAGATCGACATATTGCTGGTCTTGTTGAACCCGAACGAAACGGCGAATGGCTGAGCGCGCCTTGCCGGTGACCACGAAGTTGAGCCAGGTCGGCGACGGTGTTTGCGCCGACGAGCGCATAATCTCGACCTGATCGCCATTTTCCAGGGCGGTGCGCAACGGCGCGATGCGGCCGTTGACCTTCGACCCGACGCAGGTGTCGCCCACATTGGTGTGCACCGCGTACGCGAAATCGACCGGCGTGGCGCCGCGCGGTAGCGCAATGAGCCCGCCCTTGGGCGTGAAGCAGAACACCTGATCTTGATACATCTCGAGTTTGGTGTGCTCGAGAAACTCTTCGGGATGCCCACCATGTTCGAGCATTTCGAGGAGCTGGCGAATCCAGCTGAATTCGTGGGCGCTTTCTTTGATGCGCGCGCCGTCTTTGTATTGCCAATGCGCCGCGACGCCGTGCTCAGCGACCTCGTTCATATCGCGAGTGCGGATCTGAATCTCGATCCGGCGCTTTTCAGGGCCGATCACAGTGGTATGGACCGAGCGATAGCCGTTGGGCTTGGGGGTTGAGATGAAGTCTTTGAAGCGCTCCGGGATCATCGGATACTTGCGATGCACGATGCCGAGGGCGCGATAACAATCGTCGTCCGCGTCCACCAGAATGCGGAACGCCATGACGTCGGCGAGTTGTTCGAACGAGATGTTCTTGCGTTCCATCTTACGCCAGATGGAATAGGGCCGCTTTTCGCGGCCGAACACCGTGGCTTCGAGCCCCGCGTCGCTCAACGTGCCTTCGAGTTCTTGGGTAATTCGGGCAATGATGTCGCCGCTTTCGGCGCGCAAATACTCCAAGCGCCCCGAAACGGATTCGCGGGCTTCGGGGTTCAGTTCGGCAAACGAGAGATCTTCGAGTTCGTCTTTGATGGCATGCATGCCGATGCGCTCGGCCAGGGGCGCATAGATATCCATCGTCTCGCCCGCAATGCGTTGGCGTTTCTCCGCGGCGCTGATGAACGAGATCGTGCGCATGTTGTGCAAACGGTCGGCGAGCTTGACGATCAGAACCCGTAGGTCGTTCGACATCGCCAACAAAAGCTTACGGAAGTTCTCGGCCTCGCGGGAGCGTTTGGTCGGGCGAACGTGCTCGAGCATGGTGAGCTTGGTGACGCCATCGACCAACTGCGCGATTTCCGCCCCGAACTGGGTATCGATTTGATCGAGGGTCGCGACGGTGTCTTCGACCGTGTCGTGCAGCAGCGCGGTGGCGACGGACGCAGCATCAAGCCGCATGTCGGTCAGGATGCCGGCGACTTCGAGCGGATGAGAGAAATAAGGCTCGCCGCTGGCGCGGGTTTGGGAGCCGTGGGCCTCGAGCGAGAAATCGAACGCGCGGGCGACCAGGCCGAGGTCGGCGTCAGGATCGTAACGCTGGACACGCGCGACGAGATCGGTGTGATCGATATGATTCATCATGGCGCCCTACAATGGGCGCCGCGCCGAAATCGCGTCGGCTGAAAAGCGGGCAGGCGCGGCTTTAAAGACCCTCGGGCGCGGCACTGGCCGGCCCCGCAGGTTTGCGTGCCTCTTCTTCGACATACTCAGGATCGGGTTTGGCGGGCGGTTGCGGCTCGGGCGTCCAATCGCTGGACATGAGCATCGCCATGTCGTCTTCCTCGGGCTCGTCGGCTTCGACCTGTTTTTGCAGGCTGAGGATGAGCGAGTCGTCGAGCTCGTCGGTCTTGACGGTTTTGTCGGCGATTTCGCGCAACGCGATTACCGGGTTCTTGTCGTCGTCGCGCTCGATGGTGAGCGGCGCGCCAGCGGAGATTTCGCGGCTGCGCTGCGCGGCCAACACCACAAGCTCAAAGCGGTTGGGGACGATTTCGACGCAGTCCTCTACGGTGACGCGGGCCATTTAGCACTCCAATTTGGATATCGGCGCGCCAGCCATGCACCGGTGCGCTTCTCTTAGATATGCGGTTGCGCTGCACAACGCAAGAGTTTGCCAGCCATTTCAAGGCATTGGCGTGGTTTCCAGCGGCCGGATGATCTGCGCCGGGTCGAGCGCGGCCGTCAGGGCCGCCAGCGGCTTTTGGGTCACCGGATGGACCCAATCGGGTGCGATATCGGCCAGCGGCAGCAGCACAAAAGCGCGGGTTTCCAGGCGCGGATGGGGGATTTCCGGGGCCGGTGGCGGCCCAGAGAGAACCTGGCCACCATAATCCAAGAGATCGAGGTCCAAAATCCGGGCTTCCCAGCGTTCCTGCCGAATACGACCAAACGCAGTTTCAATCCGGTGCAGCGCGGCCAGGACCCCCGCAGGATCTAGCGGCGTCTCAACCCGGGCCACGGCGTTCACGAACCAGGGCTGATCGGACACCGGCACCGGCGCGCTTTCAAAGAATCGCGAACAGGCCGCGACCTCTAGGTTTTCGGCCGAAAACCGGGCGAGCGCCGCCTGGAGCGTCGCGGCGGGCGGCCCGTAGGTGGGATGGGGCAGATTGGCGCCTAAACCGACCAAAATCACAGTGCTGTGCGTTCCCTTCTGGGGCCCTTGCGAGCCGGTGGCGGCACTCTACATACCCATCATAGACCGGCCACCGCGTATTGGGGCGCGGAGCGGGCCGCCGGAGCGCCCGTCGCCGACCAACTGGACGTAACCATGATGGCTTCTCAAGAACGGATCGCTCTTTTTATCGATGGCTCGAACCTCTATGCCGCGGCCCGCGCGTTGGGGTTCGACATTGACTACAAAAACTTGCTGGAGGCCTTCACCGACCGCGGCCGGATGATCCGCGCGTTCTACTACACCGCGCTGATCGAGGATCAAGAGTATTCACCGATCCGCCCCCTCGTAGATTGGCTGGACTACAACGGCTACACGCTGGTGACCAAGCCGACCAAGGAATTCACCGACCATACCGGGCGGCGCAAGATCAAAGGCAACATGGATATGGAGCTGGCGATCGACGCGATGGAGATGGCGCCACATCTGGACCACATCTATCTGTTTTCCGGCGATGGAGACTTCCGCCGCTTGGTCGAAGCCGTCCAACGCAAGGGCGTGCGGGTAACGGCGGTGAGCTCGATCGCCACCAATCCAGCGATGATTGCCGACGAGCTGCGCCGCCAGGCCGACGAATTCATCGAATTGGCCGACCTGATGCCCAGCATCGCGCGCGTCCATCGCGGCGACCCGCAAACTGCGGCAAACGAAGCCGACACCCCCGAGGCGTTGCGCGAAACGGCCTGATCCCTAAAGTCGCGGGGGTGATGAAGACCCCTGCCCCCGATTGCACGCTGTGTCCCCGTCTGGCCGCATTCCGCGCCGACAACGCCGCCAAGTTTCCCGATTGGCACAACGCGCCGGTTGCCTCTTTTGGAGATGCCGATGCAGCGTTGCTGATTGTGGGACTGGCGCCGGGCTTGCGGGGCGCCAACCGTACCGGGCGACCGTTCACCGCCGATTGGGCCGGGCAGTTGTTGTACCCCACCTTGTTGAAATTTGGCTTGGCCACCGGGCCCTATGACGAACGTCCCGATGACGGGATGAGACTGGTGAATACGCGCATCACCAATGCGGTGCGCTGCGTGCCGCCACAAAACAAACCGACCGGCGACGAAGCCAAGGCGTGCCGACCGTTTCTGGTGAGCGAAATTGCGGCGATGAAAAACCTGAAAGGGATTCTGGCGCTGGGCACAGTGGCGCATGACGGTGTGCTGACGACGCTCGGCGAAAAGCGGTCGGCGTTCAAATTTGCGCACGGCGCGCTGCATGTTTTGGAGAGCGGGTTATGGTTGGCCGACAGCTATCATTGCTCGCGCTACAACACCAATACGCGGCGGCTGACGACTGAAATGTTCGAAGATGTCGTTGGTGCGGCGGCGGCGCGGGCGAACGCCTAGACGCTGCGGAGCGCGGCGATGCGGGCGACGATGAAACAGATCAACGCGCCTGTCGTGGCGATGCCGAGCAGGATCGCGAGTGGTAGGGCGGTATCGTGGGTGAGCAGGCCCGCGGCGAAGGTGCCGACCGCCCCCATCGTGTAGGCCCAAAACCCCAAGAGCGATGAGCCAGCGCCCGCCATGCGCGGGTCGGCGCCGACCGCGAGCGCGTTGGCCATCGGCACCGCAAACCCGTTGCCGAAGCCGAACAGCGCGACCGGGAGCGAGACGGCGATCACGGGGCCAGCGTCGGTCAGCGTCAGCAGCGCCAGGGCAATCGGCGACAACATCGAGATGGCGGTACCAGCCACGACCAGGGTTTCAGGGCGAAAGCGGTGCGCGATCCGCACCACAATGAAGTTGGCGCCGAGGAACGCGAGGGTCAGCGTCATCATGATGAGACCGACGCCGGTGACCGAGGTGTCGTAGAGGCTAGTGAGCACGAACGGGACCGAAACGATGAAGGCGTAAAAGCCGCCGCGCAGGAACCCGCCGCCGATCACGTTGAAGGCAAAGGGCGCACGCCGCATCAGCGACCAATAATCGGCGAGGTACCCGCGCAAGCCGGTGGGACGTTCGATACTGCCGGTAGCCAGAAGCGGCGCGCGGCGCGCCGACAAGAAAAGGACCCACAGCGCGAGGAGGCCGAGGAGAACAAAACTCATCCGCCAACTGCCGGTGAGGCTTTCCAACCCGCCGCCGATCACCGGCGAGGCCGTCGCCGCCGCCGAGGCGGCCATCGACAAATACGTGAACACGCGCGCGCTGGCGTCGTGGCCGAACTGATCCCGCGCAATGGCGCGCGGCAACACGCCGACCCCCGCCGCACCAAGGCCCTGGAGAACCCGGCCGGCGATCAGCGTTTCGATGTTGGGGGCGACCGCACAGACGACGGTGCCGATGATGAACACCACCAGGCTGCCCGCGAGGACGCGGTAACGGCCCAGGCGATCCGAGGCGGGCCCGTGCCAGAGCTGAACGATGCCGAAGGTGAGCACGAAGGCGGTAAGCGAAAACTGCGCCATTGTCGCCGAGGTGCCGAGGCTGGTGGCAATCGACGGCAACGACGGGACATAGATCGTCGAGGCCACGACGGACAACATCGTGGCGACCATCAGGTAGGGCACGGTAACGGCGGGTGTGCTGGAGGCCGGGGCGGTCACGCCGATACGCTGTGGGGAGGGTGCCGATTCGTCAAGGTGTGGCGCCCCTCATAGACTGCCCCATCATGGAAAAGTTTCTCCTGCGGCTGTTCGGCATGCGCGACGAGGTATGGGCGCGTCACGTCAATCCGTGGAGTGTGTGGACCCGTATGCCGATCATCGCGTTGTTCGCGCTGGCGATCTGGGCGCGGGTGTGGCTGGGATGGTGGTGTTTGGTGCCGCTGGCGGCCATCGTGTTTTGGACGTGGTTGAACCCGCGCGTGTTTCCCAAGCCACAAACGACGCGGCATTGGTCGTCGCGCAGCGTGATGGGCGAGCGGCTTTGGCTGGAGCGCAAGAAACTGACGCTGAGCGCCCGCGAACGCCTCATGCCGCATGTCGGCAATGCTATTGCGTTGGTGGGGCTTGTTGTGTTGGCCCATGGCCCGATCGACTTGGTGGTGTGGGCGGCGGTGTTGGGCGCCATCGTGACGATCGGGGGCAAATTGTACTTCTTGGATGAAATGACGCGGATCTATACCGCGCACAAAGACGAAGACCCGGTGTGGGCCGGGTGGTTGTACTGAGATGCGCGCGTTCAAGGACAAAAAGGTGCGTGCCGCGTTCGATGCGTTCCCGCCGA
>Ga0055584_100006916_pt1 | contig 11126 bp, 8 predicted proteins | sample OSDHelmetaG_FD_58716 | JGI IMG/M metagenome (GOLD analysis project Ga0055584, IMG submission 58716) | Pelagic marine sediment microbial communities from the LTER site Helgoland, North Sea, for post-phytoplankton bloom and carbon turnover... | ecosystem: Environmental > Aquatic > Marine >...
CCTTCAAATACGTTATAGTTCCATTCCATTTGAAAACTATTGGCATAGCTATCGTTTTTCAAGTTGTAAAAGCTAATTTCTTGTGGATTTTCCCAATCGGCAACCACTTGATTTTGAAAATCAGTTCTGTAAAAATCTATGGTAATATCAGATTTTCTTCCAAAGAGATTAAATCCTTGCAAAAAGGACAGACCATAATTCCAAGCAATTTCGGGGTCTAATCCATAGATTTCGCCACCATTAGAACTTATAATATTAATAACGCGTGATGTTGCAAATAGTTTTTGATTTTCAGCAAAGATATTAGCAGATCGTTTTCCACGTCCAAATGAAGCTCTAAAAGCCGACTTTTCCCAAGGGGTATATCGTGCATGAAATCTTGGGGTAATAAAAGTTCCAAGTTTGTTATGATTATCAACACGGATACCTGCAGTAAGATTCCACTTATCGAGGTCATCAAAATTATACTCAAAAAATGCCCCTACAGAATTGTCAGTACGCTCAAAAGAGGTAAGTTCAACTAGTTCATCGTAATGATCGTAGGTAAAGCTTAAACCTGTTTTTACCTTATGCCTTGAATCTCCAATAATAGAGTTGTAGATTAAGTTTGAATAAATACTATTATGTTCAATATCATATTGACGAATTCCAAAATAAGATTCTTGTTGGTGGTTACTAACGGCAAATTGCACCCCTAAGCTTTGCCAAGGTAAGGTAGGATTTACATAACCAAATTTTCCAGAGAAATCAAACCTTTTAGTATCAATCTCGCTTCCCCAAACGTTTGTAGTGAGTTTATCAGTATCAGGGTTAAAATCTAATTCACCAGCTTGTTTTTCATCTGTTAGATACCTAAAATTCATAAAAGCCACAATGCCTTTTTCGTTATCGGTATATTGCCAACGATTCATCAGGTTTATTTGATGATAAATAGGCATATCTAAATATCCATCGTCATTTACATCGTGTTTTTTCTGATGCATATTTCCATGCAAGTACAATCCAGTACTCCATTTGTCATTAATTTTAATATTGAAATGTGTATTTAGCTCTAAGCGTTGACTAGTTGCCCCATAAAGGTTTAGGAACACCTTATCATCTTTTGTAGGTTTTTGAAGTTCGACATTGATTTGTCCTGCTATACTTTCATAACCATTGACTACGCTTCCCATTCCTTTAGTAATTTGGATGCTCTCCACCCAAGTACCAGGAGTGAAGGTCAGTCCATACGCTTGCGAAGCTCCTCTTACCGTTGGAATGTTTTCTGTAGCAATCAAAATATAAGGGCTGGTAAGTCCCAACATTTTTATCTGACGAGTTCCCGAAACGGCATCTGCAAAATTAACATCTATAGAAGGGTTTGTTTCAAAACTTTCAGACAAATTACAACAAGCAGCCTTCAAGAGCTCATCACTACTTATATTCATGATATTCTGTGCTTGCAAATAAGATTTAGAAGTAGCCTTCTTTCTTGAGACCACTTCCACTTGTTTCAAAGTTGTTGTTGGTTTTAAATAAATTTTTAGATTTTTTGTAGGTTTGGTCACAGAAATTGTATCTGTTTCATACCCAACATAGCTTATCACCAAAGATTGGTATGAATTTTCATATTTTATATTAAAATTTCCTTCAAAATCAGAAACCGTACCTATACTAGTATTCAACCAATACACATTGGCTCCGGGTAATGGAATTTGATTTCCTTGATCATCAAGTTCCAAAATTGTTCCGTTTATTGTCTCTTGTGAGAACATTAAAGCCGGCAAAAACATAAGTATATATGCTATATTTTTTATTATTTTCATTTTCTTTTTGATTTTTTACAAAGATTTCCAAATCAAAACCAAGGTGAATTAGTGCCTTGATTATAAGACGTTTAACATTTAAACAACACCCTACATTAAATCAACATAGTGTTATTGATTAGCCTGTTCATAAAACAGTTTAAGAATTGTTTAAAAATTTGGAAAGAAAATCAAATCAAAAAGACCTGATTGCGCAGTTGTAGGTCAGCAATCAAGTTTGGAGGAGAATAATATTTATGAGGGATAACACACAAAGACAACTCTTCAAAAAGATTGAGATAAGTATAAGTGAAAGTTGTCAAGAACAATTGCTGTTTAAGTTCTAGGTCTTCGATTTTTTTTATGGTCAATTCACTTTGTCCTTTAACCAAATCGACAGCATCTTTACAGCAATGTGTTTTTGTGATTTTAGTCATTTCGTTCTTACAAGCCTCTGCAGCACATTTTTGAGTTTCAGAAAAAACAGAGACATCCACCAATACATCGCCACAAAAATGTTTTTCTATCGTAAAGGATACTGTAGAAAACAATAAGAATAGCGACAGGGCTACAGAAAAGGTTTTATGTAAGACTTTCTTAATCACAATACAAACATACAAAAAAGACAAAAAACACAATCTTTTTTAATAATACTTAACACTTAATTATCGTGTTTAAAATAATTGAAATAAGAAGCAGATCGCACGAGTCATCTTTGAAAGATTGTTAAAGTTATATAAATAAAAATTTTGAACTCCGTACTTTTAAATACTTTTACAAAAAAAAGAATTTTATGGAATTTGAGTTGCTTAAGAAAGAGGTTGAAACTATTGTATCCAACAAACAAAAGTCTGTTGACGAACGTCTACTGGAGATTTGTAAACTTTTAGAGCAAAATATTGATTACTACAATTGGGTTGGATTTTATTTTAAGAATGGAGACAAAGACGAATTAAAGCTTGGTCCTTATGTTGGAGCTCCAACAGAACACACTATCATTCCTTTTGGCAAGGGAATTTGTGGACAAGTTGCTGTAAGTAATAAAAATTTTGTAGTTCCTGACGTTTCAGCACAAGACAATTATATTGCTTGCAGTATAACTGTCAAAGCGGAAATAGTGATTCCGATTTTTGTAGAAGGCAAGAACATTGGTCAAATAGATATTGATTCGAATACTGCGGATCCTTTTACAGAAGCAGACGAACGTTTTTTGGAATTTGTTTGTTCTGAAGTTTCAAAAATGCTTTAGGATAACCCGATCACATTCCAGTTCTAATTGCTTCAACAGGATCTAATTTTGAGGCTGAAATAGCTGGGATAACACCCGAGAGCAACCCAATAAAGGTAGAGAGAGAAAACCCTATAAACATATTCCAAAAAGATAACACAAACTCAAATTCACCTGTAAATTGGTTTACAGTTAAAGCAACGAGCCACACAAGCGCCAATCCTGTCACTCCTCCTACCAAAGCCAAGACTACAGCTTCAAACAAAAATTGGAATAAGATAAATCGTCGTTTTGCTCCCAGAGACTTTTGGATACCAATAAGGTTAGTACGCTCTTTAACACTAACAAACATGATATTCGCAATACCAAAACCACCAACTAATAGTGAAAAGCCACTAATTACCCATCCAATAAGGTTTAAAGTTGAGATAATACCATCTATAGTATCAGTAAGTCCCGATAATTTATTGACAAAAAAATCATCTGGGTCTCCTGCTTTCAACCCTCTATAAACTCTAAACTTTTGTTTCAAAACACTTTCAAAAGCCTCAATATCAACACCTTTTTTGGGTTTTATGATTACTGCTCCAGGCAATCCATCAACTCCTCCATTATTGAATCGTCTTACAAAATTTGCAGGCACATAAGCTTTATCATCAGGAGAATCAAAAAGCCCATTACCAAATTTCTTCAACACTCCAATAACAGTCAACTTTCTTCCATACACTCGTATTTGTTTTCCAATAGGATTGACATTTCCAAATAAATTTTCAGCAACGCTATACCCTAAAACAATAACAGGTGCTCCAGACACCGATTCGGATTCTGTATAAAACCTTCCGCTTACTACTTTAAAATCTTCAATATCATAAATTTCATTGGAAACAGGAGTTACATTAACTCCCGAAATGGCTTCTCCTTCATATTTTACGGTTTCAGTTCCACCAAAAATCACATAAGCAGCGGCCTCTATATCTGGCACATTACGCTTTATAAATTCATAATCTTTATGTTCTGTTTGCGGAAAATTGTCGCGTTGCCATCTTGGAACATCGGTTGGTCCAAAAGAGTATTTGGTAACATACATAGTATTTTTATCCAAACCAGAAAGATTATCTTTAATATTCTTATCCAAAGAATCTACGGCAGACAATACGGCTATAATAGAAAAGATACCAATAGTAACTCCTAACAACGACAAGAACGTACGCAGTTTATTATTCCTCAAAGCATTAACAGCAAAGGTGAAGCTTTCTTTAAACAATCGTAAATACAGCAGCATACGCTTAAACTTTGGTTTTAGATTTTAAAGATAGGACGTTTTCTAGAGTTTAATGTTACAAAAAACTTAAATAAACTCATTGTTCAAAGAGAAAAAAACTTTCATAATATGTATTTTTGCACTTTCAAAAAACAACACAACACTATGAACAACGACAAAACCATAAAATCTGCATTAATTTCAGTTTTTAGCAAAGAAGGACTTGAGCCTATCGTAAAAAAGCTTCAAGACCTAAACGTTACTATTTATTCAACAGGAGGCACAGAAAAATTCATTAAGGATTTGGGCATTGATGTCATTCCAGTTGAAGACGTAACCTCTTACCCCTCGATATTAGGTGGCCGTGTAAAGACATTACACCCTAAAGTTTTTGGTGGTATTCTCAATCGCCAGAATAACGAAAGTGATCTCAATGAACTCAAAGAATTCAACATTCCACAGATTGATTTGGTTATTGTAGATTTATATCCCTTTGAAAACACAGTTGCCTCTGGAGCTTCTCATCAGGACATTATAGAGAAAATAGACATAGGCGGAATTTCACTCATCAGAGCTGCAGCCAAAAATTATGCTGACGTTGTTTGCGTTTCTTCCGTTGAAGACTATTCAGAATTTTTAGAATTACTAGAAACTAAAAACGGTGAAACTTCAGAAGAAGATAGAAAGCGATTTGCTACAAAAGCTTTCAATGTATCATCACATTACGATTCTGCTATTTTTAATTATTTCAACAGTGATACCGAGGTTGCTTCTTTAAAAATAAGCGAAACGCAAGGTAAGGTATTACGTTATGGAGAAAACCCACATCAAGGAGGGTTTTTCTTTGGAAAGTTTGATGATATGTTTACCAAGCTACATGGTAAAGAGCTTAGCTACAACAACCTTTTGGACGTTGATGCAGCGGTAACCTTAATGAATGAATTTAAAGGAGAATCCCCTACTTTTGCTATACTCAAGCATAACAATGCTTGTGGATTGGCTCAACGTGATACCGTAAAAGCGGCCTATTTAGATGCTTTAGCAGGAGATCCTGTATCTGCTTTTGGTGGTATTCTGATAAGCAACACCGAAATAGACAAAGCCACTGCCGAAGAAATTCACAATTTATTCTGTGAAGTTGTAATAGCTCCAAGTTATTCTGAAGAGGCTTTAGACATACTGAAAGGTAAAAAGAATAGAATTTTATTGATATTACACGATATTGAATTACCTAAAACAACTGTAAGAAGTTGCTTGAACGGCATTTTAGTTCAAGATAGAGACAACAAAACAGATACTTTAGAAGATCTTAAAGAAGTAACCCATACGACTCCATCTCAAGACGAATTAGACGATTTGATTTTTGCGTCAAAAATATGTAAGCACACCAAATCTAACACTATCGTTTTAGCAAAGAACAAACAACTATGTGCCAGTGGTACAGGTCAGACCAGCCGTGTTGATGCTTTAAATCAAGCCATACACAAAGCACATTCTTTCAAATTTGATCTTAATGGTGCCGTAATGGCTAGTGATGCTTTTTTCCCCTTCCCCGATTGTGTAGAAATAGCTCACAAAGCAGGTATTACAGCTGTAATTCAACCTGGAGGTTCTATCAAAGATCAGTTAAGTATTGATTATTGTAATGACAATAATATAGCTATGGTGTTTACTGGGACACGTCACTTTAAACATTAATATAAATGGTATCGAAAATTGAAGTTTTAAGAGCCAAAATTTCACTTAAAACTTCAATTGTCTTTAAAAATTAGTATCAAAAGTTGGTTTTTAATCGTGAAAGTTATTTTCTTTTAATATTATTAACCAACTTTTATTACATTTACGGGATTTATAATTTAACGACAAACAACAAAACCTAAAAAAGCGAATGGGATTTTTTGATTTCCTGACAGAAGATATTGCCATTGACCTTGGAACGGCCAACACATTAATCATTCATAATGATAAAGTTGTCGTAGACAACCCATCTATAGTAGCAAGAGATCGTATTTCTGGAAAAATCATAGCCGTCGGTAAAGAAGCCAACATGATGCAAGGGAAAACCCATGAAAACATCAAAACCATTAGGCCTCTTAAAGATGGTGTAATAGCGGATTTTGATGCAAGTGAGCAGATGATAAGCATGTTTATCAAAAACATACCTGCATTAAAGAAGAAACTATTCACTCCTGCATTAAGGATGGTTGTTTGTATACCTTCAGGCATAACCGAAGTTGAAATGCGTGCAGTAAAGGAATCTTGTGAGCGTGTAAACGGTAAAGAAGTTTATCTAATTCATGAACCAATGGCAGCAGCTATTGGTATAGGTATAGATATTATGCAACCTAAAGGTAATATGATTGTTGATATAGGAGGAGGAACTACCGAGATAGCCGTTATAGCATTAGGAGGAATTGTTTGTGATAAATCAGTAAAAGTCGCTGGAGATGTATTTACCAACGACATCATCTACTACATGCGTACACAACACAATCTCTATGTTGGAGATCGAACAGCAGAAAAAATAAAAATACAAATAGGGGCTGCCACAGAAGATTTGGAATTACCTCCTGAAGACATGAGTGTTCAAGGACGTGATTTATTAACAGGAAAGCCTAAGCAAGTACAAATTTCTTACAGAGAAATTGCAAAAGCCTTAGACAAATCCATTTTAAGAATTGAAGATTCTGTAATGGAAACACTATCTCAAACGCCTCCAGAATTGGCTGCAGACATATATAACACAGGGATTTATCTTGCTGGTGGAGGATCAATGTTAAGAGGTTTAGACAAACGACTTTCTCAAAAAACAGATCTCCCCGTTTATATTGCTGAAGATCCATTACGAGCAGTTGTAAGAGGTACTGGAATTACACTTAAAAATATTGATAAATACAAAAGTATATTGATAAAATAAGTTAATTCTCCATGCAGCAAATCATAAATTTTATATTAAGAAAGAAAAACTTTCTTTTGTTTATCTTGCTGTTTGGTTTTTCTATAGGATTAACAATCCAGTCACATTCTTACCACAAAAGTAAGTTTATTAATTCTGCCAATTTTATTACGGGTGGATTATATAAGCAAGTTAATGCCATTGATCAGTATTTTGACCTCAAAAAGCAAAATGAAATCTTAATAGAAGAAAACACAAGACTAAAATCCCTCTTGTACAATACTGAAACGGATTCCTTATCAAGTGTTATAGATACTGTTTTCAACGAATCGCATTTTAGGATAAGACCTGCCAAGGTTTACAAAAATAGTTATTCATCAATAAACAACATTCTGCTTATAAATAAAGGTGCTAAGGATAGCATTAAGCAAGATTTTGGAGTTATTACTTCAAAGGGAATTGTAGGTATTGTCAATAACACTTCGAATGGATATGCTACGGTTATTTCAATATTAAACACCAATAGCCGAATCAATGCACAACTTAAAAGCAGTAATCATTTTGGTTCTTTGGTTTGGGATACCCAATCTCCTGAAATTGTTCAATTAAAAGACATTTCAAAATTTGCGCCTATAAAAAAAGGTGATACCATCATCACAGGTGGACAATCAACCATATTTCCTAAAGGAATTCCCATAGGTTCAATTCAAGAATACACATTAGATAATAGTGGAGACACTTATACTATACAAGTTAAATTGTTTAATGACATGACCAGTATTGGACATGTTTACGTGATAGAAAACTTAAACGCCTCTGAAATTAATTCACTTTTGAACGATACCAATGAATAAAGCCGTTTTAAATAGAATTGGATTTTTTATCATACTTGTACTATTACAGGCTTTGGTGTTGAATAACATCAATTTCATGGGCTATATCAATCCATATCTTTACATTCTATTTATCTTGTTGTTCCCAGTAAGAACTAACCGCACAATCATCATCTTTCTTGGTTTTTTTATAGGGCTTTGTATTGATATATTCACAGATTCTGGAGGTATACATGCCGCAGCAAGCGTGACTGTAGCTTACGCAAGACCTTTATTCCTAAAAACTTCGTTTGGAATGATTTACGAACATCAAAGTATCAAATTTTATTCTACAGAATTGAGTAAACGCTTAATGTATTTTTCTTTATTTACGATACTACATCATTTTATCCTTTTTTCTTTGGAAATATTTAACAGTTCTCTAATAATTTTAATTCTCAAAAAGACGTTATTTTCAAGTATTTTCACTATACTACTATGTTTCTTAACCTCAATTCTTATTAGTAAAAAACGTCAATGAGAAAACTGTTACTATTTACAACGGTAATTGTAGTTGGGCTCATTTTTATTGCAAGATTGTACTACCTTCAGGTTTACAACCAAAAGGAGTATAATTTGTTTGAAGACAATGCCATTCGTAAAGTTTACGATTATCCCAAGCGCGGATATATCTATGACAGAAACGGTAAACTTCTGGTTGCCAACCAACCTTCTTATGATGTTATGATCATTCCTCGTGAAGTTACCTCATTGGATACTTTAGAATTCTGTTCATTACTTAAAATAAGTAAAGACGACTTCATCAAAAAATACGAGCGTGCATATCATTATTCTCCTAGGCTACCATCGGTTTTTGTGCCTCAATTATCAAAAGAAGATTATGCTACTTTACAAGAAAAAATGTATAAGTATGAAGGGTTTTATATTCAAAAACGCTCCTTACGGGATTATCAAACAACTATAGGTGCCAATGTTTTGGGAGATATCGGTGAGGTTAATGACCGAGAACTTCAAAAAGACCCCTATTACAAAATGGGAGACCTCATAGGAAAACAAGGAATTGAAGCTTCCTACGAAAAAATCTTACGTGGTGTTAAAGGCATAAAGTTTATTCAAAAAGATCGATTTAATCGTGATATTGGTCCTTACAAAAATGGTATTTACGACACCCTACCTCAACCTGGAAAAGACATCACCGTAACTATAGATTCTGAACTACAAGCTTATGGAGAAAAACTTATGAAAAATAAGCGAGGTGGTATTATTGCTATTGAACCCAGTTCAGGAGAAATACTCGCTATGGTAAGTGCTCCAAGTTACGACCCCAATATCCTTGTTGGTAGAGATCGTTCAAAGAACTACACAAAGCTTCATTACGATAAAGCCAAACCTTTATATGATAGAGGTTTACAAGCTATGTATCCACCAGGCTCACCTTTTAAACTACTCAATGCTCTTGTTGCATTACAAGAAGGTGTTGTTACTCCTCACGATAAATTTGTTTGCGCAATGGGATATCGTTATGGCAATCGAAGAATGGGGTGTCACCTACACAAAAGCCCTACAAATCTAAATGTAGGTATATACGAATCCTGCAATGCCTATTTTGCTAATATATACCGTAGAATCATAGACAAATATGAATCTCCTGCTGAAGGGATGGATGCTTGGAGTAAACATATAAAAAGTTTTGGTCTAGGGGATTATCTTGGATATGACTTACTTATCGGTCAACCTGGCAAAATTCCTGATTCAAAAACCTATGATAGAGCTTACGGAAAAAATCGATGGTATACCACATTTACTCTTTCTAACTCTATAGGTCAAGGAGAAGTTTTAGCTACCCCCATACAATTAGCCAATATGACTGCAGCTATAGCCAATAGAGGATACTTCTACACCCCGCATATCATCAAAGATATTGAAGATGACAGCATAAGTTCAAAATACACCACTCCCAAGTATACAACCATAGACAAAGAATATTTTGAGCCTGTTATTGAAGGTATGTATGATGTGTATAATAAAGGTACTGCCAAATACTTACAAATTCCAGGCATAGAAATTTGCGGTAAAACGGGAACAGCTGAAAACTTTACAAAAATAAATGGGAAGCGTACTCAGCTAACCGACCATTCCATCTTTATTGCCTTTGCTCCAAAAGACAATCCAAAGATTGCTTTGGCAGTTTTTGTAGAAAATGGCTATTGGGGAAGCCGATTTGCGGGTCGAATTGCCAGTCTAATGATAGAAAAATACATCAAAGGTAAAATTACCCGAACCGATATGGAAGATTGGATTCTCAATCATACATTACAGCATGAATACGACAAGCCTTATTTAGGGAAACCATTTAAGATAAATGGAGAATCTAAAATCATGACTGTTGAAGAATATGAGTCAAAAAAGGCACAACAACATTTAACCATAGAACAATCGTTACAATAATGCAAAGGGAACACAGAGGCTTCAAGTTTGATTGGATTACCATAGTATTGTTTCTACTTTTGGTAGGTTTTGGTTGGGTTAATATTATTTCGGCTTCGCATAATGGAGAGATCATCAGTTATTTTGACATGGAATATCCATATGGGAAACAGAGTGTTTTTATAATGTTAACTTTTGTACTCATTATACTTATCTTATCGATTGAAGCCAAGTTTTATGAACGTTTTGCAAGCATTATTTATTTAGCTTCATTATTATCCTTAATAGGTTTATTTATTTTCGGAAAAAACGTCAATGGAGCAACATCTTGGTATGCATTGGGAGGAATGACCATTCAGCCAAGTGAATTTGCGAAGTTTGCTACAGCTTTGGCGGTGGCCAAGTACATAAGTGACTTACAAACAAACATTAAAACCATACAGGATCAACTTAAGACTATGGCCATCATTCTTGTACCTTCTATTTTGATTTTGTTGCAAAATGATGCAGGAAGCACCTTAGTTTATTCAGCCTTTTTCTTTGTTTTCTATAGAGAAGGTTTGCAGCAAATCTATCTTATTGTTGGTTTGGCTATCATCTTGATTTCAGTCTGCTCATTAAAGTTTGGTTTAGTCATAACTTCCATTGCTTGTGGAGTTATTATTTTGGGGGTCTATTTATTGAAGCGTAAAAAAAG